>Ga0116230_10000521_pt1 | contig 34183 bp, 27 predicted proteins | sample S1TSphfallax_3_FD_88678 | JGI IMG/M metagenome (GOLD analysis project Ga0116230, IMG submission 88678) | Host-associated microbial communities from peat moss isolated from Minnesota, USA - S1T2_Fd - Sphagnum fallax MG | ecosystem: Host-associated > Plants > Peat moss > Unclassified | place... | reverse complement strand
CCATTCAACATTCACAGAGTATTTACACCCGAGAGCACAAGCCCTCTGTTCATCTCAATTCACAGAACTCCAATACCTTCGATCCTCATCCAATCTCTTGTTCTCTCTCTGTCTCATGAATCTTAGCTGCAGCGACGATTCGACTAGATTTACTAGACGCAGCAGAAAAAGAGAGGCATCCAGCCAAAATCGCTCAGCTACCGATATTTCCTTCGTTCAATGTTCATCAAAAACTCTCTTCTTCAACTACTTACTCTCCAAGAAGAAAACTCTATCTCCGGCCTCCTCCCTAAAACCCAAAAAAAGATCTCCCATTCCTCCCAAAAACCACCAAGAGATCTCGTTCCACAACCAGAATCGCCTCAAAAACCTTCCTGGAGGTCCGTAAGCTTCCCTCCGAAGCCTCCCGTCCTCCGTTCGAATCAGCCATGTTCCCGTTCACAGTCACCACCCATCCTTCAGAAGTTCGGCGCCATCACCCTTAATCACAACCCGCCGCCATTCCTCCAAGTATCTAGAACACACCCATCAAAAGGAGAAAAGAACGACTATAGCAGTCCATGCAGTAAGTGATGAACGCCGAAAATAGATCAGCTTAGTTAATTCGTCCTAGTCGTCATACAAAGCCTCGTATCCCTGCAAAGTCGGCCACCTCATTTCGCATGACATCCCAACCACTAAAAGTTGAGAATTGCCCCAAATCCCTTGTGTGCAGGTGACGTGCAACATACCGTTGGAAAGATCTCAACAAGGGCTACAACTTTGCCTTAGACCTCATCTCAATCAAAGGTTTTCACATGGAGTTATGGGACCCCAAAGTTGCAAGAGTCTTAGTTGTGATAATTTCGGGACTCCCACTTGGGAATCCTGGGACAAAATACATTTGGGTGCTAGTCCCATGGCCATGCATAAAGTATACTATAAGGGGGAAGGTGGTGGCTTTCCCCAAGTTAGGCCATGGTGAGTCTTATGAGTCCATGGTTGGCCGTGGTTCGTCCATGCACCAAAGTGCTTTAACTATGTGTAGGTCCTTGTGAGTGATTGAATTGCTTATCAATCTTCCTAGTCCCATCCCAGAGCTCCAACACACCCTTCTACCTTCAAAGTGCTGTAAGCCAAGGGGCGCGCCCCAACTCCTTCTCCTTTCATTGTTCACCTTTGGACTCGCAGTTGAGTCCATCAAGGAGCTTGGGGGTGCGTCATCTTTTGTGAGCCCACATAACATAATTTTCTACAAGATGTGATAGACATGTTTACATTACACATACGCCCCATGGGCACCCAAAAAACCTGCCAACATTTTGACAAAATAGACACATGAACATCCAGGGAAATTGTTAATAATGATGTCATATTGGTTGTCATTAGAAAGAATATTGTAAATTCGTCCATACCTAGGTGGTGGGACATCAACAACGGGAAAATGGTGCATTAGAAAAATGTCCTTCCAACTTCCCAATTGTTCGTATGTTGTTGTGTTATTTTGAACATAGAAGGCCATTTCACCTTCTTGCCACCACAAGTTGTAGGCCAACAACTTGCATTGGACAGTTTCACAAGGTTATGACAACTCATAGTAAGCACATGGGAATTATTTTAACTAGAAGATTGGAAGCCAAATAAACTTCAAATGTCATTTGTATGTAGGTGGTCAAATGAAAACCTTGCTTCTTCTAAAGTTATTACCTCCTTTTGGGTCAAGTTAGTACCTTCTTGGATGGGCCATACGGTTGGAACTGTAGGCCTAACAATTGTAAATTTTTGGGCTATCCCACCCACACAACGCCTCAAGTCATCAAGACAAAATTAATGTTTATTATGTTCAAGTGATTCATTATGATATTCAACCCAAAAGCTTAAGTAACATGGAAAAGGAGTTCCACTTACTAATTTGTAAATGTTGATCCTTGCTTTGCATTTGAACACTGTGGCTTTTTGGAGTGCAAAATATTTAATTGCAAATTTGGGTGGGCAACGTTCAATATGCCACTAGCCATCAACACAAATACTTTCCTTCAACTCAAGCCACATTGAAATAACAAAGGCAATGAATTATTAGAACTAGATGGCAAACATTGAACATGTACATCTTCCACAATATCGGGTTCAAAAACTAAAACAAATACCCATAGATGAGAAAAATTAACACAGTCGAGACGATGGGAATCTTTGTCTGCACCTAGAGGATAATCAACGTGTTACTTGGTAGACCTAAACAGCTATTCTCCCTCAAGATGCGGAAGGTGATTTGTGAAAGATGACCTAGATGTGAAATTTGCCACAATGGTTGTAAATTCGGTAAGATCACTTGATCCTTGTGCCGTCCTCAATAGCAATTCATTTTTATCCGGTCCATGACCAACTAAGCCACCTTGCAAATATTGTCTATATAATGTAAAATGTTTGAAAACATGAACATAGTCATCAGACCTCGTTGTGTACAAACCAGTGTCGCATTTTCCCAACTATTGGAAAAATATATTATGCATAATTTCTGCCAAATTACAAGTGGGCATGTCTGCCCACTCCTCATCATTGAACTTCTATAGGTCAAAGGAAAGAAAACATCAAGAAAATTTGAAATGTCACAATGGAGTTTAAGCCTGCAAATGGAATTAAATATCAAATGGAATTACTATGTTAAGTGCAAACAAGAAACAAAAAGTCATAAAAAGATGAGAAATGAAATATTCATTCACATGGACCATGAACCCTCCCCATTGTCTAACACAAAAATGCCAAAAGCTAAGCCAATTACCAAGCTCATGGACACCTACCTTAGAAGTAGCCTTTGTCGAGAACCACCAACAACAAATTAAAACATACATACTATCAACTTCCCCAAGGGATTTTGCGCCCTTGTATGGATGCCAAAAAGAGATATGTTGATCTTGAAATGTAGGTTTGATCAGTTGTTTAGTGTGCTTATTGAACGATTTAGTCTAGTGGAATAAACATGTGCGCTCCTTGTTAATCATCCTCACTACATGGTCCCTTGATCCATAAACAATTTTGATGGCGTTCCAATTAACTTGTGTGCTATTAACCATGAATCCCTTAAAATTTGGTTTTGGAAAGTCATGCTTTTGCATTGTGTCACTAAGCTTTGTCCAGATTACCGTTCAACTTCCATGTCCTTAAACTACATGTCATAAACCTCAATGGTCATCACTTTGCAACAAGCCGGATTATACACATGACAAACCATAATTATCCAACCAGCCACACGCTTCACATGATCAAACATGATCCAAACATTATGCAAATCCCCTATAGGTTGCATTTGAATGACAAGACTCACTCCACTCCCCACACCATTTATAGACATCTTGAAAATGAACACCTTTTGTCCAAAAACTTGTCCAGGGAAGCAACATTTCTGAATGTAATCATATAGACTTTTAGACTTCAATTCAAAGATGTTATCAATGTAACCACCACATGGATGATGCTTCAAAGAAGCAATGAAGTTATGAACCTTGGGAAAACTCAATTCATAGAACTTGTCTCAAATTTGCTCCAATTGTTCACCTTTGAAAAGCTCCACTTTACCATTGCTATAATCAGTGAGTAGATGCTTAGCCAAAAAGGTCTTGCTAGCACTTTGGGAAATTGTAGACTTCTTCACATCAAGTGTGCAATTGACCTCCTTTGCAATCAACCTTCTAGTCTCTTCTAGACACTCCCCACACTTGCCATCCACAACAGGATGGTTGTGTACCCCAAGATGAATCGTTGCCCTTGATTCATAGTGCAATTTTTGCACAACATAATAAATTTTCCCATTACAACCAATGATGTAGAGGGGAGGAGCATGAATTTTTTTGCATCCAAGCAAGGAAGCGGATGAAGTTAGTTACATTTGACCTAAGACTAGAATATGAACGCTATCACTGCACTAGAAGGTTTCATTGTGAGAGGTAGAATGCACAAAGTTTTCACAATCATCTTACACACAATGTAGGTGACCTAAGCAATGAATCTTCCTAAAACTCAGCCCAAAACTATTTTTAATATTGGTGGTGATCACCTTACCCCAAGCATGGCCATCATTCTTTTTGTCCATACCTTGCATTTTATACGAGTTGTTAGCATTGGGAAGTAAAGGCGATAATTCAAACAAAACATCCCCACCAAAAATAGTCAACAAGAATTGAATTTTTTGAATGGTATCTTGTCATAATCCAAAGTTCGTAGCTCATTGGAGCTCTATCCTAGAAGTGCCATTAAACACAAGCAATAAACCACTAACTGAATACTTTCAAAAAAGGATGAAGGTTGTGATGACAAAGTAGAAAATGATCGTGATGATGGAAACTATGATTTGCAAGGAACTGAATTGAGAAATCAAATTTGGTAATATTGTGGACGAAGAATGGGGTGTAAAGCCATCAACCGAAGAAGAATTAGACAACTCAATGAAATGAAATGAAAAAGGTTTGACTAAAGATAGAGGTTGAATGTCATTATTTTCATGTTCTTGTTTCACAATCTCAACCATAAACCCTACTATTCATGGCATCAAGATTGTTTCTTGAAAGTTATGAATAAGACTTTTGCCGGCAATGCAATAACGCCCACACCCAACCACCCATTGTCTCTTTTGAGAGGAGGTCATAGGAATCTACTACACCGAATTCAAGACCAAGTTATTATAATCATACAAAACATCTTTGGATATATGCAAGGATCCGAGCTAAAATGAACACATAGTGCACAAACATTGTTTAGAGATCGAGGTTGTCTTTGAATCGTTGACCGTGATGGTTAGCTCTAAACGTCCAATAACATGAAATGTCATCGTGTTACCAAGGACACACAAATAGTAATGAAAAGGAAAGAAATGCAACAAATAGTGAAATGCAATCAAACACAAATTATTATTATTTTGAATACTATGGAGGACAAAAAATGGGGAGAATGGTGAATCAAAATAGACTCCACGATATGTTAATAAATGAAGGGGATGAATATGGAATTAGATATAAACAAATGCCAATTAGACAATCATAGAAAAAACACAAAAATATTATTGTAGCCAAAGATTATGGGATCCAGGGCAGAATATGGAAAGTGAAATGGCATGATAAAATTGAAACCGCCATAATACAATGCCTTGTCTAGATTCCATTCTTTCAACCCCATAACTGTTATCGAAACTAAGAAACAAATGACATGTGAAATGAATTGTTGAAAGGAGTTTAAAAGTGGGGAACAATTGTGAAGAATTGGCATTCAATTAATTCCACGATCACCAACAACCCTAGTTTTAAATATTTGCATTCAAAAAGACAACTGAAATAAAAAAATAATAATATACCGTCATCACAAGAATTGACTATGGTGGTAGGACATTCAAAGCGGGGTCGATCTTACAAGATTAGCCATTTACGTAACGATGAATCACTTTGGCTTCATTGAAAATCTCAAAAGGAATAGAGAAATGGGGATATGGGTGGAAGACAACATAAAAAAGTGTAAAGGAAAGGCATGTAATACAAAAAACAACTATGAATTTTGGAGTTGTAATTCCAACATAGACTGATCAAATTGTATGAACAACTAGCACGATTATGATGGGACAAGATTTGATTGGAAAAGAACATGTCGCACACAAAAAGTAATGAGCATGCCATTAATTGGGTCCCAACAACAACAAGATATTTCTATCAAAACTGGATGCTATAAATCAACATAAATAATTTTATCCAAAAAAACTACATTTACATGGGAAAACACAATTAATATAAAAATCATATATTGTAAACAAATCCCAACCCAATGGGATTCCAACCAATCAATGTGGCAATCTTCCAACATATAGAATTTTTTACATTTGACATTCAAATATTGATTTTTTAAAAAATTGGATGTTGTGTAAATGTATATACCACATATGTGAATATACTAGGAATGTGAATGTTCCGTATAGATCTACCATCTAGATGTGCAAGAAGCATGAACCTTATGTATGTTTGATTATTAATTAAGCACCAACATAATTATGAACTGAAATATGTATGTGACCTATATGAAATTGGAACATAATAAGCAGTCTGTGGCATATGCACATTCGAAAGTACAATTTTTATGTGCAACATGTGTATATATGGCAAATCTATCATGACATAAGAATAAAACATGTGGCAAAAAAATACGATTCAAGCCCAAATGCAAATTTTACATTTAATTATTCAATAATTAATTTTTTTGATATATCACACATCACACCCACATATCTAGGTGAATGCGGACTAATAAAAATAATAAATGATTCATTTCCCCTTGATATCATTTACAAACATGGAGGGGATGATCACAATTGTACCAATAGAATGAGCACACATCCATAGGGATAAACAAAATGCAACAAGACTCCAAACCAGGTTTATCCAAATGTGTTGGTCAAACCTAATTTTGTCATTTCAAAGGTGTGGTGAGAAGGTTACAATTTTTTTGGAATATTAGTTGGAAAAACTTTCAAAAGTTAAAGGGACGTTTGCAAAAGACATATATGTTTATCATTGATGACCATTATTTTTAGGAAAATATTTCATAGCATTGAGTTAAACAATTCATCAAATAAAATTTATATTTAATATGATCATTGAATTAACTAATTAAACCTTGGGATCATCGGACATTAACTTAATTTGATTAACTTAATTCATTGGGATCATCAAACATGGATAAAGATAGGGAAATTATTTTATTTGGGTTTAATGTTTAGGGCTTTGGATTAGGCAATCAATATTGAGCCGATTATATTTTTATCAAAAAAAACAGTCTGAGGCATGTATCTAAATGACAAAGATAAATGTTGTGAATGTGAAGATTGAACCAAGTTTGATTTATTGATGCAAATAAAAGATACAAATGTTTTGATAAAAAGAAATTAGCATTATTACCTATGGATAAATAAATTACATTTGCTTGGGTGGAGCTAATTACAAACATATTGCAAATTCATGAAATCGGGGTGAAAAAAAAAACATTGACTCGACGACAATAATGGCTTAAAATTTTTATGAGGTGCAATTTCTAACCATTGCGATTGTGGAAACGACGTTATTTATTTTTGGCTATGAAATAAAATATTAAAAAATTCATTAAAAATATTGAATGTACTATTTCTAACATCGATGATTAAAAAACCTTGATAATAATTAACTTTTCTAGCTTAATATTCTATTTAAAACATTTAATTGGAAAGAATTTCCTTGCAGAACTCATCTCCTTAACATAAACATTCGCATAGATGGCCACCAACCATTCCACCTATATCATGGCAAAATTTGTAACATTACTCAATATTACATGTTAGGTGCGTTGGATTTTTTAGATTTTGGCTACAATTTTAGGATTTTCCAGAATTTAATTGAATGGGTGAATATGGAAGAATTATAGAAAAAAAGAAATGTTGTAATGGATGCATTAATTCTTAAGCGATTTTTTACAAAATAATAGCCAAATCATCACCATAATTTTTATATGTTCCCTTGGAATCATAAAACAATTTTATAGTTATATATATATATTCCCGTAGTAATAAATTTTTATTCCTCTTATTTTTAATAGTAGAAATAATTTTGAGCATGTAAATTTGAAATAAAAGTAATTTTTGAGGAAGTAATATAAATTCAAATTGCAAGAACGATTCTTGATTCCTAATGCAATATGATCTCATTCCTCAAATGCTAGAATAAAGGTAAATAACACTAAAGCTCAAAGCAAATAGGTGGTGAGAGTCTTTTCATTGGATAAATTCAAATAATGTAAGAAGGAAATGTCACAACCCTAGCCTTGGGCTTGTGATGAAGGCAAGGGCATGGGAAGGTGTAGGCCGAGAATGCAATTCGAGAGTCACATTCACGCTCTTGACCTTTCTTTTAGCCATAACTTGTGTTGTAAGTATTCAAATGGGTCATGTGAACCCATTTTAGACATCTACGTCTTAAGAACTTTCCCATGGTATAAGGAAGTGTTTGATCCATTGAATTTTGACCCCTCAAATTGCATTCTAAAGATTTGCAACTCCATAAGGACTCCAACTCCTAAAACAAAAGTCCACTTGTGGGTGTGTGTGTAACTTAGGTAAGATTAGACTTGGCTTCAAATTTTCATGAAAGGAAGGATCAAATAATTTCTTCCCAAATGAGAGCTTTGCTAATTAGGCTAGTTTATGTCTTTTGACAAAGTAAAGGTTAAAGGTTTTTCTCGAACCCCTTTTGAATTTGCCAAGAAAGTGTTAGAAACTTGGGGATGCCTAAGTTAGTTTGAGGCAAGGTCCTGCCATAAAAGTTGGCAATTGATGGCCAAGGATCCAAATGAAAGCAATTGCATTGAGAAAATAATTTATAAATTTCAATGAGGACATTGACCTTTTTTTTAGTGGGGGAAAGTGTCATGACGTTAGCCTCAAGCTTGTGACCAAAGCGAGGACATGGAAAGGTGTGAGCCAAAAGTGCAACCTGAGAGTTACATTCACACTCCTAGGAATGTGAAAAAGTGTGAGGGAATGAGCCCACACACTCCCAAGTGGATTCTCGCATTGGGAGTTGGAATCCTTATGGAGTCCCAAATCTTTAGAGAGTAATTTCAAGGTTTAAAATTCATTGGATTGAATACTTGCTTATACCATGGGAAATATCTTAAGACGTAGATGTCTAAAATGGGCTCACATGACCCATTTGAGTACTTATAACACAAGTCATGGCTGAAAGAAAGGCTAGGAGTTAAAATGTCAATTTGACTCGCAACCATTAAAAGTCAAGAATCACCTTGAATTACATGTGTGCAGGTGGCGTGCCACATATTGTTGTAAATCTTTTGACAAGCGCTACAATTTTGCTTATGACTCATCTCAATCAGAGGTTTTCACAAAAAGTTATGGGCGTCCAAAGTGGTGGGAGTCCCAATTTTGGGAATTTTGGGACTCTTAACTTGGGAGTCTTAGGAAAAATGACATTTAGGTGTAGCCCCCATGGCCAATCATACAAAATATTATAAGGGGGAAGGTGGTGGCTTCCTTGAAGTTCAGGTCATGGTGAGTCTTGTGAATTCGTGTATGCATGTGACTCATTCGTGCACCAAAAATGTTCCAATTATGCATTAACCAACTTATGGTTTGGTTTGTGCACATCCATATGAATAATTGACCCGCTTGTCACTTGTCCTTAGTCCCCATCTTGGAGGTCTAACATGCCCCTCTTACCCCCAAAGTGTTGTAAGCTAAAAAGTGTACCCCAACTCTTTTTTCTATTGTTTTCATTTTTAGATTCACATTTGAATCTTTCAAAGAGTTTGGGGGTGTGTCAAAAAAGGCGACCACACAAGCAAGGTAGAGGAATCTCATTTTGTAGCATCAAGAAAAAATAAAAGAATTAAAAAAAAAAATGTTAACTTCTTAAGTATTTAGATTTTATTTTTTGCAAAAAGTAATTCTTAAGGTTTCAAAGTTTATAATAGGTGATTCTTGTTCATTTTCAAGTTGAGGTCTCTCCATCGCACATTACAACAAGCCAAAAGGTAACTTCTTCTCCCTTCCCACAATTTCAAACTTTGTTTATTTTATTTTGATGTTGCAAGTGATGGATTTGAAGAGCTCCAATGAATTCAGGCCAAAGCTCAAAATAACGATGGCACTTGCCAGCTCAAAGGAGCTCCTATTTTTCTCTTTTCTATCATTGAAAAAACATGTGGGCATGTTTTGACAATGGCCGAAATCCACCTCCAACCAAAATGAATTGGAGGTCTTGCGATGGCCCAAGTTCTTCATAATGAAGTTCGCAAGGAGGTTTCAGCAATGCCAAACCTGTTCCCATGCCAACTTGCCAAGGAGTTCTTGATGATGGCCGAAATCCCTCCTTGACAAGCTTGACGTTTGTTGAGGACGCTCCTTGGCAAGCTTGTTGGGTAGGTTTTGGCAATGGTCAAGATCTTTCCCAATAAAAGCATCAGGGGAGGTATTAGGAAAGGCCAAGGTCCCTCTCCAACAAGCTCGCAAGGAGGGACCTCGGGCATTAATGAGACCTCCCCTACAGTTCATGATGGGGGAGGTCTCAACAATGGCCAAGGTCCTTCCCCAACGACCTCACAAGGAGAGACCTCAACAGTCATTAAAGCCTCCCCTAGCATGAACTACAAGGGAGGTCTCAGTGACAACCAAAGTCCTTCCTTGATGGGCTCAAGGGGTGGTTTCGGTGTTTGTCGAGAATGTTCTTAAGCAAGCTTATCGGGGAGGTTTTAATGATGGTCAATATCTCTTTTGGCATGAGTTATAGGGGAGGTCTCAATGATGGCTAAAGTCCTTCCTTGGTGGGCTTGTAGGGAGGGGCTTTGCCAGTCATCAAGACCTCCCCTAACATGAATTACAAGGGAGGTCTTGATGATGGCTAAGGTCCTTCCCTAATGCATTTAGGGGGTGATCTCGGCATTTGTCAAAGACACTCCCAAGCAAGCTTACTAGGGAGGTTTTGGTGATGGTCAAGATCTCTTTTAGCATGAGTTGCAAGGGAGGTCTCAACGATGGCCAAGATCTCTCTAGACATGAATTACAAGGGAGGTCTTGATGATGGCTAAAGTCCCTCCCCAACGGGCTTGCGAGGAGGGACCTTGGTAATCACCAAAACCACCCTTGGCATGAGTTGTAGGGGAGGTCTTAATGATGGTTGAAGTCCCTCCTCGACATGGTCAAAGGGTGATCTTGATGTTTGTTGAAGATGCTCTTGGGCAAGCTTATCAAGGAGGTCTTGGCAATGGCCAATATTTTTCCCGACATGAGCTCAAGGGGAAGTCTCGACGATAAGTCTTTCCCCCACAGGCTTGCAAGCGGTCTTGGTGATCGTTGAGGTCGCTCCCAGGCAAGAGTGTTAGGGAGCCCTTAATGATGACCGATAATGTTTCCAACTTGAGTAGCACAGGAAGTCTTTGTGATGGTTGAAGTCCCTCCCAAATAGGGGTCGCAAGGCAATCTTTGTGAATGCCAAGGTCGTTCCCAAGCAAGGGTGCTGTCGAGGTTTCTTCCTATTTTGAACAAGATTATTCCTATTATGAAAGGTGTTGGGACGCCTTGAAATTTCATTCTAGATGATAAATAAAGTTTAATGGAAAGAGGTGCGCAAAGTAATGTGTTTGAGTTATGAGCTTAAGATTGTGTGAGGAATATTTTATTTTGAGTTCTTAATTCAAACTTTTCTACTCATGATATGATTCCTTCTTTTGGTAGTAGAGAAAGAAACTATAATATATTTATTTGCATTAGTAGATAAAAGCCTAGTTGTGAGGAAATGTTTTTGAATAAACATGAAGCACACAACATTAAAAAATAGTTATGGAATTGGCTTCTAAGGACACTCATGAGGAGGTATAGTTTCTATTAAATTTCAATTGTTTTTAACTTGTGTACCATATTGAATAGGCTTTCCCTTTAAATTTTGTATCCTACAAGAAGGATCCCAAGGGCTAAATTCTGATTCAATAACCAAGATTTTGTAATTTAGAGAGGTAAATTTATGGTCAATCCAACTAGGTTCAAATGAATATAAAAATGAGCAAGCATTCTAGTACCATGATTTACATTTTGACCTCCAATAGAATTATCTATATTTCTCATTCATTGTCAAGCATATAATAGTGAATTGATTTGTGGAAAAATACATTTACAAATAGATTTGGAGTAGGAATTGCAAGTAAACCAAACTATTGTGTCAGGAGACATGACTTCAACAAATCCGAAGGAGATGGGTCTTCAAATTCCACTTATAAATTGTTATGAGGAACCAATTGTGCTTTTAAAAATTGCTTTTCACTTCTATGGTTGGCACTAACCATAGGGGAAGCTTCATTTTTTCTTGACAAGTTAAATATCTAGTTCTACCTTAACTGTGCTTGAGAGTTATAGTCGATATCAACCATAGCTAAAGAACATCTAGAAAATACATTTAGTTGAAGTAGATCTAGCTTTGAAACTCCAAATTATGTCAATTTTTTTGTCTTCCATGCTTAAAGTCAATGCCAACTACACGGTTTCCAAAAAATAAAAATCTTATTTTCAAGTTTTTATTTGCATTATTTTATTTGCAAATTTATTATGGGTTCGACTTCATAGCCCCTTCATCTTATAGTTGGTGTTGATTATAGAGGAAAATCCTTTTGAATTTTCAAATGATATCATTTGTCTTCCTTTACACGCTCTCTATCATATCTTTGTTTCTTTGATCCCTCAAAATCCTTATAGTCAACACCAACTATAGAGAGTTTTGTCACTAGTTTCAAAAAAAATTACAATTGAGAAGCTTTCTTTCAATGGTCAACACTAACTATAAAGCCAAATGGTTAGAAACATTCTCCTCTTTGTATAACCTCCTTGGATAATATCTTTTGTTTTTTCATTTTCTTGCATTGTTATTCTCTTATTTTTGTCTATAAGGCATAGATTTGTACTCTTACAACTAGTTGATTATCTCCCATTTATGTAATCACAAGGCAAGTCCAGTTGCAAGAGGATTATAAAGGTAATTCAATGTTAGAACAAGTTGAATACTTTAGAGGTTCTTGACAAGTAAAAAATCATGCAAAAGAATAAAACAAGGATGAGTATCCCTTTGTGTCGACTCCTCACCATGCTAATTGTCAGGCCGACTTTGAAGATCGACGTGCTCAAGATGGAATAGGTGTTCTTCATGGGTTATTGGGAAGGTGAAAATGTGTTTTATGTTTCGTCAACAAATTAGCAAGGTGAGGAAGAATATGTGTACAATTATGTTGATACTTAGAGTTCTATTTGGAAAGCAAATGCAAAATTTGAAAAATTCGTAACCAAGGATCGGCATTTTTGCTAGCTATTTAGAAGAATGCTTCACGTTTGGGATGGCAATCATTGCCTTCAAACTTGGTAACCATACATTGATGTGAACCATCCCAACAAGCTCGAATGGCACATCAAGGTCAATTCATTTGTTGTGGACACAACAAATGGCCTAATCAAACTACTTACAGTTATGACTAACATAAACAAGTGAGTTTCCATTGTCAATGTCTATTCCTTTTTCCACAAATGTCAAATGTTGCCTTGTTGATGCTTAACATTATTTTTCTTTATAGGTCCATTGAGATGGACCATGTGAAGTCGTCACTTGTTCATGATTTCTTTTGCATTCAATCCATCAAAATCATTCCATTCCAAAAATTCAAGGATGTCATTCCAAATGCCCAATACAAAAAATGCAAGAAGAAAATCAAGAAAACTTGGTATAGCTTCACACAAAAGGCATTTTTTAAGTTTATGTATAAGGTAACTTTAAAATCTTTTATCAAATGAGCTCCATTCTTTAAAATAATTTCATTTGATTATGAAGCAAATGTTTTCTTGTAGAAGGAACTTGCGATTGTTGTCGACATTGCACATTGTTTGTATTATGTAAATGTTCCAAATCGCACTCTTCAAAACCCAAAAATGTTGGCTTTGCTAAATAACAAGGCAATGTAGAGTGTTAAAAAAGAACACATGACAATGTTCCATAAGATATTGCTCATGTGTGACCCCACACTTAGCCTTGAGTTTCTCCAACAAATATAGGTTCATTATAACATGAATCCTAATCCAAAAATGATGATTGAAAAGTTATAGTTGTTTGTGTCTTCATAAGTGAACAATGAACAAAAGGTTTCTTGGCTCAAGCAGTGGAACCAACCCCTAGTTCTCAAGGAAGTTCTAAAATCTCCCAAAGTCGAGTTGTCGAATGTCATTTTTGAAAAATGGCTTCACAAGGCAATGTTTTTGTTTCAGGTACCTTGCCCATTCGTCTTGATTATGCATTGAAATTCTCTTTGAACTTTTTCATTGGGCATTTGTGTTGATGGCTTTACATTTGTGTATTCATTATAGTTGGAAGTGGAGGCCAAGAAACTTTTTGATAACATAGTCACAAACCTTGGTGTGTCTATTTTCAACACTGTCAAGGTTCAAAGTCTTGAGAACTTCATAAGTCATTGGAAGCTTGAATTATGGAAGTCATTATTTTATCGTGAATTCAAATTAAAAGGTGGAATCCTAAAAAACAAGACTTGGCAACAACAAATTGGTGGTGAGGAAGCTTTGAAGTAAGTGATTTATAAGTAAAACACATATCCTCCTTTCCATGTTCCAACCTAATTTTGTACTTGGCTTCAAGAACAATATTCCAAACATTTAACCCCATTCCCTTGTTGTAGGTATTTTTCCCATGTCCTATTTGTAAAGGAGCCAATTCATAGCTTGCCTTTGCTTCTTAGGACGTAGTGTGATCCTAAAGTAGAAAGCACCATGTGTAGGAAAGACCTTTTGAAGGAGTGGTCGAGTGGCCACCTCGCATCATATGGGTGGTATTTAGATTGCACAGTTGACAATACCCCAAAGACAAAGTGCAGGTTAAAGGAAAAGTTTGAGGATGCATGTTTTGACAATTCCACTTTAATTAATTTTAGTTTTATGGGTGGAAAAAGGAGCTAGAGTACTAAAAAGTTGAAGAAGATCAAGGACTAGTCTATTGGACCTTCAGGTGACAAATAAGATGAAGAGGATCTAAAGGAGGAGAAGTTGGCTCTAAACCTAAAAGGTCTATAGTCTTGGACTATCCATCAGAGGAGGCGACTCCTGAATATTGACACAAATCCCAATTTGGATCTTCTTCAAAATCCCATCCCAGATTCCATCAAACTCTTGGGCAATGGTGATTCCTTCTTGCACCTATGCATTAAAATTTGCAATATTTCTTGGCTAGACATGGTGGTGGCAAGGGTTTTTTCTAGCTTGTGGCCCACTCAATTTGACAAACTTAATAAGATGTTCTTAAAGGTACAAATAGGAAACTCCTTATGTGCATTTCACCTTATTCGCATTGTTTTAAAGTTTGTTAACAATTTTCCTTCCACTTTGTAGGATTCTACAATTGGCAAGCTTGTTCTCCTCATTGTTGAAGTTCCTTCAAACTTGTAAATCCCTTTTGTCTCCATACCTCCCATTGATGTCCCCTCTTGGAATTGTCACATAAATAACTGTGTATGGGATATTTGGTTTCACAAACAAATACATGGAAAGGAATGGCATAGTTCTTATTTTCCATGATGATGACCCTCACATCCTCAAGGAAATCAAGTCCTTCTTTGGACAAATGGCTATGAAATCCATTTCAAATGGGCAATAATCAATTCTCTATTGTGGATGAGCAACGAAATCAAGGGAAAATGGTAATTCCCCTACTAAATTGTATTTACATTACATATCATTCCATAGAATCATGTTGGATTAACTTTTATCGTTCCCAATCTTGTCAACTCAATTGAGCTAAGTGACTTTTCTTGTTCACCAAATGGGTGGATTTTAGTTTCAAGAAAATTGCCTAGAGATGGTGAGGCTTAATGTTCTTATGAGTGAAGATGATATTCTGCCAAATTGTCCAAACATTGATACAATGAAGAAGTTGAGCAGAGGTATCGCATTCAAAGGAGGTCAGGAAATGCATGTGTCCACATTGAGGCTTCTTATTCACCTTTGTAGGCCTCCTAATTCTCTAGTTGTCACCATGAACTCATCCATTGGTATGTCATCTTGACTTCTCTCTGCAAGCCTAAAACAACAATATGGGCTACATAATGATTAAAATATTATTTTTATTGTTTTACAGGAAATTGCATTCGAACCTATTAATCTATTATTTACAATGTTTTGGTGCTGGAACTTTACAATTATGTATATGAAGAGGTTGTGAAACCTTTTTTGGAGCATGGTTTTTCTTTTCAACCTCTCCTAGATTCGCCACTTGAGAAGAAAGCTCAAGTCAATCTCGATTGTGAATAAGTTGACATTAATCTTCATTGATTTTTTTCATAGTTATTTTGCTTCTCATTTCAAGTTGATGTTCTATGTTTTGTGTAGAGATATCTAGCTTGATCATTTTCGGTTCATTATGTTTTATGCCTTGAAAGACTTCTTCCCAAGCCCCCTTTTGAGCAACTACTTGCCAAAATATGCCAAGGACGTTGCTTGACACATGGCCTCATTACCCTTTCCAAAATTCTCTAGGAGTGAGAGATCATAAGACCATGGTGTTTAAAACCTTATTGATTATGAGGTAACAAACTGTTTGGAGTAGCATCTCCTTTGCAATTTATGTTGTATGTGGAATTCATTCTTGGGTTCAAATTTGTGCTATTTAATGTTTTCTTGTGATTTTTGTTCAAGTTTTACCATTGTCGGATTTTTTTTTTTCAATGATTTGTTTCCATCACCTTCTCAATAAACAATTGATTTGATGTTTATATATATATATATTCAAAACCATCTATAAAGTTTGCAAGAACGAGATTCAATGATACCCAATGAAAGATATATGTTTTTAATCAATTATGCATTTGAATTAATCAAATAGTTTCAGAGCTTAATGCCCCCATTTTTTTCCTTTGAATTTTGAAACATGCCCAACCATAGGGGACAAAGTATATTGATCATTTTTTTACCCACATTTTTTCACATAAATTCATTGCTTCCAATGTTGAAATAATATAAAAACTATTAATTCTAGATTCACGAATTACAACATAAAAAATCAATTATTTTGTAAATAAATAATTTCAGATTTACTTTTTTCCCCTTCCCCTTTCCCTTGCATTTGAATTAATCAAATAATTTCAGAGCTTAATGCCCCCATTTTTTTCCTTTGAATTTTGAAACTTGTTCAACCATAGGGGACAAAGTATGTTGCTCATGTTTTTAGACATGGTTTTTTCAAAACAATTAATTTTTTCCCCATATTCCATTGCTTTATATGATGTATCATTCCTTCCCTTCAATTTCAATGATTCAAATGTTGAGAAACTACAATAATTATTCCTCTCAGCATCAATATATATTATTTATAAATTATAAATATTTTTCATCACAAATAGTTAGTGTATCTTTTTTAGTGAAAATTTTAATTTTTAATTTTTTTCAACTCCCCCTATGGTCCATGCCCACCATAAGAGGCGGAGTATATTTTCCATATAGTATTTAGACTCATTTTTTCTCAAAAAAAGAATTTATTTATTTTTCTTAATTTCATTGGTATATATTTGGTTTTTTTTATTACCCCCCACTATAGTCAAGATTGACCATAATGAGGGCATAGTTTTCAACATGAAGTCATTATATTTGATAATGGCACATGTCATTGAAAGGAAATTTATAAATGAACTTGAATTTATAATTAAACTCAAATAGCCATATATTTAAGTAATAAATTTGAGGATATTTATGTGTTCATTCTGAATGAAGTGTGGGCATCCTTCTATAGGTATATTTATTTATCAATTTTATTGATAGTGACATTATTGTCATCAACATATTTAATCATTAATAAAATATAATTTCTTAATTATATTTGAATTTGATAAATGATGTACTTGGGCCTTCTTTTGATAAGAAAATTTTATTGAATCAATATTTTTTTTCTACTTTATTGTTACATTTCATGTTTGTTTAGTTATTAAAAAAATCTATTTCCCCCACTATGACATTTCAATATTTTTTAGTGTACAAATAATAGTAGGAGTCATTTGATTATTTGCTTTATTTTCAAGCCCCTTCTATCTATGACCTTGCCTATAAACACAATTGAATCAATAGGAGAATTGGAACCCAATAGAAAACTAATATTGATTCATGCACCATTCATCCTAGATGTTACAATGGTGGGTCATTTATACTATCACAATCGCACTGTGAAACCAATGTTTTCATTAAGGCGATATATTGGAATCCAATTGCAATTACCATTTCCCCTCTTCTCTAGGATAGGTTGATCCAATTTTTTGATCAGCTCAGTGATAGGTTTTATTCATAATAAAACTTGTCATATCTTTTGTCTTCTTCTCTATTATTATATTTTATGTAAATGCATTCACTTGCTTATTGCTAGCATTTTGTTAGTGTCATCATTTCCTTGCGGGTGTTCATTCACACTTAAACTTTGGTTACGCATAACGGGATCATAGAGTTGATATATGATTGAATCCCATTATCTACTAAATGAAATATGGTTCTTTCTATCATTATTGTGGTTATTTTGCTATCATTTTAGAGTTATGCATTACTCAACTATATCCAAAAACTTCATTACATGGCTTTAATGTTCTTTATTTCCAATACAAATTGGAACTACACATATAGTTAGTTTGAGTGTTTCGTGAACTTCTAGACATTGCATTTAATTAAATTTTTTGTAATGCAAAATCTTGTTAAATCTAAGGATTTTAGTCAACAACAACCGATACTTTTAAATACTCTAGTTGGTATTATCAAATAGATTTTAGATTTTTTCTTTCCATCCTATATGTTTTTCTATGTATCTAAACAAAATATGTGCAACACATACTCACGCAACACTACACATTTTCCACTAGTATAAAATCAACCATTATTGTTTTCAATCCAATATAGGGTTTTTTTTTGTAGATTTGTATTTACCGCGTCAAATTGGTCACCTTCTTTGTTCAAAATACCAATTGATTCGCCATACTATGGACTGGACTTTTAGACAAAACTTTGGATTGCACTCTCAACTAGACCCCAATTATTTGTTGCGAGGAAGATGTCTCAATCATATTTGCTTTCGATTATTCTATTTAAAGAACCAATTCCATGCATTTAATTTTTTTAAATATACAGTGGAATAAACTATAACTCTCATAACTTCTTTTCATTTCACTACAAATTTCCATCCTTTAGTGCATCTCATCTTTTAAATCAATGTTTTTGCTGCATTATAATCATCATAATCCTCATGGAATAGATTACAATCTACCATGTTGTTTTTGCTTTCAAATAGTTTGAGCATGGATGGAAATTTAAACTCTTTGCTACTGGGTTTATTCTCCAACATTCTCATACTTAGTTTTTGTGTTTCCACAATGATCCTCTCTACAACTATCTTAGTTAGTTTGGAACTATGTCTCCCATGTTCCACATTCAATATCCACAACACCTTCACTTTCTAATTCTCGTGTCTTTGGAAGAGTGTAATACTCCTCACTACAAGCATCTATACAAGTATGTTCCTTAATTTCATGAGTTGATTGTTTCTTCTAATTAATAGTTGATATTGCAAAACAAGTTTAATTGACTTTAACTTCTTATCAACAATGTCATGTGCTTTTGCTCTACATTTTCAAATTCTTACATTCTTGCCAATGATCCTCATTTGTGTGTGTTCCTATGGTCTCAAACATATGATGGTGAACCTCCTTCTGCTTGATGCCACAAATCAATAGGGATTTTGCTGCATGACCCAAAAGATTTTTCATCCTCGCTTTCTGAGTCTTTTCTATTTTCAACTACTGATTACAACGGTGTTACTAGTTCTTCCTCCTCTTGCTCTGGTGTTCATTCTTTTTGTTCTATTAATGCATCCTAGTTTTCATCATATTTTAAAATAGGCAATTCATACTTGTCATCTTATGGATCATTTTCATTTTCTAGCCACCTCTTGTTTAACGTTTCTACCATTGAATATTGGTATGATTTGTTCATCCCTAATAGATATTCTACTTGGTGTAATAAATGGGTCCTATAGTTATAATTTGTCAATTCAACTAGCCACAAATTATTTCCAAGAGCTTGTTGCAAGTTGTTCACAAAATCCGAATCAAACATTCCTACCATTATGACATAGACTTTGTATTCTTGCACATTATTTTTCGATGCCCAATATCCCACTCTGACATTGTAGTTTACATCTATCCCTTTCATTTATCTGTGATCCACTATTGGATACAAATCCAAGTCTTGAAGAGTTCTAACAAGCATTTTCACAATTCCAAACCTACCCTTGTAATGAAATGCAGTTTGTGTCCATTATGCCTTTTTATCATTACATATAATTTCTAAGGAGGTTCTTGTCCATTTTGAATTTATCATTTTCTAACATTTGTCTTACTATGTGGGTTGTGAGCATTTATGTTGGATTAGCGATTGTTTATGTCAATAGTCATAGTAGATATTTCCTTGTTGAGTTTAATTAATGCAAGATGTTTTAGAATGTGCCAAATATTGGGAATTCATCTCTTTCAAATTGGATGCCATTGGTCATTCTTTTTGCTTGGTTTTTATTTTTTCCTTTTCTAATAAGCGGTGGTTTTTCCATGGGGTTTTCTTGGCAATATATATAATTTTTTCTTTGGTTTTTCCCATTTACCCACTTTTTCCTTTTGTAAAATGCCCCATTTCCTAATTTCTAACAATATGTGTAAATGGTCAAATTGATTATCATCTCAAAGAAGGTTGTTATTTTGGCTTAAAAATTGTGTCCAAAATTGAATGCAACAATGTGTTTCTCTTGTGCATAGAATTGTAAGTGGTAGCTTGCCAGTAATCAGTGATCTATTTGTTTTTTATTGTCTGGAAAACCAATTGAAAGGGCAATATTGAATAAGGCAATCGAGAAGACAAATTAATAATATTTGGTTGGAGGATATAATACTTTAATCTAAGTATTAGGATTCTTTAGATTTTCGAAAATAAAAAATTCTTGAAGAATTTTTGGATTTTTTAGGAAGCAATTTTTTTTTTCAACTTTAGCCTTAATTCATGTCAAAATGTCTAATGAACCAAAAAAAATTGCAAATAATGCTGTTTTTGGTTTCTCGATCAATTGTTGGGACATCTTTTTTCTAATTTTTGTAGACATCTCATGGTTTCAATGCAGGGCCTATCATCCAACAATTCACAAGTTGTCTTAACACTTTGTTCCTTAAATCTTGTGGCACCCAAGCTCACCTACCCGAAGTTACTTAGAATCGTCTACTAGGTTTCATTAATTATGTTGATAGGAGGTTGTTAAGGGAAATCAAATCCTCCATTGACAAGTCCTATAATAAATTTATGAACAAATGTTCTAGAATTGGCTTTTTAAAACTTGTTCGTTCTTGAAAGAATTCCATGGCATGTGTAAACATCACCCAATGGTAGTCTTCCATATCCTCCTTTAGTATGTTTATAATTTCTTTTAGCAATGCAAAACTTCTTTGTCAATTTTTGCATTCACCCATTGCCATGCCACCCATTCAATTGTTTTGTCAATTTGCCTTTTCCATTCTATTCCCCATGTTTTGATTTCTATAAAATTCTTTAGGGGGTCTAGCAAAGTTGGATCTCTTGGATATTCTAAAGGTTTGGTTGTCATTTCGCATATTTTATTTAGTATGCTTGAGATTAATGTGTATTTAATCATAATTTCTAAAGTGTTTGGTGTGACCATTCCTATAAATTTTTGTTTTGCCATTATAACATAGATGTGTAGTAGTTGTAAATGGATGGCAGTCGTAGAAAAGTTGGAGCTAGTAAGTTTGGGTGGAAATGGGGGAAAAAATGCAATTTTTTTCTTCAAATGGCAAGAATGATTTTAGATGCAAGAAGTTTGATAGACTAAATTCAAATTAAAAATAATGTGAAATGGTATTGAGAATGTGCGGCCTCACATTGTTTCAATTCCCGATGGGAACATACATATTAGAGATGAACATGTAATGTTTCTATTGACACAAACCTTTTGGTTATGAAAAGGTTATAATTTACATTGACACATAACTTTTGGTTGCAAACAAGTTGTGTTCATCCATTTGAATTTTACATCCATTTGAATTTTTATCCATTTATGTTGTTCATCTTTTTTTCATCCATGATTATGTTTCATCCATAAATATCATTCACCCGTGTACATGTGTAGAATATTCCTCCACATCATGATATATTATATGCCATGTGTCAAGGAATATTTTTCCAATATTCTTTCAACATCAACAAAATATTCCAAAAAAGATTCATTCATGTTCACTTGCTCATGTCCACTTGCTCAAATTCATGCTCCCACACTCACCATTTAGCATCCCTATGTCTAGGGTGGTTGCACATTAGACAATCCATTTTTTGGTGTCATAGGGATAGTTTTTATGGAGTACCTTTAAGTTTCGTATAATATGTGTTGAGGTTAAATTTAGTTTTTTTTAAAGGACTCATTTAATTAGACCATAACACTTGGAAAAATCAAAATTTTAAATTGAAGCTAAAATGTCATCATTTCATTACAAGGTCGACTTTTCAAACGATGTAAAATTTTGTCATAGTCCATAAAAAGTGTTATGGACTTTTATTACATAGTAGACATGTTTGAATTATTGAATTTTTTTTCCTAGTATGATCGTGAGGCCATTGTAATGCTAAAATAAAGGTTTCTAATCAACTTTACTAATTTTCTTATTAGGATTTTGCAAGACTACCAATAGTCTAGAAAGTCCATAATTTATTATAATGGAAAATTTGATAAACATGTATTGTAAAAAGTGACATTACTACCCAACATAACATTTGCCAATTATAAGATTTTAGAAAATCTATGTTTTTGCTTCTAACTTTTCCCCTAGTTGATGAAATCGAAGCATGTATTATAATTTGAAAACTTTTAAGTTTAGGATTTAAAACTTTTCTTGCCTTCCATTTTCAAATGGACTATTTTGCATTCCCAAAACATCAAATACTCCCATTAAAATTTATGAAAAAGGAAAAATGTGGACACCATAAATGCCACTTTTGGTCCACCCTAGAGTGCAGTCAGTGTCTAATGATGGGCTACTTGTACTAAGAATGAAATTGAAGTGGAATGTTCCAATTTACAAGTATCCTATATCAATGCACAAATTAATGTTTAGTTAGGCAACTGGAATGTGAAAGTGGGCTTGGTAGGTTGTAAGGGTTATATTATACAAGTCAACCAAGTTTTAGAGTGGGAAATAAATTTTGAGTAATATGGGTGTCCATTGGTTGGGGTCGTAGTGAAAATCACCTATGCCCATTGAGTTTGGAATGGAATGTAAGTGGCATGTGGGAGTGATCATAGGTTTGACATGATGTTGTTGTGGAAGCTTATGCCAAATTGACCTTGAAGTGTTAATGGTCCATGCATGGTCAAATGCATCAAGGTGGTGGGTAGTGCAAAAGTGGAATGTATCCTTGATCTACATTCCATTATGAAGTGGGCAAGGCATGTTATAACACGCTTGATTGATATTGTGGTGGAACCAATAGTGCAATCATTGTCAAATTATGTAGTTGAAGTTTGATCAAGGGGATTTGACGTGCTCCCAAGTTCCTTGATAGACCCACTTGAGGGTCTAACTATGTAGAGATGCGGAAGGAGTTGGAACTTGGGGCTGCTCCCAACTTCCAGCACTAAAGGGGGTGAGAGGGGCGTGCTAGAAGTTTTGGGATTAGACTAGGAAGAGGGACAAGCTACTTAGTTATTCGGTCTTGCATCCAAAACCAACCAACAAGTTGGTTAGAACTCATTCTACACCTTTTTGGTGTTGGGACAAGCCACGGGCGACTTTGGATTCATTTGACTCACCACGGCTTAGACTCGGGGGAAGCCATCACCTTCCCCCATATAGTATTCTCTGCAGCTCCCCGCGGGGGCTACATCTGAATGGCACTTTTTCCCGGGACTCCCAAGGAGGAGTCTCAAAACTGTATCGGGTTGGACTCCTAGAACTTTGGGCATCCATAACTTCTTGTTCAGACCTCTGATTGGGATGAGGTCTGAAGAAATATTATAGCTCTCTTTGAAAGCTTTCTAACGCCATATAGCACTCCTCCTACAGACGTTGGGATCGGGTCAATTCCCGACTTTTAGCGGTCAGGAGTTAAATTGCCAGTTTGACTCCCGGCCCTTCTTTTGCTCATAACGTAGGCTGTCAATGTCCAAATGGCTCATGCGAGGCCATTTAGGACATCTACACTTCAAGACCTTTCCAACGGTATAAAGAACACCCCAATGCAAGCTGTTTTGACCCTTGCAATCAAGCTTTGAGTTTTTGGGAGTCCCAGAGGACTCCAAGTTCCCATTTTTGGGAGTGTGAGTTTCATCCTCGCACTTAGCCCAAATTGGGGTTGCGACAAGATTGGTGGTGGGTGGCGATAGAATGGAATGTAATCAAACATTCCACTAATCATGGTAGGCTATAAAGATGATAAGTTAAACCAACTCATTGGAATGTAGGTGAACTCATGGAGTGGAACTAAAGTGCAATGCATGTGATGTTAGTTACGAATTTAGGTGGGATGCATTTGTGAAACCCTATTGGAGTACACTTTTGGGGTATGAGTGCTTCCAATGTTGATTTTCTTGTAGCCAATGATTTTCAATGTAGTTTTCAATTAGTATGTCCCTTTAGTTTGGACTAATTTAGGATTACCAATAAGTGTTTTTTTGGCATGAATAATTTTGAAATGTCATGATCCAAGTTGGGAAGTCTAGTGAGCTTTAGATGGAGTGGGCGGACATAGGGTGGTTGGAAATCATAATGCATATGGAATGAAAGTGGGTTGTATGTTGTAAATGATGTGTAAGTGGAACCAAAGTTGAAGTCCTTTGGTCAATGTGGGAATCTATATATGGATTTTGGATGGAATATTGAAAGTGGACCTAGAGTGGATCCGAGGTGTGATGTAGGTGGAACCAAAGTGAAACATAGGTGGAATGTTAATGGAACCCTAGTGAAAATTCAATGGGGTTGTAATTGTAAGCAATATTGGGTAGTTATTAGTGACTAGGTAAGGCAATATTTAAGTAGTTGCCATCTTCATGCATTGATTGGTGTGTGCATTTGTTGATTGATCACTTCATAGTTGATATGTTGATAGGCCTAGTTGAGACCAAACTAAAATTATCTTCATTGGTTTTAATCTACTTTGACACTGTTGAAATGCTTAGAATTTGTGTCATTTCAATGAGGTGTGGATGGGTTATATGTGAACCTTGAATGGATGCAAAGTGGGATGCATGTTGATCCAAAATAAAATATAGGTGGGTTGCAAAGTTCACCAAAGTAGAAAATAGATGGGTTTTCAACAAAATAAATGTGTTGCATTTTATGGGCAATTGTCACAAAAAAGGTAAGGATATTTAATTGTTATGATAATGTTGATGAATTGGTGGGTCCTTATGTTGGATGCCTTAGGCACGTCAAGGCCTTGTGTATGTTCTTTTTATAAGAAAATTTTCACCTACAACCAAAGTTGATGTGGAGGATAGGAAGGCAAATATGTTAGCAAGCAAGTGAACAAGCTAACGAACATGAGCATGCAACCATGTTTGACTGAACAAGAAAAAAATCTTAAAGCATATTCCATGCCATGTCATGGAATGTAATTTTTTTTTTTTCCATGTGGATATTAATAAGTGACATGGAAAAATATTCCTTGACAAGCCTTGGAAAATTTGCCATGTCATAACTATGGTTTGTTTTGAAATGAATAATGACTTGTTGACTCTGAACATGGGTTTGGCCAAAAAAACCTTCAACAACAACACCATGTGAATGTTTGAAAACATTATTTATAATGTAACTTGATGCATTTTATCATCCCTTGTGCAAATAATGCTCCAAATGTCTAATCTTCTTTGACAATAACTACAATATTTAAAAATGTTGAAATGGGTGGGAATTGAATATTTGAAAAATATTTGATATGGAGTGAGACATACTGTTGGAAAGCTCTCAACAAGGATTACAACTTCGCTTTATACCTCATCTCAATCGGAGGTTTGCATGCAAAGTTATGGGGCCCCAAAGTCATAGGAGTCCCAACTTTGGGAATTTCATGACTCCCATCTACGAGTCCCGAAACAAAAGGTCATTTGGATGTGGGCCTTGTGGAAAGGCACAAAGTATACTAAAAAGGGGAAGGTGGTGGCTTCCCCCAAGTTCGGGCCGTGGTGAGTCTTGTGAGACCGAGTTTGCTTGTGGTTTGTCCTAACACCAAAAGTGTTCCAACTATGCACTAACTACCTTGTGTTGGTTTTGTGCAAGTCCGTGTAAGTAGTTGATGGTTGTCACTCTTCTCAATCCCATCTTGGAGCTCTAGCATGCCCCTCTACCCCTCCAAAGTGTTGTGAGCTAGGGAGCGTGCCTTGACTCCTTGCTCTTTCGTTGTTTTCAATTTAAATTCACATTTGAGTCCTTTAAGGAGTTTGGGAGCGTGTCAATTTTGGTTCCCACAATCATCTTGTTTCAAGTGGTGATTGTTGTGAATTTTTTGAGATTATAAAGGAATTAGTGACGCATGAAGTGGAAAAGAATCCAAATGCAACCACTTATAACTATCATTTTGATTGTTAATAAAACATTTTTGAGCCATGAGTTGTGTGTGTCGTAACCTACCATTGGGTTTGCGACTAAGTATGGAATGCAAGGGCCCATGAGGTCAAGATCATGTGTTTAAGTGTGAAACTCGTTCTTACAAATGGGGGAAAGTGCAAGGGATGGAGCACAATGATTCCAAAGTGCACTCCCAACCACAAAACCTTTGAAAAGAAAGGTTAAATGAACTTCGATAAGGCATGTTATAAATTGTTGGAAAGATATTTTTGAAGGCTATAAGATATTTCCTTTGCATTTTCAAATATATGAACGTCCAAAGTTTTGAAACAACAAAAATCCCAATTTTGGGACTCCCAGGGAAAAGTGACATTTGGATGTAATACCCGCAGAGAGGCACATAGTATATTATAGGGAGGGGAGTGGTGCCTTCTCCAAAGGTTGTGGGCCATGTAAAGCTTATGCTTGAAATTGTCCTTACTAAGTTCGTTGCATCACTTTCACTCAACTTGCATTAACCGCCTTCTTTTTTTGGTTGTGCAAGTTGATCTCATCTTGAACTCTTGCTTATGAGTTCTACCTAGTCCCAACTTGGAGTTTTAGCATGCCCTTCTACCCTTGAAGTGTTACAAGTTAGGAAGTGTGCCTTAATTCTTTTCTAAACCCTAAACCCCAAACTCCTTAACGGACCCAAATTTTGGGGACACGTCAAGTTGTTTGTCTTTAGTGAAACACCTATAATGAAACTACAAAATTCATGGATTGATGGATAAATTTTCTACACTTTCTTCACCCAACATCAAGAATCTTGTTTCGTCCTTTTGGCATGGAAATTTTGGACATGGCCCATTGGATAACATTCTTGAGCTAAAGGAAAATTGTCCTTATGACCACATACAAGATATTGTCTTCCCTGGACAAGGTTTCCCAAAAGTTTACTTGTTCAAAATGTCCACAAAAGGCAAAGGGAGTGGGGTTAATCTTGTTGCACGTGTGCAGCCAAATGGAGATTTGCAAAAAATGTGGTTGATGTTCGACCATTGTAAATGTGTTTTGGGTTGGACTGCCATGGCATGCCATGTTTACGACCCAAACTATGCCAAGGTCATAACAATTGGAATATGTGACATGTAATTAAAGAATGTGGAATTTCAAGTTCTTATGTGGAGGGCCTTTGTGAAGGTCATGAAAGTGAATGGAGTTCATATGCCACAGTTCAAAGGGTCCATGCCAGATATTGTTCAAGCAAATTGTAATGTTGTGTGAATTATGTTTGGCCCATATGGAGGCCCTTTGCAACCATTGCCCAACAAAGAATGAACTTATATTTTCCATTGGGTTCAATTTATGGAAATTCACACTAATAAACTCATTCATGTGCATCGTTTGAAAGCAAAACACATGGAAATTTGCAACAATTACAAGAATTCCATAACACTTGATGAAACAAATGCAATTTTTGAATCTGTTAGGTCTTGGTGGCATTCAACATGCGTGGCAACAAGGATAGACCTTGAAGAACTCAACCACTAGTTGGCCTTTTAACAGTTTTGAATTCATTAATGGTGAAATTTTGCTCGTTAGGTATTTTGTTTGTAATCTGCCCATTTCTTAATTAATCCATACTTGCTTGTTAAAATCAATAGGTTGTTGAGTTTAGAAATTTGGTAAATGCCACATGGTCAATGTTATGAAGTTAATACATGGCCTTGCAATGTTGTTTTGAATTTTTCACTTGTTGTGTATAAGGTTTGACAATTGATGAGGATGCCAACATGCCTATTTATAATTTGTTTGAAACAATTCACAATACTTGGCTACAACAATTCGATAAAAAAAGTAAGGAGCTTTTTAATGCCATAGTTGATGACTCAATTAGGGCTTTGGGTACTAGTAGAAAAATTCAATTTCTCTACTTGTCTTAGGTGACTAAAAGTGTAATTTACAACTATTTTGATAAAAATAGTTGTAAAAAATACTTTTAGTCACCTAAGACAAGTTGAAAAATGGGGTTTTTCTTCTTGTGGGAGGAATAGACTTGTTATAAAATGCATTTGATGGGTAAATTAAGAGAACAAAACTAGATAAAACCTAATTACAATCAAAGTTGCACATAGATCTAGTTTTCCAAAGAAGATCACACAAGTAGTTGCAAAAACCATGTTCGATAGTCTAATGTGTGCATAGCAGATCCATTGGGTTGAAAGGTGAAGAGCGGTTTGGGTCTTGTAAGAGAAAACTTAACACCATGATAGGTTCCCCTTAGGATTCACATCAACTTAATTAATTTAATATCTTTGTGCCACAATAATCAAATTCTATCAATATGTAGGAAACCTCAACACATGGATCTTCAAAATCCGATTTCCAAAATGGATTTCAATCGAAGTTAGGTGACTATGGTCAGGAGGCGTTGGAGATTCTTAAAAGCACATGCAACTAGGAGGTCTTCCACATTGCAAGGACAAATGAAAATTCACAAGTGCATTATTTAACCATTTAGTCATGAGGGTGTAAATGTGAGGCCAAAATAGCAAAATGTTCAGCTCACACCCCAGTTCCTATGTTTTATGGGTGGTTCAAACTTGCAAGAAATAAAGAGGCAAGGTATAAACCAATGTGGTTATGCCTTAATGACAAGGATCGATGTGTATTAGGAAATGTTCAGGATTTTATGAAGGGGAAACCTCAAGTTTTAGATGTGTGGCCAATTTTCACTGGTACAAAACTCATGCATGTGGAGGTTGCATCCTTCGAGGAAGCTAGGTTTTGTCTTCCTAGACGTGCACGTGCCACACAACCTAGGGTTGGAAATCCAAATCCAAATGACATACCAATTTCAAAACATGTCAACAAAGTTGTGCATCATGTTCCACCTAAAAATGACCATGATAATAGGTGGTTATACAGGAAAAACTTGTTAGCTACTATTTTGCATGTCAAGGATGTCCATGCTCTTGGATATGGGCATGTTTAGTTTATTGAGTTTCATGGTGGCATCATGTCTACGACATATGAAATGACAATTGGAGTGATCCTTAATTGCATTTGTTTGGACTTCATGTTTGTGTTGATAAGTTTAAAAGAAAGAAGAAATTTTGTCCCTTGCAAACATATGTATTTCATTTACAAAACTAGGATGTTTTGTGATAACAAAACATGTGATTTCAGTAACTAGCCTACATTAAGTATCAATGAAGTCAAAAAAAATTCGGGGTGAAAGATTCAACTTGGGTAGATTTGTTGTAGTGTTAGGGACAAATGTTGTTTTTTCATCTTTCATGTACATCTACATCTAATAAAAGCAACTTGGGCATTTGATGTCAATGGAATTTGGAAGCAAAATGTTCATGTTCAAAAATTTGCATTCGCTTCATAGTCATAGATTGAATTTTCCCTTCATAAACACTAGACAAATTGTAATGCCTTTCAATAATGTAAATTCCTAGATTGCATGTTTGTGTTTGTTTAAAATTCAATTTATGCCCATGCGTTGATAACTTTCATCCATGCATAGGATGAATGTATCAAATATTTCATCCATATTTAATCATCCAACCATCATCCACTAAGGTTGGTGAGTTGCTTGAATTCCCTCATTTTAAGGGTTTAGGGTTCCTTTTAAGCTCTAAATTTGACTCTATGCTCTACGCTCAAGCTCCACGTTCATGCAACAACTTGCCTTTTAAATAACTTTGTCAAATTAATTTTCTTGTATTTTTATGGTCTATTTTATTGTGCATTCAGTTTTTGCTTTACATGAGTCTTGAGTCTTTGCTTTACTTCTAGTTTGTGCAAATTAATACAAATAATGGTTTTGATCAACAAAGAACCTTTGAATATCAAAATTGAAAATGCAAAAGAAGAGTTGTGTTCAAGGAGAAAATGTGAAAGGATTCAAAGAATGAGAAAGATTTTAGGTCGTTCATAATGGACACTAGAAAAAATTTCCAGGAATTTGAATTTGGTGAATGAAGGTTGGGACCCTTGATAAGATCTTGATTCTTTTGTGTTCACTCATGAAGAACTAGAAGTTGTATTTGGCAAGAGGGAACAAAATGGTTGGAAGGCAAGACCTAATGAACTAATCACTCATTCAAATTGTGCAAACCTTAAAAAATTCTATGAACTTATCTGTGGTCATGCTCCCACCAATGTTCAGTGATTATTTGGTTTTTTTTTTTGCATGGTTGGTTAGTATAGCACAAGAACCATGAGGTAAATTAGGCCCAACATGCCTATGAAATAACTCAAGAGCAAATGAGGTGAGCAAAATGACCAGGCTTTTTGTCCAAAAAAATTTATAGTGGAAGGTCTTTGTTTCAAAAGACAAGAACTGAAGAGTATAGTTATTTGGAAACCGAATCAACATTATTTGATGACGATTGTGAGGTGGTTATGAATTGTAAAGAGGGAGAGAAGAAACTCATGCCTGACCACGTTAATGACCACTTTGCAACCTTCCATTACTTGAAGGGTTCCTTGCAAGAAGCACAAGCCACCTTCACAAATGTTAAAAACAAGTCAATTTAGGTCAGACAAAGGTTAAAAATTACCATGCCAAATGTGAAACCTTTAGTTTGGTAATGGTCCTACTTCTTTAAACTGGTTGAAAACATTGTTGTTTAAGTTAGAAACACATTTCAGGATGGTCGAAGTCGAATGTGATTTTGTTGAGAGATAAGTTAAGAGATAATCATCTAGGGCAACAGATTGTGAGAAGCAACATGACCTTGCCTTAGCAAAGTTGAAAATGGTGGTAGGAGAGATGGATGGACTAGACTAACAAACTCCATATAGCTAGTTTATTACATCAAATCTATCAAGCCCAATCTTGCAAGTGAGAATGAATATTTTGGACTATCATGTCAAGCCAAAAATAATAATGTAAAAATGTTAAAGCATTGGACAACTCTTCCCAATTTGACAACAAAATTCAATCAAGTCTTGGCACTCAAATGGTAGTGGTCTTCAAAGTCTCCAAGAACCATCCACTTATCATGGAGATTCTTGTGTTGATCAATTTAAAACAATTCCATATTTTATACATCCCATTAGTTGCAAATTTGATTATGTGCACAAAGGTTGTTTAAAGAGTTGAGATATCATGACTTATTTATCCACTACTAATATTGATTCTTTATCAAGTAATGGTAAACCTAGTTGAGCAAATAAAGACCTCTATATCCCCTACCACAAAAAAAAATCCAAAAACCAACACTCAATGCAAAACATTACATCACCTTAAATAATAGCTCATTTCAAGCAATGTTAATATACATTTACATCAACCACATTACATATGTAAAATGAGTACATCTATGTTGTGCTAAATGCATCTGCAAGTTTAATGGCATTTCAAAGAAATATAAGGCAAATAGTGGAGGAGTACATGGAAGCTAGTTTAAAACATGACCTACTTTGGGCACGGGAGTGGGGATCAATACCTAGGCAAGAGATAAAAATCTTTAACGCTAATGCTTATCAAATGCCAATGTTTTGCCAATGAGTTGTAAAATAGTGGGCATCTTTTTCTAGGAGGTGATTATGAACCAACTAGTCTTTTTCTTTCCTATTTTAGAACTTCTTGGGCACTTACAGCCATAGCCAATTTTGGTAATGTTAGACACGGTGACATCAATTGTGTTAGCATGTTCTAGTTTAGATTCAATAGATTTTGATCTAAATTCAATAGATTCAACAAATCTAATAGTCTGGATTCAACAAATTTTAGTGAAAAGTTTAGCTTATTATGGTCTAGATTTAGTAGATTCTAGTCAATAGGTTCTAGTTAAAATTTAGTAGATATGGTTAGCAAGTTTTGGTCTAGATTCTTAACAAGGAAAATTTATGGCGCTAAAGATTATGGTATTCACAACATGACAATCTATCATGGCAAGGAAGATTATATTTAGATTCTAGCCCAAATTCATGCCAAGGAAAATAAATGGCATGGAAGATTTAGGTCCAAATTCATGGCAAGGAAGATTTTAATTTAGATTCTAGTATTTACAACATGACAATCTTTCATGACAAGGAAAATAATTATACTTCAAATTATGGTCGAGATTCAAGGCAAGGGAAATTCATGGCATTGAAGATTATAGTTTAGATTCATGGGAAGGAAGATTCTAGTCCAAATTCATGGGAAGGAAGATTTTAGCCCAGATTCATGGGAAGGAAGATTCTAGTCTAGATTCACGGGAAGGAAGATTCTAGTCCATATTTTAGTTTTTAAAACATAACAATCTTTCATAAAACATCAGACCACCAAATTCATTGCATCATCCATGGATTGAAGTAAGTGCATGATTCGTAACTCCATGAAAATCTTTCACAAAGGGTCCAAGCAAGCTAAAGTAGACAAGAAAAGTAGTTTATTTGGATGCATAATTGAAATTCTTCACAAAACAAGTATTAAAGTAGGTTACTTCAATTACCAATTTGAATTATTTTTTCATCCAAACATAGAATAATTATGTTACCTAAACTTGAAATTAACTTAAAACACATTATCTGAACCCATAAAAAATTTGTTCTACTTTCACTTTACTTGTCAAAAACAACAATATTGTCTTTTTTTAAAAAGTACCAACAAAGTAGGTATATTTTACATGGACGTAGAAATTAAATTATGTGGTTAAGGACATATATAGATCGAGCATATGCACCCATCAAAAAAATCAGGTGCATTGTATTGTTTTGGAATCAAGTAGGTTTAAGTCCATTAAAAATGCCTTGCAATCAAACAGATTGTTGAGGTACTCAATGAACTCCAAATGGAAAATATTTGATATATCTAGGACCCAAACTAAAAGGCCCTCAACTCAACACAATTATTGAGGTCATTCCAAAACTTCATTTTCATATTCATAAAACCTTTCAAAGTAGTAAATCATGTACAAGTAGAGTAGCAAGTGGAAAGGTTTAACTAGACCATTGATTTTTTGTTTCAATAGTACAAGTAGGTTAAAGTGACCTAAAAAAAATGGTCATTAGAAGCCCATCCAATGGTCTTAAATGGGCAACATATGGCCTCTTTCAAAATTAGGTGATCAAACATTTTTTTCAATATGGTTTCTCAATTTAAGGTTTTGAGTAGAGGATGCTCCAACTCCCATGCAAACTCCAACGCCTTTGCTTCTTTGTAATAGCTCTTCCCAAACGCCATCGATCTGGTGTTAGAACAAGGATCAAAATGTAAGATACATTGTGAACTTGTTCCAACTAGTTGATGTTGAAGTTGTTGTTATATATGTGAGAGAAATAGTTTTTTTTTTACCCAAAGATTCTAGGTCTTCAAAGTTGAAAAGGGAGGGTATGTTGAAAAAACAAAACAAACAAATTTGGAGTTTTGTTTGAGGTCAAACTTGCAAGTTGGATGAGTAAATGAGAGCATCAATGGGAAGAGCATGGAACTTAACACGATTTAGAACTAGAATTTCAATATTGACTTCAAAATTGTTGATTCTTGTTGATTCTATTAGAGTGAAAGAGCACCTAAGATCCAATAACACCTTGTTGAGCTATTAGGTACTTTTTAGATTCTTGGGAACGAAGCAAGAAAATTATGCAATTAAGGTCATTTGCAACACATCAAGATGTCCAACAATGGTGGCCACTATAAGGTGGTGTTGTAACTTCATTGCATGTTGCAACTTTCACTTGTTCACTACAAGCTTTTGAGACCTTAAAAACATGTTCCTTGACTATTGTTTTGCGTGTGGCAACTATCACTAGAAAACGAAGCTTTGTTGCTAAGATGCAAAATGGTGTAAGGTTGCAAGTGATGACCTTGCTTGACCAAGCATTGATTTAAAAACCTTTGTAAAAACTATTTCCATACTTTTGTTGGAGGTGTGTTGTGAGGTGACTTTTCGTCCCTCCACTCCCAGTTCTACAAGGTGGTTATGCCGAAGCACATTTGCTACTAATGAAGGGAAGAACGCAAGTATAATTCTAAATGCTAGATTGCGTTTGTAGTTGAAATTTATTAGACCACCTTCTATGCAACATT
>Ga0116230_10000520_pt1 | contig 34200 bp, 35 predicted proteins | sample S1TSphfallax_3_FD_88678 | JGI IMG/M metagenome (GOLD analysis project Ga0116230, IMG submission 88678) | Host-associated microbial communities from peat moss isolated from Minnesota, USA - S1T2_Fd - Sphagnum fallax MG | ecosystem: Host-associated > Plants > Peat moss > Unclassified | place... | reverse complement strand
TATTATAATAAGTGCAAGATGCAACCTATGAATAATGGTTTTAACATATTAAAATTGAATGATTTAACTCGTGTACCACCTACTTAAAAGTAAAAAAAAGCCACCAAAATTCCTTTATCTCCAAGAACAATGCGACATGCACATATATTTTACCTATTAATGTTGAACCAAAAATAACAACAATTTTGGGATTCAAAATTTTAACTTTAGATGTTGCAAGAATTGGGTTCTTGTAGTTATTAAAAAAGGTCTCACGTTTCATAGTTCAACTCATGTGAGATTGAATGGTGTTCTTGAAGTTCATTTATGGGTTGTTCAAAATGAGGTTTTCAAATTGAAGGTGCTTAGCTACATGTGAGACCTCTAGATCAATTTGTTCCAATAAAATGGTGATTTGGCCTTCACAATAATGAATTAATTAGGATAGATGATTTGAAAACTTTCATATGGGAAACATTTGTATTGGCAAATGAAAAAACATGGAATGATTTTTGTGATGTTGTGGATCATGACTATTATGTGAACCAATTGAAAACATATGGTTTAAATCATCTTCTCACACCTTTGAATGAGATTGAGGTGAAGAACTCACTAGTGTTAGATGTTTTAGTCCTTATTTTACATCTTGCTTGGCCTCCAAGACATCTTGGCGGTTGTCTAGGATATATTTAACATCAACCTTTCCTCAAGGTCTATTCTTGATAAACCACTTGTAAGACTTCACCTTTATGTGACTTGCCATGTTTTAAAATATCCAGTGCCTGTGGCATGCACATTCAATTGTGGTTTGTTTTCTGGTCAAATGTTGAATTGAATTGCCTGCTTTCCTATGCAGTTGTGGTCAGGAAAGAGATTCTGATGAGATGACAGAATCATAGGTTAAACAAAACAAATTTCTAATGTCCCAATTCATTGAAACGTTTATTCATCAAATGGTAAGTTAAACATTGTGAAAGGAGGGGTGCAAGGTGGCTAAAGATGCATCTATAATAATGCACACCTCTGGTGTTTGTTGAATGCAAGTTCAAAAGTTCAAAGTGTCTTTTTAGTCACATTGTGAATGAGTAATCGTGCTCTTGATAATTGTCACTAACTTTTTGTAGTGGGTTTTAAGAGAGGATGAAGTACACGTGGCACTGCAGTTCCAAAGTAGAATTTTTGTCCAGGTGATGATAATCTGCTAGGTTGATGGCAATGGTCTATGGGGATCGCCTTGCAAAGAATCTGCAATTGATGAGGAGAATTGTCCTTTGTATTATTATAAAATTGTTTATAGGTGATGTCAAAGACACTATGATGCTTTCTCCAAGTTTCCAATGAACTAAAAACAATAATTTTAGGTGTTGTGCACTCAGTGTTGGTTTGATATTCGTATTTACTAAATAGTTGTATTAGAAAGACAATGGGCATTTGAATGATAGACCACTATTGCAAAGCAGTCTCAGCTCAAAAACACAATGGTATTTTAGGGACTTGTATGTGAGGTTTACATGCTAGATTGGAAGAGCACTAGTCTTCCAACATTCAGATTCCATGTCTGAGAGTATAGTGTTAAGGCCAACCTTGAGGGCCGCCCTGCTAAAATTGATATATCCATCCCTAATTTTAAGGGAATTAGGACCAAGGAATGGGACATGTCAGATGTCAGAAGAGGACTTGGAGGGCCATTGAGGAGAGCATGATTCACATCTATCATCACTACACAAAAGGAAAACATGGCCACTGTTCTTGCAATTAATAGAGCAAAGGTGATATGGGGTGACAGATTAAAGAAACAATGGACGAAGGACTAGGCAAATCAGGGTTTGGAGAGAGAGCATTATGCTCTAATGTTCGTCAAGAGAAGCGTCATTCAAAGGATCCAAGATAACAAACAAGTTTTCTCATCAAATGACAAGCAGAGTGACCATAGAACATTTAAAAAGAGTGTGACTCAATAGTTTCTCTTACTAGACAAGCTTAAAAGGATGGAACCTGGCTTTAAATCTTGAGATGGAATAGAAGCCAGCATCAGTCAACAAGAAGATTGCCAAAAAAACAAGCCACACTCGGGAAGGGAGTAGGGACAAAGAGGAGAACATGTGACCTGTAGGGAAAGCAACATTTGGGGCAGAATGATTACCCACAACATTTGTAAGGGCATGGGCAGGAAATTACAAATTACTATATATTGTAGCAAAGATAACATCATCCACTTGATACGCAAAGTAATGGCAACTCTGAGCAATGGTGAAACACCTTCAAGGACAGCAACAGCAACAATGTGACTCCTGAAAACATCACCATTCATGCATGCCATAGTGATGAAAGGGTGAAGCATCTAAGGGTTTAGAGGTCCTCTCAAAAGAAAATGCCTAGCTATTTATTTGAATAATGTCATTTTGAAAACCTTGAAAATTTCGAAATCCCACAAGGCAAGCTCACAACAATTGTAGCTATGCCAAGATTACTTCACATGTACTTCAAGCTAGCAACAATGGGAAAAAATTGAATGCAATTTAATAGACCTTACTTTCTTTATTTGTTCTTTGTGTGATTTTTTACTTACTACTTGAATAGTTCTAGTAAAGTAAACTAGTGAATGTAATTTCATTTTGTTGAATAATAAATTGTTGACCTTGTTCCTTCAATCTCAGTTCCTCGACGACAATAATGATTAGAGGCCGTAATTTCACCCTTTAACATAAATATTTTTATTTTATTTCATATTTTATTTTTAAGCTTTTTTGAATTCATCCCAAATTGACACTTGTATTTTAATGTGAGCAAATAAGAAAAAACCTTTTTTATATAGTTTGTGAAATGAAATTCAAGGACAAAACTTATTGATTAAATATTTTAATTGCACATTAGTTGCAAATTGAATTGCAACTAAAAAAAAGGTTTTCTCACATTCTTTTTGTTTCTTTTTTATTTCGTAATTTGTATAATTTAATAATTATATGTGTGAAATAATTATCTAAAATAGTGATTTGAATTAGTTTTTTCAAATTACCAATCTAATTTTTTTAGTTAATTTTTATTAATTATTTGAATTAACTAGTGAATTTAGATAATTAATTTTTAAATATTTCATTCAGAGAATTAAGTTCTTGGTTAATTATTGGAACTAATAAATCCAATTCATCTAATTTTTTTTTAGTTATTTCAAATAATCAATCATTGAGATAATCATTTATTATCTGATTTTAAAATTTAATTTTTAAAAAAATAACTAAAATAATAATAATATAAATTATATTGATTAATTCATATTAATATTTGATTATTCAGTCGAATTAATAGATTTATAATAATTCAGTAAATTATGTAATTAATAGTTAATAGTGAAAAATGTTCCAGAAAAAAATCATTATTAAATATTTAAAACACTACTACAAAATGTGGTGCAATTTAGTGGTCTCTATTCACTAAATAAATGAATCCACTCAATATCCAATGAAATCATTTAGTGTAGAAATTTTTTTTTATTGTAATGAGATGAAATATGAATTTGGGTAGAATACATAATTATCAAATAATTAATTATCTGAGTTTTAACTTATTGATTAAATTATATTAATTAAATATTTTTAATAAATTTAATTTATAAATTTAATTAAATTATAATCAAATCTTGTTGTATCCAACTCAAACACATTTGACAAATTTAACAAAAATTAAATTGAAAAAAAAAAAAAGCTTCAATTGCCCTAAATCTTAAAATATTACATTAAAAACATCAATATTTAATTAAAGGTGGACTTTCCAATGTATGATACATCTAATGTCATAGTCTAAAGTAGTATGGTTATAATCTTTTTACTTTTAACGGAGTTGAAGAACATGCCTACAACTTTTTGCCACCACACATTGAAGTATCACAACACGTAAGATGAAAAAATCAAGTAAGAAAAAGTCTTTCATTTCTTAGAAAAATCGATTAAATGAAATCTTTAAATTTGTAATGTCCATTTAAATATCTAAATTGATTTTTTTAAAGGCCACATTGATGTGTTTAAAAAAGGTTTACATTAAGGTGGTATGAACTATGAAATGGAAAAAAAATAAAATTCAACATCATCATTTATATGTTTTCAGTGAAAAATCATTAGATTTGGATTTTAAAAATGGACTTTGAATTACCCATTTTGGTCCACCCTAATGTGCTTTCACCCCTTTGTCTTCCATTGTATCTCATGAACTTTTCCTTTCCATTCCATTGCTGAAACTCAAGATCAAAATTTAGGTTGTCCAAAGCTTTGTGAAACATTTTAAATGTCATTCCTTGAAAGCCAAATTTAATGCAAAATTTTATTCTCCTTAAAACATTCCCTTTGACCTTACATAGGTTAGGATAGTGTAAACATGATTTGAAATCATATACAAGGGTGTCATTCCAAGTATCACCATATTTGGAATTAGGGTCATTTATATTAGGTCTAAAGTGCTTAGGGGTGTAGAAGATTGCAACTAAACATGTAATTAGATTACCATATGTGCCCAACCACTCATCACAATTTGTTTCATGAATGGGTTCCTTTGATGTTTTTACATACATTATGGGTACATTATCCACCATCTAATGCTGAATGACATGCTCATTATTTTCAACTAAATGAATTTCACATTTGGCTAGGTTTGCATGTGTTATGAAGTTTTTGCTTTTTGTACTCCATAATTTACACAAAATAGCTCAACTTTAATTAAACCAAAATGTGGTATTCATGATTTGATCATTTTATTACTAATGCTGAAACCTAATCATGTAGTCATATGTGACATGTGAAATGTCTTATAATAATTATTAAAACTACATGATTATAGTCATTTTTTCAATTGGTCATATTTATAACTTGAGATGCAATTGATGGGAATTAATCCTTGGACCAAACAAATAAATTATGAATGATTTCTTATTCACCTAGCCTATTGCATATCACATTTGTTACAAATATAACCAAATATTGGTCACAATGATAGCATGGGCTTAAAGTCTTTAAATGTATATTAAGGTTTATTAGGGACATATTAAAAATATATTGTGTAAATATATATATCTAGGGATATAAAGGTAAGTTGGGGGTCAATAATAGGTAGGTAGGCCTACTTACCTACCTATCTACTTGCCTAGCTTACCAACTTACCTAATCTACCTACCTAGCTTACTTACTTATTTGGCCTAGGCTCCTTACCTACATACCTATGTATCTATTTAATTTTATTACCTACCTATCTAAGTAGGTAATCTAGGTAGGTAGGTTAAGTAAATAATAAATAAATATAACCTACCTACATAACCTATGTTAAATAGGTAGCTAGTTAGGCTATGTAGGTAGGTAGGTTATAGAGTAGGGTAGGGTAATTAGACTACATATTTATACCTACCTACATATATATTATTTTACCTAGGCTTAAATTCAACTGGGTAGGTTGGATAATAGGTATTAGGAAATGGGTTAATAAACATGTTATTTTTGTGTGGGACCAAGGATGTGGGATAATATTGTAATATTGTTTCTCTTTCATGAAATTTATTCCATATCGTTTGTCAACAAGTTCAACTTTGTAAATTACATAATTAAATGAATGAATACTCTACACATGATATGTGAACTAAAAATATTAATTTAAGTGCAAATATCACTCGGGATGAACTAATTAAAAAAGCTTGTGACTACGAAATTAAATATGATCCTACTTACTTAAGCCTACTTATTAATCTAACCTATGGTTGTACTTACCTATCTACCTAGGCCTACATACCTACCTACTTACCTATTTTGGCCTATCTACTTACATAGGTTTTTAACTTAAGTTTTTAAAGTACAATTTAGTCTTAGGTTAACAAATAGGTCTAACTAGATTTTCCATGTGATTTTACTATGGTTAAACACATGCTTACATTCATAAGCCAATAAATACATATTATTTAATTATATTTCCTGGTTATAATAATAAAAAAATTGTCTTTTTCAACTACATAATCATGATGACAAATTGCATAAATTAAAAAAATACTAATTAAAAAAAAACCACAACTCCATTTTACTACATAATCATGTATTCATTAATGACATATATTATTACAAATGTAATCATACGTGAAATAAAATGTATACCACATTTTGGCCCTATGACCATGGCCTAGTTTAAGTCAAGAGCCACTAGTTATACCAAGAGGGCATGTGTAGCATTTATCAACTTGAATTGAAATAATTCCTCATCGAAACATGCACTCACAATTAATTAATATGTATTTGCAAGAAGGTATGGTCACTAAAGGTGTATAATAAAATATATAAGAAAATGATTTATAAAAATTAAAAAAAATATAGCACCAAAACATTAAGTTTGGTCATAAGCATGAAATTGTAAATTTGAAAAAAAAGGAATGCCTAAGGGCTTGGATAACCACTTGATAGTGGGTTGAGGAGGAGGCTTTGTGGGACTCATTTGGGCGCTCCTCGTGAAGCCACATCAGTGATCCTTATTTGAGGTTCCAATCAAAAAATATCTTAGTGTTTTTTTCTCCTTTTACATGGTTTATACCCAGTTTAAGAATCTTGAAAAAAAAAATGTAAAGTTACAAATGATTTTTATTTTATTTTTTAAGTAATCACAATTTTTTGTCGTAATAAAAATTATGGTAGAATATGCTAAATGAAAATGGATTTGCTTCTTATTTATTTATTTATTTAATTTTCCCCCAAAAAATTGAGAATAAATTATAAAAAAGCTATTGGGATTTACTTATTTAATAAGTGCATTTACTTATTTAGCTTCAATTTTAACTTCTAGGGTGTAACTTGAAGATTTTCTGTATTGTATATCAATATTTGTTTTTTGAACAAATTGTGTTGTTTTCTCCAAAAAAAAAATTGTTGAAGAATTTTTTTTCTACTACAAATTCAAGTAAGTTTGCTAATTTTTGGAAAAAAATTGCCATATTATTTGATATCACAAAATCACATAATAGAAACCTTTTATAATGTTATTAAATATTTTGACATGGGGTGTTTGTTTGTTTGTTTGTTTGTTTTTTTTTTTTTGTTTGCTTATTTTTTGAATTGAGTTAGTGGATGAGTTCCAATCAAGTTCTCTTCATTCCTCAAAAAAAAAAAAATTATTCATGATATTTGCACTACTAATTTTAATTTTTAAAAAATGGGTGAATTTTGCACTACAATTACAAATTCTTTTGGGGCTTTTTTTAATAAGATAAATTGTCAAAGTTTGGAGAAAACAAAAAAATGGAACAAAAAATGATAAATAAATAACAATGATAATAAATAAATTTATTTAAAATAACATGGTCATAACACTATTATTCTTCTACTATCACCTTTGCTATGATGGCATATATTTATCATGCATGGTCATCAATCCCTTGCAATGTCCCTTGCAACGTCCCTCCTCCCACCAACAGTCCCTTGCAACGTGCCTCCTCCTACCAACGGAGGGCCCTTAGGGCCCTAGTGGCCCGTTTAAAGCAGTGGTATATGCAGGCCAAAAGTGATACCCCCCGGGTGAATTTTCCTGGTTGGAGGCCCCCTCATGGTTTGGATAACCGGGCGACGCTAGCACTTTCAGGCCACTATGATAACCTCCGGTTACCGTGGCGCTCAGCACAATCCGCTGTCAAACCCCTGAAAGGGGTGGTGTTGTTGTTTTCGGCTTTGTTGGTTTTGGGTTTTGTGTTTCGGGATTTTTTTTGTTGTGTATGCGAGTTTGGGAACGGTGAAGACGGAAGAGCAATGACGACCAGGATAACGCCTGGAGTGGGCGCTAATCTTTTGGGCCAGCATGCTGCGGAGCGCAACCAGGATGCGACAGCATACGTCGGAAACCTTGATTCGCAGGTCCTGTTGTTCTTGAAGCTTTGTTTTGTCTGTAAGCATTTTCGTTTGATGCTTTGGCTAACCTTTTAATTCTGGCATTGCAAATTTTGGGGAAAATATATATTTTCTCTCTCAGGCTCTCTTCTTCTTTCCTTTAAAGTAATTTGTGGAGCTTTTTGTATGCTCGACACACTTGCACTTGTTGCGGCATTTTAGGGTTTTGGTAGTCTCCCTCGATTCCTAGGTTTTTGTTCCTGAAACATTTTGGGAAGCCTTTCGCGATTTTTGTTGTGTTTTGCAGTTTTTTTTTTTTTTCAGTTTAGGGTTTGCGGAACCCCTCTTCACTGATTCTGTTTCGGAACTTTTAGTGAATTTTTTGCTCGCTGGATGCTTTTGAACATATTCTGGTACTGTCTGGCAAGTCGAGGTCTAGCTTACCTGAGCTTCTCCCAGAGATTGGAGACTTTTTCTCTTTTCATGGCACATTAGGGTTTAAGGCTTCCTCAGCATCTTTTTCATACCCAAGACGTTTTCTCTTGCTCGATCATTAAGGTTTAGGCTACCTTGGATGTTTGTCTCTTGTCCATCTGGTTTGATTCTAGGGTTTTAGCTATCTTGCCTCTTTTGCATGCAGTCTTCTTCTATTGGGGTGTTCTGTCTACTTTAGCCTTTTTTATGCGTCCTGTATTTGTTGTGGCAATCTAGGTTCACATGAACTCAGTTGCATCTCTCTCTGTATCTGTCTCTGTCAAAAATTTCTCACAATTGATGGAGGAAAGAACTGATGAAAAAGATGATCTTACTGACCATAAACCCCAAACCCTAAACTGTATGTTGATTACAGTTTGCCCATTTGATGACCATACAGCTGTGCATGGTTTCTCAGGGAACCAACTAATGACCAGTGGTCAATAGACAATTATCAAGAATATCATGTCATGTTATGTTTGAGTGTGTAGCAGGGACTATCAGGAAACCCTGTGGTATTGAGTATGATGTGCAAAAGCTTATCTCCTACAAGCCAGGATATTGTGCAAAGGGATATTCAAAGACTGTGGTGTTGAATGAACCAAATAACAGGTATCTGAGGAGCTTTTGTGGGAGTTATTTGTGCAAGCAGGCCCTGTAGGTATGTTATACACAGGCCTCTGAGAAATGAGATAAGAGTATTGCTACAAATCTTGAAGATGTGCAAGGTTTCTGGTTGGTCAAGAAGGCTACATGGAGTCAGGGGTTGTAGATGCAGTTTGTTTGATGAGTAATAATTTATTGTTGACCATGGTGGGTGCAGTAAACGTGTATGTACCGAAAGACAGAGTCACCAATTTACACCAGGGATATGGCTTTGTTGAGTTCCGGAGTGAGGAAGATGCTGATTATGTAAGCCCTTAATTTGGCCCCTTCCTGATGTTTCCTTTGCTCAAGCAAGAGAATCAAGCCAGATTTTCTGAGAAGTTATAAGTTGTAAGCTGTCTATCATCTTCTCATGGTTGGGTGATTGATGCAGGCCATCAAAATACTGAATATGATCAAGTTGGATGGAAAGCCCATCCGTGTCAACAAGGTACATGTGATAGTGCTGTCCTAGGAATGGGCTCCTTACAGTCACAACACTTTATTTAAGTGGCTAAATGTAAAAAGTATGGGTGGGTTGCCTGCTTTGAGGTGGTATCCCCTCGTTGCATGCTGTGTGCTTTTATGAAAGTCTTGTCTTTCATCTTCTGCATCTTTGGTTCAGTGACTCTCAACTAACAGAGTTAAGTGACTTTGTGTTAACAATGAAAACTGAATGTCCTATCAGTGTTCTAAATGATGTGTCATTTTGGGCTATTTGCAAACATTTGAAATCATCCTTAATAATACATTGAGCTGCCATTTTAAACAGTGGCTGTGTCTACTATGGTTGTGATTCAGGCATCTCAAGACAAGAAAAGTTTGGATGTGGGTGCCAATCTGTTTGTGGGTAACTTGGACCCGGTATGTATGAGTGTGGCCCTTCTACTTGAGCTCAATGATGGATGGTCTTGTATTAGTTGCTTTTGATCTCAATTTGTACTCTAAGGTCAAATCTGGCTGCACATATGATTGCAGGTAGTTGGATACAAGTTGCTTGTTATGTAAGCTTGCAGTTTCACACTTTTAATGCTATGTAGCTGATGCCACGGGAGAGATGGTGCAGGATGTGGATGAGAAGCTGTTGTATGACACATTCAGTGCTTTTGGTGTCATTGTCACCAATCCCAAGGTGCCCTTTTGCTATTCCCTCATAAGTTAATTTGGGAGTGTTTTAAGTATGGCCTCTTTATAATTGATTTAGTGAATGGGGACCAATTTGCATTACCACTAAGCATGATGTTGTGGAAACATAGGAACACTGTTCTAGGTCCAATGATGGGATGAGCAAGTCTGGATATCAGGAGGGCTGTTACCATTTATTAGTTCTTTGTGTCATTTCATAGTCTCAGATTGGCATTTGTAGTTGCTGGATGTGTGCTTTTCTGAGAAAAACATTTGGGGCCCCTGTATAGATCATGAGGGATCCTGAATCAGGCAACTCACGAGGTTTTGGATTCATCAGTTATGACTCTTTTGAAGCCTCAGATGCAGCGATTGAGGTAATTGTGCTACTTTGCAGTTGCTGAGGTTGCTGTATGTTATTGGTGCTTTGATGTGCTTGCTTATTGAATTTGTTACTGTCCTCTCCTCCTGTTGTTACCTCCTCTTGGAGTTGTGTAGACCCTAGCATGTTTTGGACACTGGGCTTAAACTATGACAAGAGTAATGAGATTGAAAAGAATTGTGTGTTGTGGGGTGGCGGCATATAGGCTATGGATGGGCAGTACTTGTGTAACAGAGCAATCACTGTATCTTATGCTTACAAAAAAGATACCAAAGGGGAACGCCATGGTACTCCTGCAGGTACCACACCCTGCCCTCCCCTGTTAGGATGTAACTTTGTAATCTGGAAACATGAGATTTTTTCAGTAACATTTGCAGCTGCCAGCTTTCTGGCATGGCTAGTTGAGCACTTGTGTAAACATGCCAGTCTTGAGATGCATGGCAGAGATTAGCTTCTGAGAGTTTTGTGGTTCAGTCAACTCATTGTAGACACTCCATGTGTGTGCTTGGGGGATACAGAGCGCATGCTGGCATCCAGCAATCCTAATGTCCAGAAGAATCGGCCTCATACACTTTTTGCAAGTGGACCTCCATCACTGGTTGGACCTCCATCCCTTGGTGCTGGACTTCCACCACCTCCTCCACAAGGCATGGGCAACATGGGCATGCCACCTCCATCTGCAAATGGTCCTATGCATCACCCACCCCCTTTCAACAATGGTATGCACCCAATGCCCCCACCCCCACCTCAACAAGGCCAAATGATGCAGAATCAGCCTCCCCCACCTCAAGGGTATGGGGGTCCTCCTATGCAACAGAACCGGGGGCCTCCACCCCCTATGCAACCTGGTCAAGGTCCCCCTCCACCATGGGCAAATCAGCCCCCGCCTATGATGCAACAGCGCATGCCACCTCCACCAGGGCCTCCACCTAGGCAATTCCAACAGGGTCCTCCAGGCTCTCGCCCTCCAAATATGCCCCCACCTCCTCCACAAGGATTTCATCCACCTATGGGCATGGGCGGTCCTCCCCCACCGTGGGGTAGGGGACCTCCTCCAGGTGGTATGAGGCCTCCTCAAATGCAACAAGGTATGCCTGGGAATCAACCACAGCAACAAATGCAAGGCATGCCACCACCTCCTCCTCGTGGACCTCCAGGAATGCCACCACATCCAGACAACATGGGAGCCCGACCACCCCCTCCTCCAGTCTCCATTCAGCAACAAGGTAGATAGAAAACTTAGGTTAATGCCCCTTTTTGTACACCTGGTTGGGGAGAGAGAATGTAGGGAATGTTGCTTTCTTGTAGTTGCAATTTCAAATTTGAGATGCATATGTTGAGGTTATGCAGCTTGATATTTCCTTGAGCAAGTGCCTGAAACTGTCCATGCCAGTGTCCATGACTTGTTTTGTGTTGTGGTTCACCTAGTTTTTGCTTATTTGTTGTGATCACCAAACCTGATAATCTTCAGTGATGGTATGCTAATGCTCATGATTGAACCTAGATTAAAAAACTGTGAAACAAATTATGGCAATAGGTGTACCCTAGAGTGCCAATAGCCCCCAATGTTTCTCCAAATTATCAGAAGGATTTTGAAGCTTTCTTACATGGTGACAAGTTCATTTGCATTCACGAGTTGTGCAAAGTACATAGAATTCCATGAGTACTCACATGTTCTCTGGTGGCTGATGAGATTGATTTGAATAGCCACTTTTGCCTTCACATCTCAATCATAATTTAATCATAATTCCTTTTTGCAAGCTCAGGTGTCATCTTCTCATCTATGGCATGCCCAAGCAGATCTAATATTCCTCTTTCAGAATCAAGGAAATAATCTCTTTTCAAATTTCATGTTATTTTAAAACTTCCACTTCATTAATTTACTTGAAAAAAATCTGGCATATTACAACAGAAAAAACCATGGAGGGTGAATTCTCCATTCCCAAATGGATTGAGTGCTCCAAATGACTTACTATGTCACTCCTCACATGCATTTGCCTGCATTCCCTTACACCAATCTCTTCTTTTTGAATCTACTTACGTGACTTGATAATTACTCAACTCAGCTAACATGTATCTTGACACATCTGCAATTAGGTTGACTCAGGTACTTAGATACTTAGTGTTCTTTGAATTGTTTACTATATTTACTTTCCCACTTACTGCAAGGATGTAGTTTCAATTTTTTTGCACTTTATTTTCTTGCTTAATGCAAGTATATAGTTCAAATTATCTTTCCACTTTGTTTTCCTGCTTACTGTGAGTACTTAGTGTCGTGGATATCTATTCCTACTTAGAGTTGTAGTTCATGTCTTTTGTTGTCAGTATCTGTTATGTAGCAGAGATAGCATGGGGTTCATTTGTTGTGTTGTGAGCATATTTTCCATAGCAGAGAGATAGAATGGATTTCATTTGTTTTGTTCTCAGCAGTATATTATGGAGCAGAGATAGCATGTAGCAAAACTGTTGATGATGTACAAATTACAATTCTCGTTGAATTCTTATGAACCACTGTACAACACTTCATGTGTGTATGTGTAGCAGATCAGAGATAGCCCCCCCCCCGGATTGGAATCTCCAATCTGCTTCTTGTAAACACATGAATGAATGCAGGTAATGGAGCAATTCCATTCAGAGGACAATCACATACTAACACTAGACTTGACCACTGTGATGTCCACAGAAACTTCAAGCTTTTTCAATAAGTACAGCTCATTCAGCTGGGAGAAACTTTAGCAGGAAGTGTAATAAATGGTACTTCTATTTTGTAGTTACCAGTATTGAATGCTTGAAGAGCTGCACACACATTGCAAACTTCCCTAAATTACATGCAGCAACACTCAACTTATCAAACATGTCTCAGGTCTGCGTCTTACACACTTCATTGTTTCCAAAACCAGAAAAGAAAATTCTTCTCTGCTCTACCTTCTGCTATTGATGAGAACACTAAAACAAAGACATGACACTTAGTGACCTCTAGACTTAAGTTCATGGTTTTCAAAGGCCATGCCAAGTTGTGCAAACTGAATCATTTCTGAGAAGAGCAATAAGCTGACTTTCATGCATTTGTCTTTACACTTTAGCACCAAAAGCAGCCAGTATCTGCATTGACTCTACTCTCCTCTCATCACAAAACCATGTGGGAGAAGGACTCCAAATAGGTTGGTTCATGTTTCTGTACACCGGCAGTCAGAGCTGGGGTCCAGAAAGCAGGAAGGGATCTCTCTGGAACTCTTCCTGAGTTGGAGCCTGAGAAAGTGGGTCTATTTGGACTCCTCATACATAGACTTAAGTTTTTTGCAAGCTTTCTCTTTTGTTTAGAGTTATTTTAGGATCTGTGAGAGCAATGCCACATTGTCAGGGATCTTGTGAAAGACCAAATTGTTAATTGCATGATACATCTAATTCCTTCCACATATCACAATTATACCAGTAGTGGCATCAAGTAACCACTGCAGGAAAGTAGCAGCACACAAGAGTTGTTGAAAATGGAAATATGTACAAAATTGTATAGAGCCTGTTAACATCACTGGAATGATCCCATAATTGTCAAACATCAATTGGTTTCAAACCTACACAAGTCATGAGTTCAAGCCTGCTTCTAGTCTTCCTATAAGATTGCTCTGTATTGACTTCTAACAAAAGCTTAACATGTGTTTCTAACAAATGCTATGTGCAACAATCAAACATGAATGATTTAGCAAGTAATTCAGTGTTCATGGCCGCAGGTCTGTCAAATGGTGTTGAAGGAACACATTCCTGTTTTTCACAGATATTGATGACCACTGCAATTGAGCACAGCACCCCAAGGGTTCACTACCTCAGGCATCAGCTGCTTATCTGCTGGTTATCAACATTAAGGAGAAGGCATTTTGTAGCATTGAATTTGATGGACACAGAGTGTACATGTAAACACTATGATATTACTTCAGTCTCTGTTCACAAATCATATCCAATAATGGCTAGAGAGTTCTCTGCACTGCATATATTTAAAAGCCGCACTGTGATTAATCTAATGTCCCTGACAGTACAGGGACTTACCACTGGTACAAGATCAGACTCTAACAGCTTGTTCACATATCTTGCATTGATTGTTGCCTCTCAGAAGTTTATGGCCAGAATGGAACCCTCAGAAGCATAATTGTAGCCATTAATTCTGGCCCTAGGGTTGTTGAGAATGCAGCTACATCAGGCTCACATTATTTCATGATCATCTCTGCTACAAAGTGCAACATACAGGGGCATCATGCAGTTTGCATTAGGAAATCTGTCAGTGAAGAGATGACAAGCTAGGGCAGGCACTTCCAACAACTACCATATTCTGTAGTTGCACTCTACATGAAACTCCCTCAAAATTCTTGGGTGGGATAGTTGTTAGCTTGGACCCCAACATTTGCAGATATCAATCAGCCATGCCAAGCTTTCAGAGTGTTTCTCCAAGAAGGCCATTCCAAGCATCCATACTTTCACCAAGCAAGAATCAGAGGAATTCAAACTTTGTATACAAATCAGCAAAATTGTGTACCTGATAGTATCATTACTGTAGCACTCGTATCATAGGGCAGTGTTACCTCCCACAATACCTTGCCATTCCTCCAACAAGTGGGTCACTGGTGGGTCACAAAAGTCTTAGAAAAAAACTCAAGTATTCTGAGGGCTCCTGATAGTACAAGGTTCCTGGCAATGCCTGCAGAGCTGTTTACCATTCCCACTTTTTCAAGTTCCTTGGAATGTGTTCAAGTGGCTGTTAGAGAAATGAAGCATAAAAACTGCCTTACAATTATCAGTCCCTAAACCCTGTAAGATGGGCTGTCAGTCCCAGGAAATAGCTCAGTTTACTACAAAAGCTGCTCAACATCCTGGGTAAAAGCAGCTGTGTACCCAACCTACCTTTCAACCAACAAAAAAACAGAAAGAACTTAGCTCTCTTGGACTCGGAAATATATAAGATGCATCCAGCTCCTGCTTGCTCAAGATGTTGATGATTTACTACCCTTTCCAAACCGTGTTTATGAACAACACAAATCTCTTCGTCTCTCTTTCACAGCCAGCTGCTGCAAAGTTATGGCAAGGATTTTGTCCCTCACCAGTAACTCCTTTTAGTTAGTCCAAGTGACATGTTCAGAGCTAGAACAGGTGTAAAAATGAGTAAAAAATGTGGGTCACAAAAGGAGCTTTACACCAGAATCAGGGTTGTGCAGGCCAAGTCTTTGAAAAAGAAGAGGAAAGATCACCAATTCTTCTTGGCTACTTTGTTTCATTGAGCTGCTTGACAATTGACCTACTGACCAGAAAGGTACAAAGCTCTCCTTCATTGGCGCCTGAAGTTCTTCAGAAAAGCCATCACACCAACAGCAGCCAATGCACCTGATGCTGTAGCTGCAGGAAAACCATAACTTGCAATCTTCGTCTTCAGTTGCAGTGAGATCTTCAGTGAACTCAACTCTGAAGCAAGCTCCTGTGCCTTCTGATCACTTGTGTCCTTCTCAAAATTGGCCTTCTCGAGAGAAGCATTAAGGACCTTGATCTGTTCTTGCCATGTTGCAAGCTCTGATTGTGTCCTTGCTGATGAATCTGTTGATTCAGAGCTTTCATTCAGCAGGTCAGCTGGTTTGCTCTTTGAAACTTGCAGCTCATCTTGTAAACTGGAGATTGTGGCCTCCAGGCTCTTCACCTTGACAGCAAAGTCCTTAGTCTGAGTATCTTGAAGCTGCTTGGCTTGCAACCTTGCTGTGTTCAATTCCTCTTCAAGAGACTCTACCTTACCATTTAACATCTCCACTTCAACAGAAAATGCTGCAAAACCACTGGCTCAAATTCAGAAAGGGTTCTGGAACCAGTACAGAAAGCATAAAGCTGCTCTAGACTTTGGACATGCAAGACAGCTTCTTCACTCCAAGAAAAAATCAATGTGCTTGCAAGAGAAACTTCACAAAAGCATTTAAGTTAACCAAACATTTTCTGTCAGTTCTGGCTAAACCAAAACAAACACGAAGGGACATATCATTGTGTGTCACAGTATCAAGCCATCACCTTCCATGATAATGGCAGTGACTAGCTGCCATTATTCCCCACTTCATCAGCTACCAACAGTGGGTGTAATAAGTAACCTGCTCAAAACTCCAGCAAACAATTATACAAAAATTGGCATCCTGAGTTTCTATTTCCAGAAGCCAAAGGAAGAATCCGTCATTTAACTAGCACTGAAAACAAAAGTTTCTTCATTCCAAATAAATTCCACAGAATCTACTGGATATCATACCTTCCTTATCCATCTCACAGATCTGAAGAGTCTCAGCTGCTTCACCCTTTGCAACTCGTAGGTCATCTTCTAATCTCAAAATTGTGGCCTCCAAACCCTCCACCTTTGTACCAAAATTCCTTGTATGAGAATCCATCTCTTCTCCATGGTGAGCCAGCTGATCTGCCAATTCAAGTGCCAGCTTCCCATTTTCTTGCTCCAACCTCTCTTCCTCTGAATGAAGCTGTTCAATCACCTATATAAAAAAGATTTGATCCAATGCTTTATCAGCTGTGATGGTCTGAAGAGAAGGCGTATGATCAAACTGATGATCCAAACCTAGGCAACAGACTTTGATGCCACCACTTCAGTGGGAGCCCCAAGACATTATAGCTTTGCAACTATTTGACTAGTCATTAGCCATATCACCTTGACCATTTTTCATATCATTAAACCATCTGTCACTCATGGATAGTCATATGAACTGCTCACCAACTTTGCACAAGTAAGCTCTTCTTCAGCCTTGGAAAGGACACTTGATACTTGCTCCAACTCCTCCCTAAGCAACTCCTGCTCTCTATTTAAGTTCTCCAGATCTGCAGCTCTCTTTCCTGCCACTGCCTGCAGATAAGATTTCTCCTTCTCCAGTATTTCATTGCCAGTTGACAATGTTCCAATCTCTTTCTCCAGGACCTCCAACCTTGATTTAGTGACTGTGGCATTGCTTTCAGCTTCCTCAACATGAGCTGATAAGGTACCGAGTTTAGAACTCAATTCAGAGACAGTAACTTTTAAGTCTTTGTTTTCAATATACAAAGCATTTTTCTCCTCCATCAATGAGGCCTTCTCTTTGCTGAGTTTTGAAACCTCTTCCTTTAATGAATTGATTTCCTCCTCTGATAAGTGTCCTCTATTTGTAAGTTCTTGCACCTGGTTCATATGCTCCAATTTGAGCACAGCAATTTCTTTCCATGCTTCTTCTGCCTGTGGACAATCACCCAAAGGTTCACATCAAACTCCTTCAAAATTGCTTGATGATACTAATGGCAATTAAATCTTGGATCGGACAGGTGTTTCAGGAGAAAACAGTTGTAAACCTGAAACTTCCAATGGTAGTAGCACAGGACAGGGATTCACTGTAAACTGGTGTTATCAGTTCTCACCTTCAAATTAGCAGCTGTTGTCATTTTGCCTGCTTCCTGAACATTGGCAGCTGACTCTTCAAGTTTCATACTCAAACTTGACACAGCAGCTTCCAGGCCTCTATTCCCATCAGACAAGGAGTCTTTCTCCTCAATCAGTGCAGTGAACTTTTTGCTCAGGCTTGAAGTCTCCTCCTTTAGAGCAGAGATTTCTTCCTCCAACACCTGTCGTCTATTTGCTAGTTCTTTCATCTGGTTTGTGTGCTCTGTTTTGAGAGCAGCAATAACTTCTTGTGCTTCTTCTGCCTGTAGATGGTTATCAAAAAATCAGTCACCAGAATCCTCACTCCTATTGCAAAACATGCTACAAAAGCAAGATTTGATAATGAACTAGCAACATGCAGATCCAAATACATACCTGTTCAAGGGAAATCAGCCTCAACACATCTCCAGCTGCTTTGGAGAAATCATGATCATGACATCATAAAAGGTCCCAACATCTCACAAACTGACCTTGACATAAAGGATTCATGCAAACTTACCTCAGATTTGGAAGCCAAGGCCAATCTGTTGGCATCCTCAATCTGAGCCAATGATGCAGCAAGTTCTGAAGTCAACCTGGAAGCAGCAGCTTCCAAGTCTATTTTTTCACAATCAAGGGAATTCTTGGCCTCAATCAGTGCAGTGACATCTTTGTGCAGCCTTTTAGACTCCTCCCTCAGCGTAGAGCTTGCTTCCTCTGATACATGTATTTTATTGGCAAGTTCTTGCACCTCCTTGGTATGATCTCTCTTCAAAGAAAGAAGCTCATCCTCTAGTTCTTCAGCCTGTACATGGTCACAAGAAAGTTTATATTCCACTACTTTAACAGTTAAAAGAACATGCTGTAGATGGAGTCAAGGTCTATTTGACCATAGCAGGGGTACAACAGATAAAGAACAAGACATCTTATGAAAAATATGGTTCATACAAGCAGAGGTACATGAAAACAACAAACAAGACAGGCATTCTCTCACCCTTGATTTGGCAGCAAAGGCCATTTTCTGAACATCCTCAAGGTGAGATTCCAAGTGATTCTTCTCAACAGCAATGGAGTTTCTCTCCTTAGATAGCACAGTCATCTGTTGGGTCAAGCTTGAAGCTTCCTCCTTTGATGAGAAGCTTTCTTCTTCTAATTCATGTATTCTGTTGGTGAGTTCTGTCACCTTGCTAGCATGCTCCCTCTGAAGAGCAACATTAAGTTCCTTTGCTTCATTTTCCTGCAAGTCGCCACGCACAAATATGATGCTATATTTGACCATACAGGCTCTGCAAGCCAGTGGAACTACATCAAAATCTCCAGTCTAGAATAGCTGCATATCCAAGGCATGCTCACCCTTGACTTAGCTGCTGATGCCATTTCCTCTGCTGCTGCAACAGAGCATGATGATGCTTCAAGTTCCTGAATTTTCTTAGACATAGAAACTTCCAATTCATTCTTCTCATCAATCAGTCCAGATCTCTCCTGCCTCAGCTTTGAAGCCTCTTCCCTCAGTGAGGAGATCTCTTCCTCTTTCACACCAGTTTTCCCAACTAGTTCTGATATCTGGTCACTATACTCCTTGTGAAGAGTACTGATTTGTTCCTGTGCTTCTTTAGTCTGCAGCTCAAAATTCTCAGATTAGTATCACTACCTCTATTACAAGCGAAATGCTGATGGAATACCATAGTCCATAATGGTGATGCTGATATATGTTATGTGTACATGCAATGGGAGAGCTAATATACCCCGCCAATGATTGACAGCCAATGCCTGAAATGAACAGACACAAAGAGAAATGGACTCACTTTTGACTTTTCAGCCAAGGCCATCTTTTCTGCTTCCTCAATGCAGGATGAAATCTCTGCCAGCTTTGAATTTAACTTGGAGACAGCAGTGTCCAGTTCTCTCTTTTCAATGGAAAGTGAATCCTTTTCTTCAATCAGTGCAATCCTCTCTTGGTTCAACTTTGAGGCTTCATCCTTCAGTGAAGCGTTTTCTTCTTCTATTACATGTGTTTTGTCAAAAAATTCTTTCATTTGGTTCACATGCTCAATCTTCAGAGCAGCAATTTCCTCCTGTGCTTCCTTCGCCTGCAGATAACAATGGATTGATTCCTATCAATGAAAACTTCCTCAGCCATTGTTGAAATTGTGTCATGGAAGCAAGATCCATTGAGAGACTACAGTGACAAGATTCACCTATTGACCAGAAAGCTGTCAGGGGAAGTGGCTTGTTAAGTGTAGGTAGGCAAAGTTTGACAATGGCTACTCCTATAAATGAGGGAAACTATTGGTTGCCACGCCTACTCAAGTACATTGAGAATGAACAGTGAAAGGGAGCCCTTGGGTGGGCAAACAACCTGCAGTGCCCAACTCATGTTACTTAGGCTTGCAGAACACTGATCAAGTTGGGCAGGTCACTTACTGCAGTGAGTTCTTCCTCTAGCTGTGACACCTTCTTGGTAAGAGAGTCTCTGTCACTTCGCAGACTTGCCACTTGCCTCACCAATTTGTCATTCAAGTCATGTAGCATTGCCAACTTCTGATCTTCTGTGGGTGGGGTTCGTGGTGTTCTGGGAGATCCCAGCACATCTTTGTTGTCACCATTGATGAGCCTTGTGTCCTGATGTGAAGGAGAGACAGGTGGTTTATCTGCTCCAGAATTCACAAAAACAAAGTCTGTGATCCATAGCTGGGACTATTATTGAATAAGGGACAAAAGAACATGCACTTTAGATTGACCAGAGCAGCTAATGTAACTGTGGTACTCCATAACCATATAAAACAAACCTGAGAATTGTGGTGATGGGGAACGGTCCCTTAAAGCTTCATAAGCAAGTGGGCTTGGTGGCTGAGCATGCTCCACATGGTTCCCAACTTCAGATTCCTGGTCTCCAGTCTCAGACACACGATCCCCATTTTCTGACCCATTACTCATGCGGTCATCACTTTCAACATTGCCACTTGGTGTTGCCCTCTTCCTACCACCATGATGCTTCTTGTGATGTTGGTGGCCAGGCATGACGTCTGAATAAGAATACCACAGCAGAATGTAACCAGACCAAAATTGGCAGGACAGTACACTAAATTTTCTCTGGAGAAATTTCCAAACAGAACCAAAATGCATCAATGACTGCACAATAACACAATAACACTTCAAAGGTAATGTTATACCAGTTCCAGCCAAACAAGCACAACCAGAACAAGAATGATGCTGTCATAACCTTGTGATTGTCACTCACAAAGTTTCAGACCATAAGGTTATCATGAATGCCATTAGTGTCCCCCCCCCCAACACTCACTTCATCAGCTCTCAATGGTGGGTGTAGATCAGCATAAATTAATCTGCTCAAAACTTAAGGCAAACAACTACACAAAAGTCTGCACCCAGGGTTTCTGTTGCATTTCCAGAAGCCAGAGGAAGACTCAACCATGATGTCAGTTACCATTCAAGAGACACAGCTAATCAAAATAGGTAAACAGCACCATCCATCGAGCTTCAATAAGCTTGTGAGGGCAAAGTTCATTTCAGTTCACCTAGGCCCTGTATAAGCAAGCAAGGTCTAGAGAGGGTAGTTGTACAATCTCCAGCACAAGAGCCAGAAAGCACAAAAGCAAAAAGTATGTGAAGACTCAACTTAACTCATCGAGCTGTGAAGCTTATTTCTACCGTCCATGCTCTAGTTCATTGTTCCTTCCAACAAACCCAAAGAATTATGTATCTAGAAATGATAATACTTTTCATCTATAATCCAGCTGCTATTGATGAACTCTCAATCTCACAGGAAATGTGACCTTCCTCCAGTGCTTCCCAAAAGCACAGCCAAGCAGAATAGAAAGCAAGCCACTATCCTAACACAAAATTCTATGTCCAAAGGCAAATCTCCAATTGCTAAGAAAATATGGAGGAACCACTAATGTAATATAGCTCAAATCTGCAATGTTTTCACTATCAATTCATTTAAAAAATACCAAGTTTGTATCCTGGGTTTCTCTACCCATAACTTTGGGATTTTCAATTTTCCTGGAAAAATTGTAGTCCAAAATTGGACTATTATCACTTAAATATCTCTGCTTTGACAGAAGATCCCAGGCTTGAATTACTAGTGGACAAACTAGCAGTACTATTTCAAACTACAGAAATCACCAAATCCCACAGAGTGGCCAGCAAGGTGGCCATCGTTGCACTCCTACAAGAGAAGAAACAACAGGCTTTTTATTGTCTGCAAAAATTGCATATACTACTTGCTCATTCCATGACAACAGAATCTTTTTTTGCCGTAGTGCATGGAATTTGAACAGATGTAAACTTCCGTGATATCATATCGGAAATTAAAGCTTGCAACACGGGAAAAGAAAGAAATCAAGAACATGGACAACAACTACCTATTTCGCGCAGCTTCAGGCAAGAACAGTAGGGGCAAAGTCGACGTATAACAAAGTAAAGGATTGAGCTTGCAGTGCTCTGCCTCTTACAGCGAGAGTCCAAAGAATCAAGTAAGCTGTCAAGTATGCTGTCCTGAAGTCTACTTTACAAACTCCAGCATGGCCGCTGCAAGAGCCCGGAGTCAGAGTGGCTGGGTCAAGCAGAATGGAAAGACACAAGCAACAAAACAAAAAAAGTAGGAGAACGGGGAAAAAATAAATGTAACCGGTAAGCACAGCATAAAAGATCAGAACACGTTGCCGCAGAAGAACAGAAGCGCACAAGATCAAAATCAAGACAGAATTTTCACCTGAACGGAGGGCGCAAACACCCGAATCCTTGCAGATTTAAGCTTCAAGAGATGCAATGCACGATAGAAGAACTTGAAAAGACCGGTCACTTCTGAAGCTTTTGGCCTTCATGAGCCTCAAAACCTTGAGAGGGAGAGAGAAACGAAGAACACTTTATTTCCCTTACGATATCCAAAACAATAAAAGAGCAAATAGCAAGGAGAAACTGCAAGATTGAGATCGAAAGAAAGAGTAAGAGGAGGCCAGCAAAGGACGATCCCAAGGGCACGCAGAATTGGACGACAGGAGGGCAGAAGAACGTCAGGAATACAAGAGGAATGGTGGTGGGGATGGCGATGGTCGTGGTGGGGATTGCGAAGGAGCAAAACGGGGAGACGAAAAGGCAACCTAGGGTTTGCTCTAACTGGCCCCCCAAATCTCTCGGGACTTCGACAAAATTTCGGCATCTGGACTTCAACTCGACCCAGCATCTGGATTCCATAAAGACCACTGTCAAATTTTTTCAAATTTGTGACGGAGGCGGGTTGGCGATTGTTCGTAAGAGGACTTAGCCAAATTTGGCTACAGGTAAGAGAAAAAAGTAACAAAATTTAAGATTATTCCTCCTATATTTTGGCGCCACGTTCAAACTTATTGTCTAAAAAAGGTGACTTCAGAATTTTTTCTATTCTAATATGGCGACTTGGGCCCATGCCCCCCACCCACAAAAGGTCCTTTGTATCATTAACACCTCCACTTCTTTTTTTGTCGCCAATATGCAAAAATTTGCCCAAAAAAGAAAACACACTAATTGTGACCTCCTCGTGTGGAATATTTAAACCTCTTTAATATTAAGAAAGAAAGGTTTCTTGAATTCATTTCAAAGCCCTTCAACTTGGTGTAATTTGCCTCATGTTTTTTTTTTTAAAAATTTCAATTTTGTGATATTGCTGAAGTGGTGATCATCCATAAGCCAATTTAGTTAGAATTGGCAATAAGCAAAATCTATGAAAATTAAATAATTAAAATATCCTTCTATATGTTTTACTAACTACTGGAATGTAAAATAATATGTGGTTATCTTTTATAAAAATCAAAATATCAAATGTTGGCTACAAAAAAAACCCAAAAAAACACTAAATCTTTTGCCATTTTTGAGAAACACTTTGCCACAAAAAAGTTTTTTTGGTTGGGCTTGTATTCATTGAAATTGAATTGTTGGGTGAGCTTGGATTGGTAAAGTTGCTATATTTTAGAAAGTTTGCGCACATATGAGTAATAACTATCTTCTTCAATGTACATTACTTTTAGATGAGCATAAAATGGAAATTTTGGGGGGTTTTATTAAATTTTGGTGCCAAAGGCCCTTTTGTCTCCGATAAGTCCCCGAAGGTGGGGCAGCATTCACACACTAAGGGGCCTTGTATGAGGTGGTAGGTTGAATCCAGCCTCACCATTCAGGAATGTCCCCACCCGTGGGCTTTATCCATCATAAAACATAAGGCAAGGTTGAATGGACACAAAATCACAAGGCACAAGAGGGCAAGGTTCTTACTTCTTGCACCTATTCCTTGAGGGAGGGAGGGATCTTACACCTACTTATAGGTGCGAGATCCCTCCCAGCCTTAAGGAGTAAGCATAATATCTTCTCCTCTTTGGACGGATGTTCTTGTACAATTACACTAGGAACATTCTTTGAGGGAGCTTTACAAAAAGAAAGAATTAAAATATGTGTGGCTGCATTTCTTGGGTCAACTCAGATTTTTCTTACTCTCGCCCTACATTTTTTGCTTGTTTCTTATGTTGCTTAAAGAGTTTTCACACTTGATAGAACTAAATTTCAAAAAGGGTCAACGTAGATAGATAGGTATATTAATTGTAAGTGACTCCTAATGCATGGAAACGGTCAATAGTGAGAGAGGTGCGGGGAAAAAAGGACTTTTATCCAATAGATCAAAACTCTTGGCAGTCCTGAAAGCTCGCTCGCACCATAACTTATGCAAGTCCACTTACAAGTTTGGGTTCGTAGAAGAGTTGGATTGTGGATTGCACCACATGAAGAGGAGGAGGGGAGTGCAAAGAGGAAAACATGTTCTTCATAATGAACACATGAAAGCAGGAGGTGCAAAACTTCTATCTCTTTCCTCATATTGCATAATCAACAAGGGGTGTGTCACACACTCTGGCCTTTGCCATTTACATTGACAAGTATTGTAAGGCAAAAGAAGAATTATGGAAACTCAAATACTTCACCATGCAAAAATATAACATTAAAAAAATCCTCTAAATGAAACAAAAATCTTTCAAGACATTATAACTCTGTAACTAATCTCAAGTTTCAACACAAGCCAAAATATCATCTTTCAGAAATCCTCATATAAGAATAGACCTATTATTACCTAGGGGCCAAAATCCTTTTAAGCTACTATACTCTATAATGAATCTAAACACACAATATCCTTGTCGTGGTAGGCAAGGTCAGAGCCAACAAAAACAAGCCACATTATGATTCTTCAGAAAAAGGAAAACCCAATTGTTATTACATACTAAGTGTCTTATTCGTCGTGCATGCCCCGTAACCAAGGAAAATGTTTTGGATTAATCCAAGGTCATATAGTGTGAATTGAAAAAACATTATAATTACATATTCATGTTACTAAAGTGTTTAAAGAGAAGTAAGTTATATAAAGATGAAGACGGTATCATTTTTAATGTAAAATTAAATAATAATTTTGAATTAGTAAAGGTAAAAATAAACATTTAAATGTAAAAATAAAATTCAATTAATCTTTAAATTTTATTTTATGATCATTATTTTATTTTTGGAAGATTACATTTTGCTTCCCTTTGCAGAAAGGAAAGTTTTCTTAAGTGTAAATGAGAAAGAGGTAAGAATAATGATAAAGAAAGTGGGAGTTTTAATAATTTTATAATCATTGTAAGAAATTCGTGGAATTTACTTTATAGTTAAATTAAAGTTTTAATTTTAGTTTTATGATCATTTAGCTTCACTTTGAAAGGGAAGTTTTGAAAGGGAATCCGAAAAAATATATAAAAATAATGGTAAAGGAGGTGTAGGTTTGGAAAATATATTTTAAAAATACTTGTAAAGCTAAAAGTAATGATAAAAATAAGTTAATGCATATTTTCATATCCATTTAGGTTAGTAGAGGAAAGGAGTGATGCAGTTAGGATTGAAAGATTCTTTTCTAGGGTACACAAGATAATGTCATAATGTTATGAATGGCTTGAAGCCATAGACTCTGGATAAATCCAAAGAAAACATTAGGAAATACATATAAATAAAATTCTTTGAATTACAACTTGTTTTTATAGGTAGGACTTTATGAAAATATGTTTAAATTTCAAGTATGTGTTAAATAGTTTCTAAGTTCCTAGACCTAACATTTTGGACTTTGGCTAATGTTATTTAGTACTCAATTTGAATACATGTTACCTAAATGTTACCTAAAATCATCAAACTTCAATTATAATTCACATGTAAGAGGTGGCCTGACTACAAGTTGTGAGTTTAGAACCATCTTGAGCGAATTCGAAAACTTCAGTAAATTAATTTTCAAGCTTGTGTTTCAATCAAGATACAAAACTTGCTTTATTATCACAGAGGCAAAAAAATTAATCTGGACCAACATTGGAAAATGGAGGGAATGAATCTGGTGGCAATTGGGTGTGACTGAAGCATATTTCAACAATCAATGACATATACAATCTGGCTGTACATGAAATCTCATGTAAGCAATTTTGTTAAGTTGTATTACGTATATCATGGGCTACAAAATGGAGCTACTTTTGCTGACAATTTTTATTTCTCTGTTACAAGTGAAAGTTGTGTCTCTTCCTTCTGTACAGTGCAAAGGTTGGGTACCACTCACAGGTGCCGAATTCTTCTAGAACATGTAAGGATATTTATATTGTCACCTAAATCTCGTGTGTAAGCAATTTTTTGCAAGTTGTGATATCATGGGCTTCCGAAGGAAGTTACATTTGCTGGCATATTTATTTCTCTGTTAGAATCAAAAGTTATGTCTCTTCCTCTGTCCCATACAAAGCTATGGTAGCCTCAGGGGTCCCAAATTCTTCTAGAACCTGTAACGATCTTTCTCAACAAGAATATATAGTCACCTACATATGATAGAATTGGGGTTATGGGCAGCATATTCAACAAGTCTCAAGGTAAATTTTTTACACTTGTGCACTACTAAGTCAATTGGTTTCACATCCCAATGGTGCCTATGTTCTTGCCAAATTCTTGAGTTTGAGGGTCTCCAATATGAGGGGAAATATTGAAAGGAGGTTCGCTTAAACGCAATGTTGGAGGCCTATGATAGAGCAACCTATGTACACCCTGAGACACTCTTGAACCAAACTCCACAAACTTTCTTGGAGCAATGCGATGAATCATATGGGTTCTAGCTTTCAAACAGAATGTAAATATTGAATACTTTGCACAAAGGCGATGTGCAAACTCAGAGTGTTGGGTGGATGTATCCATTTCAACCTATTCAACACGATTACTTACGCTGAGGTATAGTAGATATATGCCAGCCAGGGAGGGTGAAAACTAAAAACAAGGTAAGAAGACTCATGACACAGCAAGTGCATCAACTTCAAGTGAGGTTGCCAAATACAACAAGAAGGGGCATTGGTGCTTTACGTGTGCTTTACGGTGGAACACAATTGACATCAAGGCAAAGCAATTAGATCTAGACTTCTCTGAGTATCAAGTTTTTTAGATACCAATGTATAATCTTGTTGACTCACAAGTTGAGAATCATACACAAAGACTTGTTTTTCTGGTTGGGTTAAGACACCTATTTTGATAATCATAGGATCCATGAAAAGGATCAAACTCCCAAAGTTTGAGAACCCGTCTATCACTTCAATTTCATCCTGTTGTAATTTTGTGTGTGCTATCCATGCATCACTAAGAGTGCATTCTTATTGTGTGCAACAAAAACCTGACGTGATCCACATTCGGTGTTGCATTATGATGGTCAGGTTCTGAATCAACAACACTCAAATTTCTTCTGTGAGAATTGAGGATATTAAGGCATGGCACAGAGGTTTCACTCAAAATAATAGCAAATGGAACCATCAACTCAACCTAGGGAGCTCAAAACAAATGTCACCTTGATTTAAAATTGTGTACTACATACAGCCTGCAAATTAGCAACAGCATAGAAACTGATCTGTTGGGATAAAACTACATAGTAGACAGAATGTGTGCAACAATTAATTATTTGCCAATGGTAAGAGGCTTAATACAGTGATACAATCTGCAACTAGGTATAATCCTTCTTATCCAGCTGCTTCTTTTCCTCTTCAAGATCACAGATTTTCCATGCACTTTTTACAATACAGAAGCTTGTCATAATTTTCTCCTACTCATCAATTTACTTGGGTTTTCAACATAATCTTGCTTGGACTTTGCAAAGATTTTGCATGTGTGTAGTTATACCTGTCTACCACCTAGCCTTCTTCATACATCAGAGAAGAATATTGTAGATACTGCAGCATCATGTGCAGAACCCATCAACACACAATTGTGTCATGGGTTGTCTCCATGGAGAGAAACCAAATCAGGTGTCTTTACAGTTGTCTACATGTATGAGGCGTTCTATCATCCATGCCTTGTCGCCACAAGACATCTGGTTTCAAAGGTAGGAAAGACCATCAAAGACTATTTTGAATGAGTGATGTTTATGCATGCACACAATTTGTGTGTGTTAGACATGCTGCAAGGAAAAGACAACCAATTTGTGGGGGAGGTTGAACTAGCCCATAATGCACAGAGCAGGTTGATTACTAGTTTGCCTTCCACATTGGAGTACCTGAACATTTATTGATTAAATGTAAATGTCATTCATTATTGTGGCTTCATCTGATGTTCTTCCCATACTTGACCCCTGACTTGAGCTAGAATATGCATATATGTACATTGAAAATGCAACCAAAAGCTCTGTCAATGAACTTGAGAATGTTAAGTCCGCCCACCATCAGTCATCAAGATGTATTTTGACAGACCTAAGTACAACAGCACAGTTGAGATCTGCCTGTTTCCTTAGTATTTCACAGCAAATTGACTCACAAAATTGTTAAGTGATGACATGTGCACAACATTGAGCTGGAGGCTTCATTGTGAGGTGAACCAATTGAAAACTTTAGTGCTGGCCAATATTGAAGAATATTGCAGCTTCAGCAATTTGAGGTGTTGCAAACTACACTTCAATTGAGAGAACAAACATAATATCTGGATCCACCTCAATGTAGACAAATTATGGCCATAACTACACTCTCTTTCTTGACTCTTTTTTGGTTCCATCTTGAAATATACTCTAGGCCTTTGACAAATTCATTTTGGATTTTCTATTGTTTGACAATCCCCTAAAGCTTTCAAAATTTATTTATGGATGCAGCTGGGGCTTCTACTTCATGAAGAGGAAGGTGGTAGAACATATGGATGTCCACAAAAAGTCTTTTCTGACTTCTGGTAATGTAGTGATACCATCCACCAGAAATAAAGTTTGCATGAAAAGCTCTGTGGAAAGAGTTGGATTCATAAGAATAGTGCAAGTGTAACTCACAAGGGAATACTTTGATGCATGCACAGGATCTGACAGGAAGGAAGAAACTGGGGCTGCTGTTCAGCAAGACCTTTTAGTGCTTGATGACAAGATGTCACATGTGAAGACAATAGAGCATGAATTTTGGGCCACAAGCATCAACAGTTTGGAGACAACTGTGGTGAACTTCGGGTCACAAATGCACCTTATTTTCTCTGATTCTTCAGAACCCAGGGAAATCTTTTCTTGAGTGCTAGAGATAACCTCAGCATCAGAGTCTTGCAAAGTCCACAAAGTTATAGATACCCAAGCTCACTATGCAAAGCTGTCAAACACAGACAACTCATCCCTTCCCAAGATGGGCTATGTGCATCACATCTTTGACAAATATGCCATTAGCCCTGCATTCCAAGTTAGCAATCGGGATAAGTGCCATAATCTCTCCTTTCACCTTCTATGGAGAACATCCAGCAGTGTAATCGACAAGGATCTTGGAGACAGGTGTAGATGACTCTTGGAATCATCTCTCAAGAAACTGGAGAAAGACAAGGGCAAAGACTTCCATGACTTGGAGATACACTTCCACGTGCAGACTCTTGAAGAATCCTTACTCCAAAATCCTTGCATGACAGATTCTTAGCCAGCAATTGGCATGGCGGATTGGATGTGGCATGTTGTTTGCCTAGTTCCCATACAAATTGCCAGAGCGGAAAACAACACCTTTGCCCCTTGTTGAAGGACTTCGCATCTCCTCTGACCTCAACTACTGGGACACCGTGTCACTTGCCAACCTGCTCCGATTTGGACTCTATGAAACAGTACTGGGGAGTTGGACTGGAGATGTAAAAGTTATATCCTCCATGGGAAAACAGAGCAGCAGAAAGTCTCACCTGCTGACTCACTTGAGTGGCTCGCTGCCGGATGTGGCAGGTGGGCGTTGCACCAATGGTGTCTGGATGGCAGTGCACTTCACAAGTGATTGTCTGTATATGTTACTGGACTTTGAAGGGTTAGGGAGCTTTGAATGCAGTCAGGACATGCTTCTGTTGATCCTCAATGCTGCCTTCAGTGATATTACCAGCTTCAATAAGAAGGCTAGTGACCTCACCATCAAACTTTACATAATTCACCACCTTTGCACAGTCAGAAAAATCTTACCACCCCCACTCATGAGGTTGTGTGCATCATGTGTATCTTTAGTGCCAACTACTGAGGACCATAGTCGTTCTAAACTTGGTGAGCTGAACACTGCACAGTTTTAACAATGTGCTGACTAGAAACATAGTCTCTACTTTCAGTTTTGATTTGGAATTGTTGTGTCTCTATATGTTAAATAACAATGGAGAGTGAAATATCCAATTGTTTTCTCTTGGTGCATGATTTTCATCTTGACAAAGACACAGAAGCTGTGTTTGAGCACTTTCAGAACAGGGTGGGCTTGGTGAAGGAGGACAAAAACCAATAGATTGGGCACCTATTGACACTAAGCGCATTGTGCTCAAGCTCAATCTGATCAAGGAGCACTTAAGCTCAGCCATCCTCTCTGGATGTCTCGCTGGAGTTGATGTTGGGAAAGAGCTTGTCAATCTTTACTCCCAAGAAAAGGTTGCGCCTGATGCAAATGAACTGATCCAAGTTGACAACTACAATTTTGAGATCAGTGATACTTCTCTACATCTTGCTCCTCAAGATACTCAGGTGTTGCCTCCCACATCCCACTGCAGTGACCTGTACATATTAGATTCATTAAAAGAAACATCTCATATTCCCAGTGCCATGCCATGAGATCTCTCCATTGTTGACAATCTCCAGGATGTAAACTGAAATTGTTCTCATGAATGAAGCTAGGGAAATCTGTTAGTTGCATGTTTTTTCCCTGTACTTGACACAGACAGAATTTCCTAGTTGTGCAAATTCAAGCAAATTCCTTGAATCCTAGCAATTTACAGCTACATGCTAACTACAACCTCTGCATGGATTACTTAACTGTAATTTCTGCATGTCTTCAGGTGACCTATGAGTCTATTTTACAACTGCTCAGGGAAGCATTCCAAGAGGTTGTGCCATGGGAGAAGGGAAAGGATGAGCTTTGGCATCATGCATTGGAGAAGTATTTAGGAGCAGTGCTCATAAGGAGGGAATGTTGAGTGAAGAACTGGATATTGGCAAACACAATAGACATTGATGGTATTGGTGATGTACAAAATCTTGGCCTGGAGGCTACAGCACAGCTTGCATGTATGAAACAAAGACTTACCCTCTGCAGCTGCAAATGTGATGTGTGTTGTTTAAGGTGTGTCAAGGAGAAATCACACCCTGGTGACCACTCTTGCAAGGGCAGCCACAAATGCACACAATCCTGCAGTTTCTGCATTGCTGACAAGAGCATCATTAATCCAGGTATCAAATCTCAACAGCGCCATCTACAAGGCCCATAGTTTTGGTCTGTAAGACTTCAACATACATAATTTTGGAGTGGTTCCAAGAAACAGCCATATTGGTGAGGTATGTTAGGTCTAATGGATGCCTTGTGGATTCCAGTCCCAAGTGCTGTTGCTTATATGTTTCCCGTGACAGTCACTGCAGATCATGGAACCACAGACTTACCCATATAGTGCCAGCTCCAGAGTTCTTCAGGGCAAGTTGAGAAAATTCCTTTCTGACTAATAGAAATTATCCATATTTCCTGAGGTAGTAACCCTAAAGTGCAAGATTAGTGTCAATCTTCTTCTGAGGTGGTGAACCATGATATGTATGAGCATATGCTGTGAGTACATGTTGCCATGAAGGGGAGCATGATTGCTGGCTAAGAAGCCACACATGCAGGAAGGAGTGCCGCTTGTCTGGGAAGGCATCAAACTGCAAAACTGTATGCACACTAAAAATCAATCATTCTGAAGATCACAAATGCAACTCCTTGGAACACACAGGTAAAGAAGAATGCTCTCTTCGAAAATGCAGAGACCCATGTATCATCCCTTATGCACACATGCATGAGGTGCACACTGGCCATGAACAAATGTGTCCCATGATCTGCTCAATGAAAGATGTGTGCATCTGTAAATCACTTTCACAACTTGGACATACCAACACCAAATCAATTCTGCAGTAGTGTGCACCAATGCCTCGAGGAGTGTGAAGCTGAAGGCAACTGTGATGTGCAGACTGAACTTGCAAAGAAGACAACCAGCACGTTCAATGGACAAAGGATGGGCTTTGAGTTTGTGAGTGTCTCTGAGCAGACTCCTGTGAGAAAGATGTGCAACATTCCAAATTCTGAATTCAAAGAGCATCATGAAGGGGCACACTCACACAGCCAAACTGAGAATGTGGAGCACAATTGTAAACTTCCAATGGGCCACCTAGGGCCTCATCAGACAACACATGGGAACATGAGAGGTGTCCATTTTGTGTCTGAATCTGAGGATATTGACATTTGTGAGCGCAAGTTCTTACAAATGGGGCGAGTCTGGGGCAGTAGAGATGTGTGCAATGATTGCAGGGCACTGGGTCCAGGTCATATTCATCTACTACCATGTCATTATGACTAATCAGTATCCCAAATGAAGCTAGGGGACAAAAAGGACAATGAATCAACCAAAATCATGATAGAGCACACCGTGGACATCTTGGCACGATCAGAATATTGTTCTTTTATGCAGGGTGTAAGGCATGAAACTCACAAGTATGGCCCAGATTTCGGCCCTAAAAGATGAGGCCACTCATGTTGCTTACTGGAAGCTCATGAAATCAAGGACCCTTGCAGCATCGCAGAGCAAAATATGTTCTCTCTTTGCAACTACCAATGTGCACACAGGGACCACGAGTCTTTGAGCAAAGGAGATTCCAGTTCCCTTTCAAAGACTTTAGCAGAGAAAATTTCATACAGCACAGAAAATGTGTGGCATGACCCAATCTAGGAACTCCAAGCCCTCACTCCTGCAGCTGGAAACATATCACTCATGATGACCATCACTTCACGTGCCAGCATGAAGACAAAATTAGGAATGTCAAGTTTATCTTTGTGATTGATAGATCTGGTTCAATGGCCAGTACTAATGTACAACCCACAATGGTTAAATTCAGTTCTGTTCACAACGACTGATTAGGATGTGTCTACAAGGTAGTTCTTCGCTTTATGAGAACCCAGCTGCAACAAAATCATCCACCGGAGTCTGTCTCAATAGTTCTGTTCAATGAAGGGGCTAAAGCTGCATTTGAATGCAAGGACATGAAAGAAGATTTGATTGATACACTTCTTACCCATGGAGCAGGTGGAGGCACAGGATATTACAATGCTGTGAAGATTTCTTACAGTACCTTGCTATGAACGATAGAAGTTATTTTCACGAAAGAGATTGGACCCAATTGTAATCTTTCTGATTGATGTTGAGGATAACAATCTCAGAGATCCTGTGGTCGTTGTTAATGAGATGAGGGAAGCCAATTCGAGGTTGCAATTCTTGACCATCAAGTTTGGTTCGGAGCCAACCAACAAACATTTGAAGGACATGGCTGATGCTGGCGGTGGTAAATTCTCGGTGGTTACTGTGAATCAGGTGGATCTAACGTTGGTATTCGAGCATCTTGCGAAAACATTGAGGCCACAGGTTACAGCACTCATCTGACTTGCACATGCACAAGACCCAGGAGGATCTATCATGTTCCCGCCGCTAAACATGATATAGTTTCAATTTATTACTCATCGACATTTGTGTTAGTGCTATTCATTTAGGATTTCACTTTTCCAACGTCATAACAAATCTACAAATCATACAAAATGATTCCACATTCGTCATCTCAGTGACATTGATATGCTACATTAGTTCTTTGTTTCCCTCATGTGAAGAGCCATGTGAATCTCAGAATGTACCTCGTTCATATAGAACTAGTGGGTGCCCGTGGCCGAAGGCCACTGTGAAGCCCCCTGTGAGAAATCCAGGTCCCAAAATTGAGATCCCACATCCTGAAAATCACGTCCTAAAAGTTTTCAGGTTTCGGTCTTGGAAACCGCGAGTGTGAAAATCCAGGCCCCAAAGTTGAGATCCCAAATCCT
>Ga0116230_10000518_pt1 | contig 34228 bp, 28 predicted proteins | sample S1TSphfallax_3_FD_88678 | JGI IMG/M metagenome (GOLD analysis project Ga0116230, IMG submission 88678) | Host-associated microbial communities from peat moss isolated from Minnesota, USA - S1T2_Fd - Sphagnum fallax MG | ecosystem: Host-associated > Plants > Peat moss > Unclassified | place... | reverse complement strand
GCACTGGAATCACGCTCGGCGTCTCCCTGGGTTATGCGGGATTTATCGTCGTCTTTATCCGGGAAGGACGCCGCTACCTGAAGACGCGACTGGAAGTGGCCCTGTTCGAAGGAGAAATGGTCGCCGCCCGGGAAATCCAGGAGGTAATCCTCCCCGGCGCCAGCGAGTCTTTCCCCGGCTTTCGCGTGGAGTCCGTTTACCGCCCGGCGCAGCAGGTTGGCGGCGATTTTTTTCAGATTGTCTCGGTCGGCGGCAACGGCCTGCTCGTCGTCTTAGGGGACGTTGCCGGCAAGGGCTTGCCTGCGGCGATGCTGGTCTCCATGCTTGTCGGCTCCATACGGGTGATTGTGGACGAAACCCACGACCCGGCCGCGATTCTGCAAAAGCTGCACTCGCGGCTGGTGGGGCGCACTCGGGGCGGATTTTGCACTGCGCTGGCCGCTTACATCGCCGCCGACGGACTGGTGACGATCGCCAATGCCGGGCATCTTTCGCCGTATCTGGATGGCCGGGAAATCGAGTTACCGGGAGCATTGCCCCTCGGCATTGCCAGCGATGCCCAGTATGAATCCACCGCATTTTCGCTCCCTCCCGGTGGGCGGCTTACTTTCTATTCCGACGGCGTTCCAGAAGCGACCGATCCGGGCGGCAATCTTTTCGGTTTCGACCGCGCATTAGCCATCTCTTCTCAATCGGCATCCGCAATTGCCGAGGCGGCTGTGAATTTCGGCCAGTCTGACGACATCACCGTGGTCACAGTGGAGCGGCTGGTGGCTTGAGCTCAGTTGTCGCTCGGTCTTTCAGCCGTCGATTTCCCGGCCAGTTCCAGAAGCCGCGTCGTTCGTGTCCGTCTCGTCATTTCGTCTGTACCAATCGAGAAACATCACATATTCGATGGTCGTTTCTTTCAAAAGAAGAATTCCAGGTCCGTCGATCTTAACTTCCCGTTGGCAGCCATCTTCGTCCTTGACGACCCACGCAGCCTGTTCGAGGAAAAGCGACGGTTCCGACGACTCGTCTGAGTAGTCTCCTACCCAACCGATGACGCTGCGCCCGTCCGAAATTCCCACCTGCACAAAGCCGCCAATTTCTTGAAACTTATCGTTCCAGATCGTGCTTCGCGAGGTTCTTTCTGTGATTTTCATCTTGCGGAGTAGTGTCATCAGCCAGTCGTGGTTGATGTTGGCGGAATAGACCAACGCCAAAACGACCGAGGACGCGGCAAGAGAGGCCAAATGCTTCCAATCGACCACGACCTGGTATACCACAGGTTGATGGGCGTCTGGAGACTTCCCGCCAATGGGCAGGGTGTCGCCGAAGAACGGCAATGTGAAAAAGTAAAGGATGAGGCTGAACAGAAGCGCCTCGACGACCTTGTCCATTTCCGTCTGTCGACGCCGAACAGCAAGAAACTGAACAAGGTATGCGCAAGCAAAGCCGGGAAGAAGCACCAACAATATCCCGAGGGCCTCTGCTTTTTCGGGCATCCTTAGCCTCGATTATTTCTTTTTATCCGGAACTGCCACCGGTTTGGGACGAACAGCGCCGGCTGGAACCGAGGATCTGAAGCTTCCGTCTCGCCCTGAGATTGGCTTACTGTCCATCGCAACGATTCGACCGCTGAAGGATTTACTTGCCGTCTTCTCTGCCATGACCGTCCTCCGATGCATACGCTTATTATCGCCCAAATCGGAGACACCCTACAGGAAATACTCAAAATCCGACTCAGTCTTAAGCTGGCGGCTAATTCTCAAAATATGCCCCGGAATCCCCTCCGGCCGCAGTTCCACATAGTTGCGCGGCCCGTACCACAGATACCGCTCCCCAATCAGCAGGTCTTCCGCCTCGTAGGCGCGGTCTTCGGGGATTTGCAGTTCGTAGAGTGGTAGATTTACGAACCCTGCCTGCGTATTGCGCGGGTCCAGATTGACGACCACCAGGATCAGGTTCGAGCGATCTTCGGATTCCTTGCTGTAGCAGATAATCTGGTCGTTATCGGTCGGGTAAAACTTGAGCGACCAATCGCTCTGGAGCGCCGCATTGGTATTGCGGATCGCGTTCACGCGAGCGATCAGCGGACGTAGGCTGTCCGGACTGTCCAAGTCCCAGTGGCGAATCTCATACTTCTCTGAGTTCAAGTACTCTTCACTGCCCCGCCGCACCGGAACGTGCTCCAGCAGCTCGAAGGCCGGGCCGTAGATGCCGTAATTGGCGCCCAGCGTTGCGGCCAGCAGCAGACGGATCATGAACGCGGCGCGACCGCCAATTTGCAGGTATTCGGTGAGAATGTCCGGCGTATTCGGCCACTGGTTGGGGCGGAAAAACTCCCGCACCGGCGTCTGTGCCAGTTCCGTCAGGTACGCCGTGATTTCCGCCTTGCCGTTGCGCCACGGAAAGTACGTATACGACTGGCTGAACCCCAGCTTGGCCAGCCGGTACATGATCTTGGGCCGCGTAAACGCCTCCGCGAAGAACAACACCTCGGGATGCTCGCGCTTCACCTCCGTAATACACCACTCCCAGAAGGGGAAGGCCTTGGTATGCGGATTGTCCACGCGAAACACGGTAACTCCCTGCGCTACCCAGTAGAGAAAGACCGACTTCAGCTCCTCCCACATCCCCGTCCAGTCGTCGCTCTCAAAGTCGAAGGGATAGATGTCCTGGTACTTTTTCGGAGGATTTTCGGCGTACTGGATCGTCCCGTCCGGCCGCTTCTTGAACCAGTTTTCGTGCTCTTTCACGTACGGATGGTCGGGTGCGGCCTGAAACGCGATGTCCATGGCGATCAACAGGTTGTATTCCTTCGCCTTGGCCACAAACCGCCGGAAGTCTTCAACCGTCCCCAGCGCCGGCAAAATCGACTTATGCCCGCCCTCAACCGACCCAATCGCCCACGGACTACCCTCGTCGCCCGGTTGCGACTCCGGATTGTTGTTCGGCCCCTTGCGAAACACCCGCCCAATGGGGTGAATGGGCGGCATGTAGACGACCTGAAAGCCCATGCCGGCGACATAAGGAAGGCGCGCCTCGCAATCGGCAAACGTCCCATGCCTGCCCGGCTCTGGCGCAGTCGATCGCGGAAAAAACTCGTACCACGCGCTGAATTTGGCGTGCGGCGGGTCCACGACCAGGAAGACTTCCTGGTCCGACTCGGTGGCAAAGCGCTTGTCCGGATAGCGCAGCGCCAGCTCATGCAGCAGCGGATCGGTCGCAGGACCTCGCAGCTCCGCCGGCGGTTCGTTCACCCGTAGCTCGTTCGCCCGCTTGGCCAGCCATTCGGCGTCCTCGCCGGTAGCCCGATGAGCTGCGGCGTCGACGAGGTCCGCGCCGATCCGGTAGTCCACCGGCGCATCGCTCTCGGCCTTGATCCGCTTCAGCAGATCGCGGTGCCAGGTCTCAAAGTGATCCACCCAACCCTGCACCTTGAATCCGTAACGGCCTATTTCTTTCACGCGAAAGGTCGCCGTCCAACGGTCATTGGTCAGCGGCTTCATCGGTATCGCGGACCACGCATCCGATCCTTCGCGGTGGACCAGCAGCGCCGCCGCGATCGAGTCGTGGCCGTCGGTAAAAACATCCGCTTCGACTTGCACCGCGTCGCCCACAGCGCGCTTGGCCGGGAAACGGCCGCCGTCCACTTCGGGAGAAATGCCTTCGATTACGACGCGCCTGCGTCCGTCTGCCTGAGTCCCAGTCATATTCGGTCCATATCTGGTTTGTTTTCGCTGAAAATCGAATCAAACTCGTATTACGCGCTCGTATTACGCGCCTGTCTTACGCTTTGCGATCAATCGCTCGTAGAGTGCGATGGTCTGGTGCGCAATCGCCGTCCAACTGAAGATTTCCTCCACGCGTCTGCGCCCAGCATCGCCAAACCGCCGGCATTTTTCCTCGTCCTCCAGCATCTCATTCAGCCGTGCCGCCAAGTCACGGGCAAACTGTTCCGGATCGGTGGGAAAGCTGGTGACCGGGTCCTGGGCGAAGGGGACGAGGTATCCGGTTTCGCCCTCGACGACGACTTCCTTGATGCCGCCCACGGCGCTGGCGACGACCGGAGCGCGGCAGGCCATCGCCTCCAGATTGATGATGCCAAACGGCTCGTAGACCGATGGGCAACAGAAGACCTGGCAGTTCGAGTAGAGCTGGATGGCCTGCGGCTTGGTGACCATCTTCTCGATCCAGACGATGCGCGGATGATGCCGGCGCGCCTCTTCGACCTTCTGCCGCAGCTCGGCGGCGATCTCCGGCGTGTCCGGCGCTCCCGCGCACAGCACCACTTGCGTGTCGGACGGCAGATGGCGGATCGCGTCGACCAGGTGTGTGACACCTTTTTGCCGCGTAATACGCCCCACAAACAGCACATACGGGACTGCGTGATCGACGCCGAATTCCACCAGCGCATCGGTGTCGGGGGTCTTCCGATATTCGGCGAGGTCTATGCCGTTGTAGATGACGTGAATACGCTCGGCGTCGACTTCCGGATACGCCTTGAGGATGTCCGCCTTAGTCCCTCGCGAGACCGCAACGATCGCGTCGGCGTCCAGAATGGCCGTCCGCTCCATCCACGAGCTCATGGCGTAGCCGCTGCCTAACTGCTCGGCCTTCCAGGCCCGCAGCGGTTCGAGCGAGTGGGTGGTCAACACAAACGGCACGCCGTAGAGCTTCTTGGCCAGATAGCCGGCCATCGAAACGTACCAGGTATGCGTGTGGACGATGTCGATGCCTTCGAGCGCCTTCACCTGGGTCAGATTGAGGCTAAGAGCTTCCAAGGCACCTTTGAATTTGCCCACTGTGCCATCCGAAATCTCGCTCCAGGGCTCGGCTCCGCGCACCTGCAGATTGCCCTCGTCGGCGTGCTGCGGACCCCAGCAATGGACCTCCACCTCGATCTCGCGCGCCAATTCGCGGCTCAGGTAATCGACATGCACTCCAGCCCCGCCATAGACCTGGGGTGGATATTCGCGGGTAAACAAGCCAACGCGCAAGGGTCGTACCTCCGTCCGGCACGCGATCCAGGCCGAGTTGGCCGGGCGTCGAAGCGCCGAAGGCCATCTTATACCGCCCTCTCGCGTTGGGGAAATGAAATGATGCGGAAGATGGCCGCGGTACCACGTTCGGAATGGCCGCCCGGAGGGAGCAGGGGGATTTATCCCCCTCGAATATGGCTGAAAAATCGGGGCCTTCAGGCCCCGTGCCATGCAATCCGCTATTCCGGCGCGGGATCGGGCGCGGTAAAGGGCGAGCAGCACGGCTTTTCCGTGGCGTGGAACTCCATCAACTCCGTGCGAATCCCATCCGGATCGTACAAGTTGAACTGGTATTTTCCATCCTTGCCGATCTGCGGCTGCCGGTCGGCTTTGCCGATCATGCGCTTGTCGTCCACCAGCTTCTTGTACGCGTTGGGAACGGAGACCACGCCGATCGAGAGATGATCCAGAACCCCTAGCGCCTGCTGCGACATCCCCGCCGGGATGCCCTTGCCGGACATATCCAGCTTGCCGCTCGACAGCATGTATTCCAGCCAATCGTGACCATCGGGCACCTGCTGCGAAACCCAATCCGTCTTCCCCTCCACCATACCGCCGAACCAGTAGGGCTTGAAACCCAGCAGGTCTTTGTAAAACTTGTCTTCCGCCTCGCGCGAATGCACCAGCATTCCGATGTGGATGATGTGGTGGCCGATCCCATTCGGCGCATCGGGCACCTTGGGGTGAGGCGGCGGCTGGACGAATTCGACGACATTTCCTTCGGGATCGTCTACGCGAAAGCTCATGCTGCCGTCGGCGTAGCGCGTCACCATGGCCGGTGTCTTCCATCCTCGCGCCTTCAGATAACGGCGAAGATTCTCCGCATTGTCGGTGTTGTACGCGGTGTGGTCGAGCCGGTTTACGCATATGCCAGCGCAGACCAACGGCAGCACCTCTACAAACTGCGTCGCGTTGATCGCGTAGCGCACGCCCTCGGGATTTTCCGGGTCTGTTATACGCGCCGCGCCGATGCTTTCCGTGTAATACCGATTGGTCGCCGCAGAGTCGGAGGTATACACGGCGATATGCGAGATTCCAGTGATGCGCGGGCGCGCGTCCACCACCATGGCCGGCGCCGCTGCGATGGCCGCACTGCAGACAAAAGCGAGTAATGCCGTTCTGAAGCGCACGTAAATCCTCCCCTTAGAGACGATCCAAACGATAGGCCTTCGCACCATCGCCGCGCAACCGGCCGTCTGAAATCCTGCCGGCAGGCCCTACGATCGCCGCATGAAAACTGCCGCCATCTTCGTATTCGCGGCATCGCCGTGCTTTTACACCGCCCCCTCGAACGCGACGACCTGCGAGACCATCGCCCGGACGAGCGCATTCCGATCGCGTCCCGCGATAAGTCGGTGCAGTCTTTCTATGCCTACGCCAAAGCCGTCGGCAAAGAGTAGTGTGAACCGGGAGTTAGACGGCTTCTAACTCCCGCTTCGCCTCCGCAAAGCACTTCACCGCAAACTCCAGCTCATGGCGCGAGTGCGCGGCGGAAATCTGCGTCCGAATCCGCGCCTTGCCCATCGGCACCACGGGATACGAGAACGCCACCACATACACACCTTTGGCCAGCATCCGCTCGGCCATCTTAGCCGCTACGGTCGCATCGCCAAACATCACCGGCACGATGGGATGCTCGCCCGGCTGCAAGGTAAACCCAGCCTCAGTCATCGCCGCGCGGAAGTAAGCCGTGTTCGCCCTCAGACCCGCCAGCAGCTCCGCCGACTCGCTCACCAGCTCGAGCGCTTTCAAGGAAGCCGCCACAATCGGCGGTGCCACGGAGTTCGAAAACAGATACGGCCGCGAACGCTGGCGCAGCAATTGCACAATCTCGGCGCGGGCGGCGATGTAGCCGCCACTGGCCCCGCCCAGCGCCTTGCCCAGGGTCCCGGTGAGGATGTCGATGCGCCCTTGAACCCCGCAAAACTCCGGCGTTCCCCGGCCTTGCTCGCCGATGAAGCCCGTTGCATGGCAATCGTCGACCATCACCAGCGCATCGTACTTTTCGGCGAGGTCGCAGATAGGCCCCAGCTTGGCGATAAACCCATCCATCGAGAAGACGCCGTCGGTCACGATGAGCCGGTGGCGCGCGCCCGCGGCCTCCTGCAGCTTGGCCTCGAGATCGGTCATGTCGCCGTTGCGATAGCGGAAGCGCGCCGCCTTCGAGAGGCGTATGCCGTCGATTATGCTGGCATGGTTCAGCTCGTCCGAGATGATGGCGTCTTCAGCCTCCAGCAGCGTCTCAAACACACCCCCGTTGGCGTCGAAGCAGGAGCCGTAGAGGATGGTGTCGTCCATCCCCAGAAAGTCGCTGAGCTTCTCTTCCAATTGCTTGTGGATGGCCTGAGTTCCGCAGATGAACCGGACGCTCGCAAGGCCAAATCCCCACTCGTCCAAGGCGCTGTGCGCCGCCGCGACGATCTCCGGATGATTGGCTAGGCCGAGATAGTTGTTGGCGCAGAGATTGAGCACCTGCGCGCCGCCGGTCACAGACACCTCCGCCTGCTGCGGCCCGACGATCACGCGCTCGGACTTGAGGAGCCCAGCGGACTCGATCCCGGCAAGTTTCTCGCGCAGATGGTTCTCGAACTTTCCGTACATAGCTTCTCCTAACTCAAGTTCGTCAAGTCGAGGACGACTTTGCCGGTCTGGCCCGAGATCATGGCATCGAACCCCTGCTGAAAGTCCTCAAACGCGAACCGATGTGTAATCACTGGCGAAATATCCAATCCAGACTCGATCATCACGCTCATCTTGTACCAAGAATCGTACATCTCGCGGCCATAGATGCCCTTGATCGTAATCATGTTGAAGATCACCTGCCGCCAGTCCATGGGCATCTCTTTGGACGGTATGCCGAGGATGGCGATCTTGCCGCCGTGACTCATGTTGGCGATCATATCTTTGAGCGCCGCGGGATTGCCGGACATCTCCAGGCCAACATCGAAACCCTCCTGCATCCCCAACTGCTTCTGCACATCTGCGAGCGAACTCTCCGCTGGATTCACAGCCAAAGTCGCGCCCATCCTGCGCGCCAGGTCCAGCCGGTAGGGATTCATATCGGTGATGACGATGTGCCGAGCGCCCGCATGACGCGCCACCGGAATCGCCATGATGCCGATCGGCCCCGCTCCGGTAATCAGCACATCCTCGCCCAGCACCGGGAACGAAAGCGCCGTGTGCACCGCGTTGCCGAAGGGGTCGAAGATCGCCGCCACCTCGCGGTCGATCCCCGCATGATGCCGCCAGATGTTGGTCATGGGCAGCGCAATGTACTCGGCAAACGCCCCGGCGCGGTTCACGCCCACTCCCTGCGTGTTTGCGCACAGATGCCGCCGCCCGGCCATGCAGTTGCGGCAGCGCCCGCAGACGACGTGCCCCTCGCCGCTGACCAGGTCGCCGGGGAAAAAGTCGTTCACATTGGAGCCAACCGCGACGACCTCGCCCACAAACTCGTGGCCGATCGCCATGGGCACCTTGATCGTCTTCTGCGCCCAGTCGTCCCACTGGTAGATATGCGCGTCGGTGCCGCAGATGCCGGCATGGCTTACCCGGATCAGCACATCGTTGATGCCGATTGCGGGCTCCGGAATATCCTCCAGCCACAGTCCCTTTGCCGCCTGACTCTTCACCAACGCCTTCATGCCGCATCCTCCCGCAAGTCTTCACTCTAAAGCTATGGCGCACTCAGAGTCGAATCGCCGCCATCGACAATACTTTCACCGCATCTTCGCTCTTCGCTGATAAAATCGTGTCAGTATGATCCTCCCGTTTGTCCGTGAAATCTTCGCGGACTTGGAGCAATCCCCCGCCTTCGATCGCGTACGCAGGCATCTCGCCCTCGCTACGGGGCGCAGGCGTGTCTCCGGATTGACCGCGACCGCCCGCGCGCTCTACATCCCGCTCTTCGCCCGCGCCGCTAAAGAGCCGGTCATTGTCGTCGTGCCGGACAACAAAGCCGCCGAAGCGCTCGAACTGGCGATCCGCGCCGGGTGTGAACTTACGGGCGCAATCGATCCCAAACGCGTCCTGCGCCTGCCCGCACATGACGTGCTGCCTTTCGAAAACCTCTCGCCCCATCCGGACATCCAGGAGCAGCGCGCCGCCGTGCTGTGGAAGTTTGTCTCCGGCCTGGCCTCCATTGTCGTCGTTCCCGTCGAATCCGTCGCGCTGCGCCTGTTCTCGCGCAGCTATTACACGGGCCTCGCACTGAAGCTGGAACGCGGCGAAGAAATCGACATCGGCATGTTGATCGACCATCTGGCCAGCGTTGGCTATACCCAGGTCGATCTGGTCGAAATGCCCGGCCAGTTTGCGCGCCGCGGCGGCATCCTCGACGTGTATTCGCCGGAAGCCGACCGGCCCATTCGCGTCGATTTCTTCGGCGACGAGATCGAGTCAATGCGCAAGTTCGACCCTGAGACGCAGCGCTCGTCAACCGCACTCGATGAGGCGCTGCTGCTACCGCTGGCCGAGATTCCCGCCAGCGAAAAGCTGCTTGCCGCTGTCCACGCACGCCTGAGCCGCAAGCGCAGCGAAGAGGATGACGAGGACACGATCGCCGGAATCGCCGAGGCGCAAGGCGTCACCATCTTTCCCGGCTGGGAGTTCTTCGCCGCCGTCGCCGGCGCGGAGACGCATCTGCTCAAGCTGCTGCCGCACTGTTCGCTCTTCGTCGAAGAACCTGCCATGGTCCGCAACCAGATCGAGCGCTGGTGGAACAAGGTCGAGCAGCGACACGATCGCTCCGGCATCGGCTCCCTCATACGTCCTGAAGATATTTATCTCCGTCCGGAAATCCTGCAAGCCATGCTGCAATCGCATCCCGGCCTGGACCTCGACCAGTTGGGCGCGGTCGATGTCATCGACGACGACACCACGCTGGGCGAAATTGAATTCTCCACACGACCCACACTGCGCTTTCACGGCTCCATTCCTTCGTTCATCGAGCAGATTCGCAACCTCATTTCTCAGGAACAGCGCATCCTCCTCGCCGCGCCCAATCAGCCCGAGGTCGAGCGCCTGGCCACCGTACTGCGCGAGTACCAACTGCCCTATCGCCTCGGAAGCCGCAATCCCCACGCCGGCAGCGAGAACCTGTACGACGAGACCAGCCACTTAGCCGGAGATATGCGCGTCCCGGTCATCGTGCGCGCACAGTTAGCCAATGGAGTTAGCGTCCCGGAACGCAACTTCATCCTCTTCGGCGCCAACGACTTGAGCGACGAGGCCGACGTAACCGCCCGCCTTGAGCCACGGAAGTCCAAAACCGCCGCCTTTGTCTCCGACTTTCGCGATCTCACCGTCGGCGACTACGTGGTTCACGTCGAGCACGGCATTGGCCGCTACGTGGGCCTCAAAGAGATCGAGCAGGATGGCGTCAAGGTCGAGTTTATGGTGCTCGAATTTGCCGATCAAGCGCGCCTTTACGTTCCGCTCACACGGCTCGACCTGATACAGAAATATCGCTCCACCGACGCTGGCCCGCAACCTATTCTGAACAAGCTCGGCTCGCAGCAATGGACCAAGACGCGCGCTCGCGTGAAGAAAGCCATGGCGGACATGGCCGACGAGTTGCTCAAGCTCTACGCCGAGCGACAGGCCGCCAAAGGGCACGCCTTCAGCGTGGACAACGAGTTTCAACTGGAGTTTGAAGAAGCCTTCGACTACACCGAAACCGACGACCAGCTCAACGCCGTCGCCGACATCAAGCGGGATATGGAATCGACGCGCCCCATGGATCGCTTGCTCTGCGGCGACGTGGGCTATGGCAAGACGGAAGTGGCCATGCGCGCCGCCTTCAAAGCCGTGCAGGATGGCAAGCAAGTCGCCGTGCTCACGCCTACCACGATCCTCGCCTTCCAGCACTACGAAACGTTCAAGAAGCGCTTCGCTCAATTTCCCATCAACATCGAAATGATCTCGCGCTTCCGCACCGTGAAGGAGCAGAAAGAGATACTCGAGCGTACCGAACAAGGCAAGGTAGACATCCTCGTCGGCACGCATCGCCTGCTCTCGCAGGACATCAAGTTCCTCGACCTGGGCCTGCTCATCGTCGATGAAGAGCAGCGCTTCGGCGTGCGTCACAAAGAGCGTCTCAAGCAGATGCGCCGCGCCATCGACGTGCTCGCGATGTCGGCCACGCCCATCCCGCGCACGCTGCATATGTCGCTCATCGGCCTGCGCGACATGAGCGTCATCGAGACGCCGCCTAAGGATCGCATGGCGATTCAAACTGTTGTCGCTAAGTTCGACGAGAAGCTGGTGAGGTCCGCCATTGAACTTGAGTTGGAGCGCGGCGGTCAAGTCTACTTCGTTCACAATCGCGTGGAAAGCATCTACGAACTGGCCGCGAAGTTACATGAGTTAGTTCCCGCGGCGCGCGTTACAGTAGGCCATGGCCAGATGAGCGAGGGCGAGCTTGAGAAAGTGATGCTGGCCTTTGTCCACGGCGAATACGATGTGCTGGTCGCTACCTCGATCATTGAGAACGGCCTCGACATTCCGCGCGCCAACACGATCCTCATCAATCGCGCCGACCGGCACGGGTTGAGCGAGTTATACCAGCTACGCGGCCGCGTGGGACGATCCAATCGCCGCGCTTATGCGTATCTGCTTATCCCGCCCGAACAGGAACTGACCGACATTGCACGCCGCCGCCTCGCCGCACTGAAGGAGTTCAGCGACCTTGGCGCCGGCTTCAAGATCGCCGCGCTTGACTTAGAGTTGCGAGGGGCCGGCAACATGCTCGGCGGCCAGCAAAGCGGCCATATTGAAGCCGTGGGCTTTGAGATGTACACGACTATGCTGGAGCAGGCCGTGAAGGAATTGAAGGGCGAAAGCGACGACGAGCGCGCCGCCACGCAGCTCAATCTCGGCATTGCCCTGCGCATCGAAGAGAACTACGTCCCCGAAGAAAACCAGCGCCTGCGCCTCTACAAGAAGATCGCCGGCGCATCCTCCGAGCAAGCCCTGGACGATGTCCGCGCCGAGTTGCAAGACCGCTACGGACCGCTCCCCGACCACACCGTTCACCTGCTTGAAGCCGCGCGACTGCGCATCGGCTGCGAACGCGTTGGAGTCGCGCAGCTCGACCGCAAGCGCGACCTGCTCCATCTGCGCTTCATGGAAAAAGCCGCCGTCGATCCAGAACGCCTCATGCGCCTCGTAGCCCGCAACGCTCGCAAAGGCGCGCAGTTCACCCCGCAGGGCATTCTCAAATTCCCGCTGCCGCCCACCGCATCGAACGACCCCATGAAGATCATGGCCGAGGCGCAACTGCTGCTTGATGCCATTCAACTCGAACCCATCCCCGCATAGAAGAGAGCTACATGAACCGTGCCATCGCCACCTGCATCCTGGGAGTACTAATCGTGTCCGCCACTGTGAGTCCCGCCACAACGCTTGATGCCAACAAGGCCTTTGTCAAACTCTCCGATGCCTACTTCGATCAGGTCTATTTTCCCTACCAGCCCACTGCGGGAACATCTGCCGGCTATCACCAATACGACACGAAGCTCGAAGACTTCTCGCGCAAGAACATCGACGCGGAGATAGCCGCGCTTCACGCCCTTGAAAAGCGCGTCGTCGCCATCCCAGCAGCATCCCTGGATCAAACCGCTGAAGGCGATCGCGAACTGGTGCTGTCAAGCATCCGCTCGAATCTGCTCACGCTTGAAGTCATCCGCACCTGGGAGAAAAATCCCGATAGCTACTCCGGCGCAGTTTCAAACGCCGCATTCACTCTCATGGAGCGCAAATTCGCGCCGCCTGAGGTTCGCCTGCGCTCGCTGATCGCGCGCGAGAAACTCATGCCGCAAACCATCGTAGAAGCACGCGTCAATCTCAAAAACCCGCCGCGCATCTATACGGAGATTGCACTCGAACAACTGCCCGGCATCATCGACTTCTTCAAGCACGACGTCCCTCTCGCCTTTGCCGACGTGAAAGATGCAGCGCTGAACCGCGAGTTCACTGCATCGAACTCAGCGGTCATTCAAGCCCTCAACGACTACCAAAGCTGGATCAAGTCCGACCTGCTGCCGCGCTCCGATGGCGACTTCCGTTTCGGCGCGGACACCTTCCGCAAGAAGCTCCTCTACGACGAGATGGTGGACCTGCCGCTCGATAAGTTGCTCGCAATCGGCTATGCCGACCTGCGCAAGAATCAAGCGGAATTCAACCGCATTGCCAAAGAACTCGAACCAACCAAAGACCCGCGCGCAGTGCTCGAAGAGCTTGGCCAGAATCATCCCGCGCCGGACCAGTTACTGCAGAGTTTTCGCGATACTTTCAACGGCCTTATCGGCTTCATTCAAGCGCATCACATCGTCACCATCCCATCCGAGATTCAACCGATCCTCGAAGAGACGCCACCTTTCATGCGCGCCACCACCACCGCTTCGATGGATACGCCCGGGCCTTTCGAGACCCACGCTACCGAAGCGTACTTCAATGTCACGCTGCCCGACCCATCGATGACGCCAGCCGAGGTAGAGGGCTACATGCACGGCTTCAATGTTGGGACGATCATTAGCACCGCGGTGCATGAAGCGTATCCTGGCCACTACGTTCAGTTCTTGTGGACACCGAAGGCCCCAACCCGCGTGCGCAAGCTCCTCGGCGCGTCTTCGAACGCCGAGGGCTGGGCGCACTATTGCGAGCAGATGATGCTCGATGAAGGCTACGGCCAGCCCGGCGTGGGCGCGAAGACCGAGCGCGAAGCGAAGTTCCTACGCCTCGGCCAGTTGCAGGATGCGCTCCTGCGCGACGCGCGCTTCATCGCCGGCATTCAGATGCACACCGGCAAGATGAGCTTCGATGAAGCCGTCGCCTTCTTTGAAAAGGAAGGATATCAATCGCACGAGAGCGGAATGCTTGAAACCAAACGCGGAACATCCGACGCGACCTATCTCTACTACACCCTTGGCAAACTGGAGATCCTCAAGCTGCGCGAAGACCTGCGCAAGAAGCAAGGCGCCGCGTTTTCGCTCGAACAGTTCCACGACGCCTTCCTCGGCCAGGGCTTTCCGCCCATCAAGATCGTCCGGCGCGCGCTCTTGGGAGACGATTCGCCGACGCTCTGATGCTTGACGCCACTGTTGCCTTTCTGTGGTAATCTATGCGGAAGCAAACTTTAGTAACCAAGTGGGCCCATCCCGGCCACTGCCAAACGCGCCAATCCCGTCCCTGAGGAAGGAACCGATCGCATGAGCAAACAAGTTCGTACCGCAGTATTCCCGGCCGGCGGCCTGGGCACACGCTTTCTACCCGCCACCAAGGTCATTCCCAAAGAGATGCTCCCTCTGGTCGATAAACCGATCATCCAGTACGGCGTGGAGGAAGCGATCGCCTCCGGGATCGAGCACATCGTCTTCATCACCGGGCGCGGCAAAGGCGCGATGGAAGACCACTTCGACATCAGTTACGAACTGGACGCGACGCTCGAAAAAAAGGGCAAGAAAGAGTTACTGGAAATCTCGCGCAAGATATCTTCGCTCGCACGGATTTCCTATGTGCGCCAGAAAGAGCCGCTCGGTCTCGGCCATGCCGTGCTCTGCGCCAAGCAATTAGTGGGAGACGAACCCTTTGCAGTCATTCTCGCCGACGATGTTATCGACGCGGAAGTGCCATGCCTTAAGCAGATGATCGATGTCTACGACGAGCGGCAGGGCTCGGTGCTGGCTACCATGACCATCGAAGGCCCTGGCATCAGCGCCTACGGCGTCCTCGCCGGCTCGCAGGACCCTGCCAACGAGCGTATTTACAACTGTACAGGGATGGTCGAGAAACCCAAGTTCGAGGTAGCGCCGTCGAAGCAGGCAATCATCGGCCGCTACGTGCTGACGCCGCGCGTCTTCGAGTTACTGGAGAAGACCGGCTTCGGTGCGGGAGGCGAGTTGCAACTGACCGACGGCATCCTCGGCCTGCTCGCATTCGAGAAAGTCTACGGCTACACCTTCGAGGGCAAGCGCTTCGATGCGGGCGATAAGTTCGGCATGCTGCAAGCTACCGTTGAGTTTGCCCTGAAACGCGGCGATTTAGGCGCTAAGTTTCGCGACTATCTCAAGGGACTCGCGCTGTAAGCAGTCCTGCCGCAACGCCAGGTCTCAAAGTCGAGACCTGGGGCACCCCAATCTCACTAACTATCAAAATAGCGGCGCCTGCTTTTGCGGCATCGCCAGCCCAAAATGCTCATACGCGAGGCGCGTGGCTACCCGCCCGCGCGGCGTCCGGTCCAGAAAGCCGATCTGAATCAGAAACGGCTCGTACACCTCCTCCAGCGCGTCCTCATCCTCAGACAAAATCGCCGCCAGCGTTCCCAAGCCCACCGGTCCGCCGTCGTATTTCTGGATGATGGTCATTAGCAGTCGCCGGTCGATCTCATCGAAGCCATGCGCGTCCACTTCGAGCATGGTCAGCGCCGCGTTGGCCGTCGCGCGGTCGATCGAGCCTGTGCCCCGCACCTGGGCATAGTCGCGCACGCGGCGCAGCAGCCGGTTGGCAATGCGCGGCGTTCCGCGGGAGCGCAGCGCAATCTCGGCCGCGCCATCGGCGTCGATCGGCACCTGCATCACCTCGGCCGACCGCTCGACGATGATGCGCAGCTCTTCTTCCGTATAAAACTCCAGGCGCAGCAGAATCCCAAACCGCGATCGCAGCGGGGACGACAGCAGCCCAGGGCGCGTCGTGGCCGCGACAAAGGTGAACGGGCGAATCTCCATCACATGGGTCCGCGCCGCCGGGCCCTGGCCGATGATGATGTCCAGTTTGTAGTCTTCCAGCGCGGTATAGAGCTTTTCTTCGAGGACGGCCTGCAAGCGGTGGATTTCGTCGAGAAACAACACCTGCTTTTCCCGCAGATTGGTCAGGATGGCCGTCAAATCCCCCTGAATCTGCAAGGTCGGGCCGGAAGTCTGCTGAAAACCCACATCCATTTCATTGGCAATGATCGTGGCGAGCGTGGTTTTGCCCAGCCCCGGCGGCCCGAAGAGCAGCACATGATCGAGCGCCTCGCCGCGCGACTTGGCCGCCTGGAGCGCTATGGCGAGCTGCTCCTTGGCCTTCGATTGGCCAATGAACTCGCCGAGCCGCCGCGGACGCAGTTTCAGCTCAAAGCTGTCTTCCTCGTTGGCGCGGGCAGCGCTCACCAGCCGCTCCGGATCGTCTTTCGGTTTCGGTGCCATGCTGTTGGCAGTCTAACGGCTGGCAGCGGCGGCGGCAATGCGCGGTGCCCAGTTCAGGCTGTTTGAGAAGCGCAGATCACCGCTGCGACAAGCTTGTAGTGGTAACCATGAAGTGGAACTGCGGCTAGGCTGATGGTCAAGAAGACTACCGCACTGGCATCCGCAGTGATACTTGAATGTGGATGCCGTCCTTTTCCGTGTCGCCGGCATGACGCTTCCCATATGGGATCGGTCAGGGCAAGGTTATACGCCTGTTCTTGAAATCCGAATTCAGCGCGTACCTGTAGTTGGTTCGGATTGCGGGGATGCTCAGAAACCCTCCAGTAAAGGCGTTCTGGCTTGATGAGCGCCAGCGAGTGAGTCAAGGGACGCGACCGAACGTCTTCCTCATCGACATGGTTTCCGTATGTATGCAACAGTGAGTCGCTTCGGTCCAAATAAGTATTGAGTCCGGCGTGTTCCCCTGCGCCGCTGCATTGCCTGACCACGGAATAGGGATTTTCATAGGGTGCGATTTCCATCTCCCAATTCTCAGGCTGGGAATTGCTCCCAACATACTTGCCAAGTCGCAGATTCAAGGTGTCGAGAGGTTTGAGGAACCTACGCTTCTGCGTTGCCATATCGAAGACGATGAGCTCGTGGTCTGAAAAGGCTCCGGGGAATCTCGTATTCACTGGACGTATCCAATGTCCTGTGTCAAGGTCTACCCCGGCAACGCAGTTGCCGCCGTCCCTCCTTGAAACCGCAAGACAGAGGAATCGTGAGGTGCGCATTCGTCGATCCTCAATTTAGAGATGACGAATTGTAACTCCGCCCCACTTTTCCCGTAAATACTCCAGCACCAGTCGTCGATGGCAGTGCTCCGCCGTCCTCTCGCTGCACAAGAGGACCGTCTTCCGCTCGAAACTCTCTGGGGAGATGGCCGATTCGATCCTGCGCGCACGCATCAGCGCCAAGAACAACTCGGCGTAAACATCCCAATCGCCTTTGCGCTTTTTGTAGGCGTCGAGCATCGCCTGCTCGGGGGCCAGCAGCGGCTCATGCTCGTAGGCGCAGCCGCAAATTTCACGCAGAAAATAGGCCAAATCCGCCTGCTTGGCAAATCCAGCCAGTTGCGAAGTATTGTTGAGCCGCACATCGAGCAGCCGCTCGATCCCATGCGCCTTCAGAGTGCCGAAGAATTCGCCGGCGCTTTTTTGGGTGAAACCGATGCTGTAGATTTCCATTGGTCCTCATCCAATTCGGCAAACAGGGCCGGTTGCGCGGCAACCAAAGCTTTCCTGGAAGCCTGCGCGACCTGCAACTCCGTCTCGAAGCGGCCGTCCGCGCGGATATGCAGCAGTTCGTGGCCGCGCTCGACCAAAACGCGGCCAATCAGCAGGCGGCGATGGCAGTGCGCCGGGTCTTCCTCGCCGCACATCAGGGCCACTCGGAATTGCGCCATACCGCGTTCCAGCCGTTCAATGCCGCTCTGGAAGAGCGCATCGCCCGTGCGCTTACCGTAGAGGACGCGACCGCTCGCGTCGTAGTAATCGTCTCCGCGTGGGCGTCCGCCGAGTTCTTCGCCGAGGAAGAGGTATTTGACGCCGCAAGCCGCGAGATCCCGTCGCAGAGCAGTCTTATCGAACTGAGGCGCAAACTTCGAGTACGGCGACGACCGCGTATCGACGACGACCTCAATGCCGTGGCCGGCCAGCAATCCGGCAAACGTCTCGAAGCGATGCGAGGAATGGCCGATGGTGTAGACGGTGCTCATCGCCGCCTCCTGCTCCGCATCAGAATACCACCGAATGGCTGCGATCGAAGCGAAATAAATGCGAAAATACGACAGTCGCTGCTACAGTTGATGCGCAACTGATTTCTGGAAAGGCGCGGCCTATGATCGTCGTCGACGAGCAAGTCGAACTCACCACACCCTGGGGGCCAATGCGCACCCACATCGTCAAACCCCAAGCAGCAGGGCGATATCCAGGAATCGTCTTCTACTCTGAGATTTTTCAAATCACCGGCCCTATCCGCCGCACCGCCGCCATGCTCGCCGGCCACGGATACATCGTCGCCTGCCCCGAGATATACCATGAATTCGAAGCCCCCGGCGAGGTCTTCCCCTACAACCAGGCCGGCACCGACCGCGGCAACGCGCTCAAAATCACGAAAGAACTCGCCAGCTACGACGCCGATGCCCGCGCGGCGCTCGACCATCTGGCCGCACGACCGGACTGTACCGGCCAGCTCGGAGCCATGGGCATCTGCATCGGCGGACACCTCGCCTACCGCGCCGCGCTCAACCCGGACGTCCGCGCCACCGTCTGCTTCTACGCCACCGACATCCACAAGAGTTCGCTCGGCAACGGGATGAACGACGATTCGCTCCAGCGCGCCACCGAAATTCGCGGCGAGTTGCTTATGATCTGGGGCCGCCAGGACCCGCATATCCCGCTCGAAGGCCGCATGGCCGTGCTCAACCGGCTGAACGAAGTTGGAGCGTTGTTTAGCTGGCATGAGGTCAACGGCGCGCACGCCTTCCTGCGCGACGAAGGAGCCCGTTACGACCCCGAACTGGCGCGCCAGTCGATGACCCTCGCCCTCGATCTATTCCACCGCAAACTCGGCCAGAGCGATCTGAGTGCCGCAGCCGCCAGCGCCAACCCGCGAAATTGATGGCGTCACCAGCGTAAAACGGCGGTCCGCCCCGCTCCGGTAAACTGAAGCGGGAATCAATGCCTGCATGCCGCCTCGCTTCGCGACCCTCCGCCGCTTCCGCTTCAACTTCCCTCAGCGCATCGCGGCTGGGATGCTGCTGCTCTTTCTCGCCCAGGCCTTCTGGCTCACCGGCCGCCAGACGCTGACTGAGCGCGATTACCAATACACTCGCTGCGGCCGCGAAATGTGGGAAGGCCCTTCCCCCCTGGCCGGCTACTTTACCACCTGCGGCAATATCCACGACGGCGTACTCGCCTACCGCCTCGCCGGCCTGCCCATCACCCTCGATCTGGCGCTGGAACGTTTTGCCGACAACTTCCGCAAGCCGGAAGACAAGATCGTCCAGACCGTGGACGCCACCACCTCCACCTGGGAACTTCGCCATCAGTTGACCCATATCCTGCTGCTCCTGCGCCTGCCCTTTATCGCCGCCGGCGCAGCCCTCGGCGCGGCCCTTTGGTGGGTCACGCGCCGCCTCTTCGGCAACCTCGGCGGATACACCGCTCTTGCGCTCTACGTCTTTTCGCCGTCCATCCTGCGCGCGTCGGTCTCCCCCAACCCGGAGATCCTCACCGCTCTCGGCTTCTTCGGCGGACTTTACACCTCGATCGGAGTCGCCCACGCCATGCAGGGGCCGCGCCGTAAATGGCGACCCAGAATCGTCCTGCTCACCGTCTGTTTCGGCGTCGTCGCCGCCTCGCACATTGCCGCGCTGCCGCTGCTCTTCGGCCTCGGATTCGCCTTCATGCTGTGGATCGCCGAAGGCCGCCGCAGCCAGCTCATGCCCGTGCTTATCGCCGCAACCGTCGGCGCATTTGCGATCCTCTTCGCCTGCTACGGATTCTCGCCAGACGCCTTCAGCTACCTCTGCCGCTCCGACGCCGCGGCCATCGGATTCTCGCTCCAGCCCGCGCGCCATTTCTTCACCGCGCTGCCCAACTCCGGCATCGCCATTGCCGGCGCGGCCGCGCTCCTGCTCTACCTCGGCCTGCGCAAGACCCTCTATTTCGGCAACACCACCCCGCTGCTGATCTCGCTCTTGCTGCTAGGCCTGATTACCACCGGCGTTCCCGGCGAACCGCTCCTCTGGGCGCAACCCTTTCTACTCACCTTCATCGCTGGCGTCTTGGCCGACGCCTACGACTCCCCCCGCGGCAAACTGGCCCTTGCCGCCTGCGGGTCTATCGTGCTGCTGCAAGCCGTATTCTGCCTCCTCAGCCTGCCTGGCCTGCTCTAGTCGATGAGTTCGCCCAGCCAATTCGGTATTCCCATCGAGTGGCAGGTCATAAGGAGACGCCCATGGAAGCCACCCTCACCGGAAAAGGCCAGGCCACCATCCCCGAGCACATTCGGGACGCTCTCGGGATTGGACCGGGCAGCAAGCTCACATTCCTCGTCAATCAGGATGGCGACGTCGTCCTGCGCTAGACCGGTCCCGTCCAGGAGCGCCGTCCTGAAACTCACACTCAGATTCTTGGCTTCCTTCCGCAAATCGCTCCGCTTTTCGATACATTTGCGGTCGAAGATGAAGCGGAATTCTGGGAAACCCAGCATCAAGCGGTGTTAGAAGGGCACTTCAATCAAATCAACGCCGTGCTGCGGGACATGATGGAGGAAAACCCCAATCCTCGAATGCAGTTGAGAACGCCGACAGGCCGTATTGTGGACCTCACAACCTGACTGTCCCGCCTCGGGGCCGGGGCGTAGAACCTGCTAAATGAACCGACAAAGCGTCCTCTATCGATTGCTCGCGGCGTCCGTGTCGCTTAACCTTCTCGTCTCTGTGCTCGAACGAATCAGCTCCGAATATGCGGAGTTTTCAGTTTATGTCGCCCCTGCAGGCTTCCTCGTCATGGTCGCAACCTCCGTCGTCGCGCTTCGCAGCTTCCGCAAAAAGAACAGTGCAACCAACCGGACGAATGCGGTCGCGATAGCGACACTGCCTTTTGCATTAAGCGTATTCCTTTACCTTTTCGATGCCAACCTAAACGTGCATGGTGTCGCGCTTCCTGCTTTTTCCCTCTATACGGCCATCTCCGAACTATGCGCCTTGGTTCTCTTCATCGCTCTCGCCGTCCGAGCCCTTCGAAGCTAAAAAAAAACACCTGACTCCACGACTGGTGGCATACCATTTCGCCATGAGCTACGACCTCATGGTCTTCAACCCCGAAGCCGCCCCAAAATCCCACCGCGCCTTCCTTAACTGGTACACAAACGCCATGGAAGCCGAAGACGGCGTCTGCTTCATGGACCCCGCCATCGCGACGGCCCAGCTCCGCGCCTGGTACGCCGAAAGGATCGAGATTTTCCCTAACCTCAATGGACCCGGCGCCTCAGAAGAGCTGCCCGAGGATGAAGCGACCGCCTCCGACTACAGCATCGGCAAAGACGCCATCTACGTCTGCTTCGCCTGGTCCAAAGCCGAACAGGCGTACCGCGCTTGCTTTGAACTCGCCCAAAAACATCAACTTGGCTTCTTCGATGCCAGTTCCCATAACTCGGAAGTCTGGCTGCCCACTCCCGCCGGCCTCAATATCGCCTACCAAAGGTCGCTCCTGGACCGCATCATCAGCCTCTTCCGCAAATCTTAGCCGCTTGCGGTCTGCGTTTGGTATTACAATCGAGAGGCAGGTAATACCGGAGGTATCCGCATGGACACCACTGTCACCAGCAAAGGCCAAGCGACCATTCCCAAGCACATCCGCGACGCTCTCGGCATTCAACCGGGATGCAAGATCACTTTCGTGGTCAACCACGAGGGCGATGTCGTCCTTCGCAAAAGCGGTCCCGTCAAAGAACGCCAGCCAGACCGCTTCGACTCCGTAATCGGTACCGCCGACATCCACTGGGATCCTGATGAACTGATGGCCCTCATGCGAGGGGACGACTGATGGTTCTGGTCGACACCAACGTCCTCCTCGACGTTCTGGAACCGAACTCGCCGTGGCTGGCCTGGTCCGTAGGACAACTGCGCAACCTCGCCAAAGTCCACACTCTCGCGATCAATCCCACCATCTACGCTGAGCTCGCGCCATCCCACAGCTCTTCGGCGCTATTGGACCAGAAGATAGCCACGATGAATCTGGCTTTCGAGCCCATTCCGCGCCAGGCTGCCTTCCTCGCAGGCAAAGCGTTTCTGCTTTATCGCAAACAGGGCGGGAACAAGACCAGCGTCCTCGGCGACTTCTTCATCGGCGCTCACGCCCAAGTCCTCGCGTGCCCTGTGTTAACGCGTGATTCCCGCCGCTACCGCACCTACTTCTCTTCCGTTCACCTCATCACTCCGTAGCCCCGCCCCTGTGCTATCGTCAAGGGTTGGCCGCAACAGCGAAATCGCCCCATCCGGCGACCCCGCGCAACCCACGCGGCCGAAGATCAGATCAAGAACAAAATCGGAAAACAGGCCCCCATGCCCCACGACCTTCCCAAAGCCTACGACCCCGCCGCCATTGAAGAAAAATGGGCCGAATTCTGGGTCAGAGAGAACCTATTCGCCCAGCCCGCACCCGCCCCCGGCGAAGAAATTCGCGATCCCTTTACGATCCTGCTGCCTCCGCCGAACGTGACCGGCCGCCTCCACATGGGCCACATGCTCAACCAGACGGAGATGGACATCCTCGCCCGCTGGCACCGCATGAAGGGGGAGAAAACGCTGTGGGTTCCCGGCACCGACCACGCCGGCATCGCCACCCAGATGATGGTCGAGCGCCAGCTCGCCACCGAAGGCGTCAGCCGCCAATCCCTCGGCCGCGAAGCCTTCGAAGCCCGCGTCTGGCAGTGGCGCGACCAGTACGGCAAAGCCATCCTCGACCAGATGAAGCGCCTCGGCGCCTCCGTCGACTGGCAACGCGAATACTTCACCATGGACGCCGGGCTCTCCGTCGCCGTCCGCGAAGCCTTCACCCGCCTCTACCACCAGGGCCTCATCTACCGCGGAGCCTACGTCGTCAACTGGTGCCCCGGCTGCCAGACCGCCGTCAGCGATCTCGAAGTCGTCCACGAAGAAGAAACCGGCAAGCTCTGGGAGATCCGCTACCCAGTCGTCGGCGCGCCCGACTCCAGTAGTGCCCAGTTCCTGACCATCGCGACCACCCGCCCCGAAACGCTCTTGGGAGACGTAGCCGTAGCCATCCATCCAGAAGACGAGCGCTACCTGCACCTCCACGGCAAGTCGCTCCTTCTGCCGTTGATGAACCGCGAAATCCCCATTGTCCTCGACGCCTGGGTCAGTCGCGACTTCGGCACCGGCGCCGTCAAAATCACCCCCGCCCACGACCCCAACGACTTCGCTCTCGGCCAGCGCCACAATCTGCCCTCCATCAACGTCATGGACCAGACAGCCAAGATCAATGAGAACGGCGGCGTATATCAGGGACTTGACCGCTACGCCGCCCGCAAACGCATCATCGAAGACCTGGACGCGCTCGGCCTGCTGGGCACCATTCACGACCACAAGCTCTCCGTAGGCCGCTGCGACCGCTCCAAAGACGTCATTGAACCCCGCCTCAGCACCCAGTGGTTCGTCGCCGTCACCAAAAAGCCGGCCCCAGACGCATCAGGAATGAGCCGCCCCACGCTCGCCGAACTCGCCACCCAGGCCGTCCAGCCCGGTCCAGACGGCAAAAAGCCCATCCAGTTCACTCCGGCGATGTACGAGAAGACCTACCTCAACTGGATGGAAAATATCTACGACTGGTGCATTAGCCGCCAGCTCTGGTGGGGCCATCGCATCCCCGCCTGGCACTGCGCCAACTGTCGCGGAATCACCGTCCCCAACCCCGGCGAAGCCTCCGACCCAGCCGTCTGCGCTTACTGCCAAAGCCCCGCCCTCACCCAGGAAACCGACGTCCTCGACACCTGGTTCTCCTCGGGGCTCCTCCCAGTCAGCGTCTTCGGCTGGCCCTTCCTCGGACCCGCGCCCAACACAAATATTTGTCCCCCTGAAAGTGTTTGTCATCCTGAGCGCAGCGAAGGACCTGCTGTTTCCGCCAACATCCCCACCCCAGACTTCCAAACCTTCTACCCCACCACGCTCCTCGTCACCGGCTTCGACATCCTCTTCTTCTGGGTCGCCCGCATGATCATGCTCGGCTGCTGGTTCGCCGGCGAAGTCCCACTCCCCGACGGCAGCCAGCGCTCGCTCGCCGACTCCGTCCCCTTCAAGAACGTCTACATCCACGCCCTGGTCCGCGACGCCAACCGCGAAAAAATGTCCAAAACCAAGGGCAACGTCATCGATCCCATCGAAATCGTCAAGCAGTACGGCACAGACGCCGTCCGCTTCACACTCGCCAGCATGGCCAGCCCAGGCACCGACATCGCCTTCAACGTAGCCAGAACCGAAGGCTACCGAGCCTTCGCCAACAAAATCTGGAACGCCGCTCGCTTCCTCTTCATGAACATCGACCGAGCCGCCGAAATCGGCATCCACGTCGATCCCAAAGCGCTCGGCGGCATGCCCTCCCTGGCCGCGTATCAACCACTTTCGTCTTCACAAGCCGCGAGCAATATCACGGCGGAAGGCTTTGTAACAGGGCACGACTTCAGTCGTGCCGAAAACACCAAGGAAAGCAACGGGGCTTTAGCCCCTGAGGGAAGCGCCCCTCTCGAAGGCCGCTGGATCGTAGCCGAATTCCACAAAACCACAGCCGAAGTCAACCAATCCCTGACCAACTACCGCTACGACGACGCAGCCAACGCCATCTATCAATTCTTCTGGGGCAGCTTCTGCGACTGGTATCTCGAAATCGTCAAAATCCGTCTAAACTTCTCCGAAACGGCAGACAAAGAAGCAACCAAGAACGCACTGACGACCTTCGTTGAAGTTTTCGAAGCCTCGCTGCGCCTGCTATCGCCGTTCATGCCTTTTCTGACAGAAGAAGTTTGGCATTCGATCTACGGGGACGACGCCCCAAATAAATCGATTGCTCTGACTCAATACCCATGCACGGATACCTCCATTGACACGCGCCCAATCTTCTTGATGTCAGCGGTCCAGAAAATTGTAACTGCCATTCGAGCGCAAAGGAAAGAGAGCGGCGTACCCGATAAGGAAATCGTTCCGGTCCTAGTCCATACCGATGAGAACCGTGGCGGACATGTTTTCTCGATCCTGCCAGACCATGAACAAGTCGTGTGCCACTTGGCAAGGGCGGCAAGCGTGAAGAAGAGCATCGTACCGTTGACCGGAGCAAATGTCCGCTCCGAGGCCGAATTTGACATTCAAATCGCCTACGAAGCGCAAGTCGACATCCCCGCCGAGCGCGAACGCCTAACCAAAGAAATAGCCAAACTCGAAAAAGCCCTGACCTCCGCCGAACGCCAGCTAGGCAACGACGCCTTCCTCGCCAAAGCCCCACCAGCCATTGTCGAAGGCCTCAAAAAACAGGAAGCCGAAAACCGCCTCCTCCTCGAAAAAGCCAAAGCCGCCCTCGCCGCCCTCCCACCGGAGTAAACTGAACCCGGATGGGGTTGGCCTTTCGGCTAATCCCTAATCCCTATCCCCTAATCCCTGGCTCTCTATGGACTGGAAAAATCGCCGCATCGACGCCCTGCTCGAGCTGGCACTCACCGAAGACAAAGCCGCCAGCGACCTCACCACGCACCTCACCGTCGAAGCCAACCTGCGCGCCACCGCCACCATCCTCGCCCGCCAGGAGCTCATCGTCTCGGGGCTCGGCTGCATACCACGCATCTTCGAAATCTTCGCCAAGCTCGACAAGCGCTCCGAGCCCCAGACCCGCTACGAAGTCGTCAGCCATCCGGAAATCTTCGACGGCGTCCGCGCCCGCGAAGGCCAGACCCTCGCCGTCATCCGTCACAACGCCCGCGCCCTGCTCAGCTGCGAACGCGTCATCCTCAACCTCATGCAGCGCATGAGCGGCATCGCCACGCTCACGCGCCAGTACGCCGACGAGCTCGCCGGCACCAAGGCCCATGTACTCGATACGCGCAAAACCGTCCCCGGCCTGCGCGCGCTCGACAAGTACGCTGTCACCTGCGGCGGAGGCGCCAACCACCGCCTCGACCTTTCCGAAGGCATCCTCATCAAACACAACCACATCGCCCTCGGCGGCGGCATCCAGCAGGTGCTCACCCGCGCCCGCGCCGGCCGCAAACCCGGCCAGCGCGTTCAGATCGAAGTCCGCTCGCCCCATGAGCTGGACGACGCCCTCAAATTCGGCGCCGAAGCCCTCCTGCTCGACAACATGACCCCGAAGCAGGTCGCCCTCGCCGTCGCCCGCGTCCGCGAACACGAAGCCAAACTCGCCAACGCCGACCCCGAAGTCCCGGGCGAAAAGCGCGCCTGGATTCCCATCGAAGCCTCCGGCGGCATCACGCTCGAAAACATCCGCGCCTACGCCTTGGCCGGCGTGGACTTCCTCTCCGTAGGCGCGCTCACCCAATCCGCCGCCGCCGCCGACATCAGCATGAGAATCAAGGCCGAATCCAACTAAGCCCGCGCCGACGCTAAGGATGCGACTGGCTTGATCGGCACCCTGGGTCGAAGCGCGGAACCGGCGTTCGTCTCTCGTTGGCAACCAACCCGGAATTCCGATCCTTCGCAGTCCGCCCCGCGCCATCGCTCGGTCCCCACGGAACAAACCGGACGGCCGCTCCGTACAGTTGGCTATGGGATGCGCAGGTACAATTAGCTGGACTCACACTGGGTTTGGCACTGGGTTTGGCGGCGGGTTCGGCAGCGGGATTGGCACGGCAGCGGCCACTCGTACCGGGGCGGGTGCCACGATTGCTGAGCGCGGGGCGGGCCGGGCGGCAATGGATGTTGCGCCTGAGCCGAGCCGGGCTAGGCCACCCTCCCAAAGCAACGGCGGGCAGGCCAATTTGGGCATCCTGAAGGGTACGGAGGTACGAGCGCAGGTGGAACCGGACTGGTCGGAAGTCGTGCGCCGGTGCCTCTCCGGCGAGTCGCCTGCCTGGACCGAGCTGGTTCGGGCGCATCACAGGCGCGTGTATGCGCTTTGCTACCGGTTTACCAACTCGGGGACGGACGCCGAGGACTTGACGCAGGATGTTTTCCTGAAGATTTACGCGAATCTGAAGAGCTTCGACACGGAGCGCGGCAGTTTGCAGGTGTGGATTGCGACGCTGACCCGCAATCTGCTGGTGGATCACTTCCGCCGGTCGCGGAATCTAAGGGCTACAGGATCACTCGACGAGGGCTGGGACGAGACAGGTGAGCTTCGTCCCATCGACCGGCTCGAAGCCAAGGGGCCCACGCAGCACGACCTGGCGACGCGGCGCGAACTGGCCAAAATGGTGCAGCATGCGCTCGCATCGGTTTCGCCGGAGTTGCGCGAGGCGGTGATCCTGCGCGACCTGCAAGATATGGATTACAAAGAGATTGCGCAGGTGCTTTCGATTCCCGAGGGCACCGTGAAGTCGCGCATCAGCCGGGGACGCGCGGAACTGGCGCGCCTCCTCGAACGTAACAAGAAGGAGGTGATGTAGTCATGGCAGAGGAAATCAAATTCGGAGCGCAGGCGGGACGGGCGAATTTCCCCACCTCGCCCGAATGCGGGCTGTGGGAGACGCTGCTGGCCGATGCGCTGGATGGCCTGTTGCGGCCGGAGGATGAAGGCACCTTCCAGAGCCACATGGCCACCTGCGCTTATTGCTCGGAGCTGTTTGAGCAGGCGCGGCGGGGCCGGGAATGGCTGGAGTTCCTGGCTCCCGAGCCGGAGGTTCCAGCTCATTTGCTCGAGAAAATCCTGGCGGGAACGGCTCACGGCAAGCCAGGGGAAGGCAAACTGGCGGTCGCCGGCGGCCTGGCGGCTTCGGACAATCTCTTAACGATGGTTCCGGCATGGCAGCGGCCCGGTTTAGCGGGGCGGATGCGGCGCTTTGCCGAGCCTCGGCTGTTGATGACGGCGGCGATGGCGTTCTTTTCGATTGCACTGACGCTGAGCATGACAGGGGTGCGAATCAGCGCGATCAAGATGGCCGATCTGCGGCCCGCGGCGCTGCGCTCCGCCGTGGAAAAGCGGATTATGACGGCTTCGACTCCGATTGTCCGGTACTACGATCACCTGCGCTTTGTGTACGAGGTGGAGTCGACGGTGCGCGAGCTGAAGCGGAGCACGGAAAGTCCGCAGTCGCCGCCCGATGCCGCGCCGAATGGCGGCCAGACGACGACGCAGCCTGGGGGCGAGTCGCACCGGAAGGACGGAGGCTCGAAGCTGATTCCGCAGGGCAACCCGAACGAGGCTCCGCAGCGGACTGGCAATCCCGCAGGTCATCCTGTTGTCCAGCCGCCCGTTCCGTTGTGGAGCGGAGAGATAGAGCAGGCTCGGTTGGAGACGCCGTTGCGCCGCCATACTCCCATTTTGAAAGACAAAGGCAAGCTGGCAAAGCCGGAAGGGAGCACATCATGGCTTCTTGCGTAAATCATCCTGCGAATCCGGTGCAATCGTACTGCCAGAACTGCGGTAAAGCGATGTGCGCCAGCTGTGTCCGGGTAACCGCGGTAGGCCAGGTCTTCTGCGACGCCTGCATGGCCGCGACCGCCGGCGGAGTACACGCGCCGGGTCAGGGAGCGTGGTTTGGAGCTACGTATCAGGGGCGGCCGGTGCCGGGTTTTGCGGTTCCGCTGACGGGTGCGCCCAATCCTTCGGTGGCGGCGGTGCTGGGGCTGATCCCTGGGGCCGGGGCTTTTTACAACGCGCAGTACTTCAAGGGATTGATCCATGTGATTGTCTTTGCGGTGCTGGTTTCGATCGCCGACCGGTATGCGATTTTTGGGCTGTTCATTGCCGCGTGGATTTTCTATCAGTCGTTTGAGGCGTATCACACGGCGAGGGCGCGCCGCGACGGGTTGCCGCTGCCCGATCCCTTTGGTCTGAATGAGTTGGGGATCTGGCTGAATATTGGCGTGCAAGGCCGGCCGTCCGGCATGCCGCCCGACCCTGCGGCTGCTCCGAATGTTCCGCCCGCGAGCGCGGGGCCGGTTCCCGGCTCGGGAGCAGCTCCGGAGCCGGCCGCGTATACGGCGCCGTACACCACGTCCTGGACTTCGAGCAGCTACACGGGGCCGGCGGCGGGCGGGGTAGCCAGCGATCCGGCCAGCTACAACCCGGCAGTGGGCTATCCGCCTCAGAGTCCGCCGTATGGCGAGCCTTGGGCGGGCCATGGGTTTGGACCGGTGACGAGCTCCGATCCCTTCGCGCCGGGCTATCCGCCGAACTACCCGTCGGGAAGCGTCCCGCCGGTTCCGCCCTGCGCGCCCCACATATGGCAGCGCAAGGAGCCGATTTTTGCCTTTGTGCTGATCGGGCTGGGGATCGTATTTCTGTTGCAAAGCATGGGATTCGTGACCCATGTTCTGCACTACATGTGGCCATTTGCGCTGATCGGCATTGGAATGTGGCTGATCATGCGCCGGGTTTCGGATTCTCAAGGAGGTTCCAAATGAACCGCTATAACGTAGTTTGCCGCCTGCGCTGGCCGGCCTTTCTGCTGCTGACGGGCGTGATCGCGCTGCTGGACCAGATGGATCTTATGAGTTGGGGCCGCGCGTGGCCGTTGTACCTGATTCTGTGGGGTGTGCTGGCATTGGCCGAGCGTGCTGCGATGGCTGGGCAACCCCCCGCCGGCTACGTGCCAAACGCAGGGTACCCGCCCGGCTATCCTGCGCAGCCCGGCTCGTTTGCAGGAGCCTACGGATCGCCGGCTCCCTCCACGAATCCGGTGCAGCCGGCACCGCCGTATCAACCTGTCGCAACGGCTTCGACTGGCATTGTGCCGGTTGCCAGTGGTCTGGAAGTCTCGCATGTCGATCCGGCGAGTTTGCCGCGCAAGAGCTGGGAAGAGGAGGGACGCTGATGGCGACGACACCCCCACCTCCTGGAAATCCGGGCGGCAATCGGCCTCCCGGTCCGCCGTCCGGCTGGCAAGCGGGTCCACAACAAGGTCCGGGCCAAAAACCCTACGGTCAGAACCCGAATGCGCCGAATTTCGGAGTTCCCTTTGGGGCCAATCCGCGCGATTACTGGCGCTACCAGAAGGAGCAGAACAAGGCCGCCTGGCGCGCCCAGCGCGACGCCTGGCGGGCGCAGCGGGATGTGTTGCGAGCCCAAAACCGCGCCCAGCGCTCCACTTCCATCGTCGGACCCATCATTCTCATCACGGTAGGCGTCATCTCGCTGCTGCTGGTCACCGGGCGCTTGAATGCTGACCAGTTCTGGACGGTGGTTGAGAAATATTGGCCCCTGCTGCTGATCGGGCTGGGCCTGGTGGCGCTGGGGGAGTGGGCGATCGACCTGCGCCGCCCGAACCCGCCGGCGCGGCGTTATGGCGGCTATGTGTGGCTGGTGGTTATTCTGGCCGTTCTGGGCACGGGCGGCGCGGGGTGGCACCATTGGTGGGGTCCCATCCACGCCGATTTCGGCGACAACGCCGACGACTTCTTCAATGCGCTCGGCCAGCCCCAGCACGACTACGATCAGCCGCTTGTCAACACCAAAGTGCCGGCCGACGCGCAGATTGAGATCCAGAACCCGCGCGGGGACATCAGCATCACGGCCGGCGACGACGCGGAGGTCGGGGTCAAGGCCCACCAGATTGCCTACACCAACACCGATGCCGACGCGCAGAAGATCTTCGCGTCGCAGCAGGCCCATGTGACGGTCAGCGGTACTGCGGTGGTGGTCAAGGTGGACGGCAATTCCAGCGGGCGCACCAATCTGGTGCTGACCGTGCCTCGCTCAGCCTCGGTCAACGTGACCACTGGCCATGGCGGCCTCACCGTCGCCGGTCTCGGCGGCAGTGTCGATGCGGACATCCAGCACGGCGATCTGGAAGCGACCGCCATTCAAGGACATGTGCATGTTCACCTGTCCAACCACGGGGACTTTTCCGCGCACGATGTTCAGGGCGATGTCACAGTCGAGGGCGATGGCGGCGATCTTACGCTCTCTGAGATTCATGGCAAAGTGATGCTCCAGGGCGACTACACCGGCGATACGCATCTGGAGGGGGTGGACCAGTCGGTCCATTTCCACTCGTCCAGAACCGATCTTGAATTCGCGCGGTTGCCGGGGGATATGTCACTGAACAGCGATTCGATCCATGCTACGCAGGTGGTTGGTCCGGTGCGCGTGGTTCTGAACAGCTCCAAGGATATCGAGATGAGCCAGGTGTACGGGGACACGCACATTGAGGATCACGATGGCCGGGTGGAGTTGGATATGGCCGGGTCGTATGCCGTGGATGTGAAGAATCGCAAGGGAGACATCGAGATTTCGCTCCCCGCCGGTGCGGCGCAAACGGTGGACGCGCGTACTCGCAACGGCGACATTGTCTCCGACTTTCCGCTGGAGATCAGCGGGGAGAACGACAAGACGGCTACCGGCAATATTGGCAAGGGCGGAGCGCGGCTGACGCTCTATACGGAGCACGCCGATTTGCGGATTCGTAAGGAAGACGAGGCGGTGCCGCCGCTGCCGGGTATCTCCACGCCGCCGAAGGAGCCAGTTGCGCCGAAGAGTCCGCCGGCTCCGGGCACGCCGCATCTGAAACCGTCAAAGGGCGAAGTGCCGGCTCCAGTGGCGCAGTAGACTGGGAGCCTTAGCAGAAGCCGGCACAATCCGACAGCGACGGTTCAAGCTCAGCATCCCCGGTCGCTTTCCTGCGCCGGGGACCATCCCAATTTTTCGGTAACGATCGCCTCCGCCTGCGCCACCACTTCCTCCAGCGTCAGTTTCGTTGAATCCAAGAGCACCGCGTCTTCGGCGGCTTTGAGCGGGGAGTCGGCGCGGTTGCGGTCGCGGTCGTCGCGGGCGCGGAGTTCGCGGACGACTTCTTCGGGTTGGACTTCGGCCGCAGTTTCGGGGTCAAGCTGCCCAAGCTGTTCGTAGCGGCGCAGGCCGCGGACTTCCGGGGCGGCGTCGAGGAAGATTTTGACGTCGGCGTGGGGAAAGACCACTGTGCCGATGTCGCGGCCCTCCATCACTACGCCGCCCTGGGCGCCAAGTTCCTGCTGCAGGGCGACCATCCAGGCGCGAATCTGGGGGTAGACGCTGACGCGGGATGCGCCATCGGTGACGGCGGGCTCGCGCAACTGGGAGGTTACGTCCGCGCCATCGAGGAAGACGAGGTTGCCGGCGTCTGTGGGTACGAGCGAAATGCTGGTGCGGTGGGAAAGCTCTACCAGAGCTGGAATGTCCTGGAGAGAGAGATTTGCCGACAGCGCTTTGAGGGCGAAAGCGCGGTACATAGCTCCGGTTTCGAGATTGAGCAAGCCAAAGTGCCGCGCCAGATGGCGGGCTACTGTGCTTTTCCCCGCGCCTGCCGGCCCGTCGATCGCGATGATCGGGGAGAGGATCACGGGACGGGCGGCAGGTGGAGGAACTGGTTGTGACGGATCGTGAATCGTTTCCGTGTTCATGGGTTCAGCGGCCGTCAAAGGTATCTATCCGCGCCGCTTCTGTTCGGCGGAGCGAGAGGCCGAGGGAGCGTTGCGAGAGGAGGAACCGGAGCGTGCGTTGGTTGGCTTGGGTGCCTGCTTGGCCTGGCCGGAGAAGCTGTACCGTTTGGTAGCGCTGGCCGAGGCGGACTCGCGCTTGGAGGAAGCAGCCCGAGCCGTTGCGCGCGATGCGGGCTTGGCGGCGGAGTTGCCGTTTCCATTGGCGCTACTGCCGTGGTCGTGGCCGTTTCCGTTTGTGGGAGCTGCGGATTTTGCGCTCCAGCCACCGTTGGACGGTTTGGGCGCATGTCCACCGTTGGGGGACTTGGCGGCGTTGCCGCCGCTGGCGTTGCTGGCGAAGCTGCGGGCCCCGGAGGCGCTGCGTGAGCCGCTGGAGGCGGTTCCGCGCGGGGCAGGAGCGCGGCGTGAGTCGCGGCTGTGGGCGGGGTTTGCGCTGCGGGTGGCGGTACTCCTTGGCGCGCTGGGGCGCGGACTGCGCGGTCTGGGAGCGGGAGCTTTGACGCTGGCCGGATTGGCTGAGGCTGGCCGGGCGACGGGGCGATTTGCGGTCGCGGGCAGCTCGGATTCCAGAAAGGAAGTTGCCGCCGAAGCCGCGACTTCCAGAATGGCTTCGACCTCCGCTTCGACTTCCACGGTCGTCTGAACGGAAGCGGTAGAGCGGGTGGCCGCGCGAGCGTACACTGGCCGCGAGGCACCGCCGGAGTAATCGTCGTCGTGCGACTGGTCGGGGTCCGTCCCAAGGTAGGTCGAGCCGCGGTAGTTCGAGTGGCGATAGGAAGAGTAGGTGGTGCTGACCTGGAAATTGGGTACGGCGGGGAACTCGGGCAGCGTACCGGCCACATAGTACATGGGCGAGTGGCCCAGCGTGGTCGAGTGAACCTGCCGCGTGGCGGCCAGCCCGCGCACCACTTCGCGAATCTTGCTGCGCGAGGTCAGGGGCGAGAGGAACATCTCGATATCTTCCATGGATGCGGCGATGACCGCCTGCAGATAGATGGAAGCGAGGACGGAGATGGCCGTGACCTGCGAAGTCGAAGCGCCTTCGGCGATGGCTTTTTGGAAGCGCTGGCGCAGCGGCTGCCAGAGCGCCGGCTGGCCGACTTCAGGCACCACCGGGATGATGCGCAACTGCTTCCACAGCTCGTGGAGGGCGCGCAGGACGGCGGTTTCGGTCACTTCGCGGCCCAGGGCGTCGCGGACCTGCGTCGAGCTCTGGTTGCCGGTGTCGATCTGTTTGGCGGCCAGCACGGCGAGCTGCGAAACCTGGCGCGAGCCGGTCAACTGCGGCGACCGGCGCCAGTCGCGATCGCCGCGCAGCGCGTAAATGTAAGGGAGAACCCATCCGGCGACGATGTAATCGGGCTGATCGCCTGCCTGGTTGAGCGGGTGGCCACCGAGATTCAGGCGCACGGCTACCCCTTCCGCTTCGAGTCGTACGAGTAAGGACTCGGCGGTTGCGATGAGTTCCTGAGAGGGTTCGGTCGTTCTCTGGCCGGCTATTGCTTCGACAAAGGTAGGAGCTGTAAATCCTGCCTGCGCGGAACGAGGAAGGAAAATACAAAGTCCAGTTTCCTCGATCCAGGTACGGACATCCTCAATGTTGATTGCCCCATGTCCGCTTTGGCGCATCCGTTCGGCGCGCGCTTGTTCCAACTGCTCTGCTGTCAAAGATAAACCTCATTTCCAGGCTGAACCGCAGGCGCTTTTATACCGCCTCATCCAATGTACCGGGGAAATCGGTTCTCCGTAAGGGGGTTGGAGAAGAGCCGGGTTGGTTGAGCCGGAAAACGACTGCGATCTGGCGTTCTTGCCGGGCTGACCCGCTCCCTTGGGAGTCGGATCGCCACCCTCCAAAGAGACTAGATTCT
>Ga0116230_10000514_pt1 | contig 34358 bp, 33 predicted proteins | sample S1TSphfallax_3_FD_88678 | JGI IMG/M metagenome (GOLD analysis project Ga0116230, IMG submission 88678) | Host-associated microbial communities from peat moss isolated from Minnesota, USA - S1T2_Fd - Sphagnum fallax MG | ecosystem: Host-associated > Plants > Peat moss > Unclassified | place... | reverse complement strand
GGAAATTTGGATTTTTTTCTAAATGACGATAAATTGTAATATATCTCCAATAACCAATTTTTTCAGATAAATAAGTAGTATAAAATATAAATTTAGGTTCAAAGAATGTATATTTTCTTGTTTTTGTTAAAAAACCTAAATCAAGAGATATATTAAAATCACTCATTGCTTTATTTAAAAAGCCAGCATGTCGAGCTTCATCACGAGCCATAAATGAAAATCCTTCAGCTAATAATGAATTTTCTTTTTTTAAATTACGAGAAATTTCTTTATATAATAAAAACCCAGAAAATTCTGCTGTACAAGAGCGTTCTAAAAATTCTATAAAAATCTCTTCTGTAGTTTTATCAAAAGAATTCCATGATGTTAAAAATTCTTTATCACGAATAAAATGATCACGGTTATAATCGCGTCTAAATTCTTCAACAATACATTCAATTTCTTCAATATTTGAGGAAATATCCAATTGACAAATTTCTTTAAAATTTGTTGTATAAAATCTAGGAGTTAATAAAGTCTCTTTTGAAGGAGCTTTTGTCTCAATAATTTTTTTTGAATTAGTAGCAATCATAAAAAGTTTGTTGAAAATATAAATTTTTTGCAAAAAGCTATTTTTCTTTTTGTATAATAGTTATTATAATGATAAATCTTTGAATAATTTGATTTATTAATAATTTTCGCTACTATATCATATAAGGTGATTGTCGGCGGCATAGCCAAGTGGTAAGGCCTTGGATTGCAAATCCTTTATTCCCCAGTTCAAATCTGGGTGCCGTCTCATATTAAGGGGTCGTGGTGGAATGGTAGACACAACAGACTTAAAATCTGTTGACTAAATTTAGTCGTGAGGGTTCAAGTCCCTCCGTCCCCATTTCTATATTTTTTAAAATTTCAGTATTAATTCCTAATTCTCTTTCTATAGATATTTTTCCACTTCTTACAATTTCAATAATTTTATATGGTTTTAAAATTTGTTGAATAGTAGCAATTTTTCCAGGATCACCTGTAACTTCAATAGTAATAGTTTTGTCTGAAATATCTACTACTTTTGATCTAAAAACTTGAACAATTTCCAGTATATCAGATCGTGTAGAAGAAGATGAAGAAACTTTAAGAAGCATTAATTCACGTTCAACACAAGGCTGAATTGTTATATCTTTGACTTGAATTACTTGAATTAGTTTATTTAATTGTTTAGTGATTTGTTCTATAATTTGTGTATCACCAGGTAAGATAATAATAATCTTTGAAATGCCAGGATTTTCCGTTGGACCTACAGCAATACTATCTATATTAAATCCACGGCTAGAAAATACAGTAGAAATTCGTGATAAAACTCCTGATTCATTATAGACTGTTATTGATAAAGTCTTTTTCATATAATTATTTAAGTTAAAATAGATTCTAAATTAATAATAACAAAAAAAATATTTTTGTTATACTAAAATTTAGGATAAATTAAGATAAAATAGAAAAATTATATGAATGTAACGTTAGAACAAATAAAACTTTTAAGAGAAAAAACTGGGGCAGGAATGTTAAATTGTAAAAATGCTCTTATTGAAACAGATGGAGATTTTTCAAAAGCAGTTGAATTACTAAGAAAAAAAGGTTTAGCATCAGCAGAAAAAAAATTAACTCGTAATACTAAACAAGGAATTATTACAAGTTATATTCATACTGGATCAAAAATTGGGGTTCTTTTAGAATTAAATTGCGAAACTGATTTTGTAGCAAGAAGAATCGAATTTCAAAACCTTGCTAAAAACTTAGCAATGCAAATAGCAGCAAATTCTTCCATTGAATATATTTCTATATCTCAAATTCCTACTAATATTTGGGACGAAGAAGTGAGAATAGAAGCCCAGCGTGAAGATTTACAAAATAAACCAGCTTCTATAAAAGAATCAATTTTAAAAGGAAGAGTTGAAAAAAATTTAATAAATTTAACTCTTTTAGGGCAAACATGCATTAGAGATCCTCAAATTACAGTTGAAGAATATATTAAAAACCATGTATCACTTTTAGGAGAAAATATTCAAATTGGAAGATTTGAAAAATTTGTTGTTGGTGAAAATAAAAATTAAAAAAGAAAAATGTATTGATTTACATTTTTCTTTCTATTTTTCTAAAAATCTAACTCTGCAATTTGTACTTTTTCAAATTGTTTTTTCTTAAAAACAAAAAAAGATTGTGTGACTATTATAGTTATTACGAAAGCTAAATATCCGTAAATACGTAAAGGATCCTGTAATACTATTTCTACATCTGTTTGACCAAATCCACCAACATTTGGATTAACTGTTAAAGCTTGATCTTGAGAAACATTTTGATTTTCTTTTACAATTAAATCTAATTCTTTTGGAATAGATTGCGTTTTAATTTCTCCAGAATTGGATAAAATTGAAATATCTATTGTTTTTTCTGTGGATTTTATTTCTTTAATTTTTCCAGAAATTAAAGCTGTAAAAACATTATTATTTGTTTTTTCACCTGTAGGAGTAACTTGTCCTCGACCACGGTTTGCTCCAACGTAAATTGGATATTTAGCAAAAAAAACATTTTTATTTACTGAAGGATCTGGCGATAAAAGAGGAAAAATAATTTCTTGATGTTTTTCTCCCGCTATTGGACCTACTACAAGAATATTATCTTTTGATGAACTATATGGAGTTATATAAATACCTTTTGTTTTTTCTTTTAATTCATCATTTAGCTTATTTTTGGGAGCTAATTTAAACCCTTCCGGTAAAATTACTACTGCACCGACATTTAGTCCACCTTTTTGTCCATTTGCTAAAACTTGCTTACTTTTTAAATCATAGGGAATTTTTACTTCAGTCTCAAAAACGCTATTAGGTAAAACAGAACTTGGAGCTTCAAATCTTGTAGGTTTTTCAGCTAAATGACAATTTGCACAAACAATTCTTCCATTTGCTTCTCTTGGATTTTCATATCCTTGTTGAGCATAAATAGGAAAAGCATTAGTAATTTGAGGATAAGCAAAATTAAGAAAACAAAAAGAGAAAGAAATAATAGAAAAAAGATATTTTGTTTTTTTCATCATAACATTTTCAGAAAACAAATAAATAAAAGAATATAAAAAGATATACTAAAATCCAAAGAATGAAAATCCAGAAAATTTAATTAAAATTCTTTTTTTTAAAAACAATATTAAAATTAGATAAAGTGAAAATCCAGAAAAAGAAAAACTAATTTGAGTATATCCATCAATTGTTGGTGTTAAAAAACCTGAAAAAATAACAATTAATAATATAATAAATCTCCAAAATTGTGGAAAAAAGTTCACATCTTTTTCATTTATAAAATAAAAATTTAATATTACTGGAAATTGAGAAACTAATGATAAAATAATTAATAAAATTAATTCTAAATTAATTACTTCATTAAAAGACCATAGATTTTCCAAGGTTTTTTCACCATAAGTATTAAAAGAATCTAGACTTATTGGAATTACTGTATTAAAATTAAGAATGGTAATAAAAAAAAAGAAGAAAAGAGAGACTAAAAACGAAATTAAATAATTTATTTTGCCTACAGTTTTTGTTCCATAATTTTTTTTTGATTCCAAATTAATAGGAATAGAAAAAAAAAAATTAGAAAAAAATAACAAAAAAAGAAAAAAAAGAAAAAGAAGAAATAAATAAAATCCAGGAATTAATTGCAATAAATTAATTTCAGGAACTTGTCCTCGACTTAAATCTACAATTGTTATAACACTCGTTGAATAACAAATAAATTTAATAAGGAAATCTCTTTGAGTATTATAGGAAAGATTTAATTCTAAGCTTTCCTCAATAGTTAACATAATTTTTTAATTTTTTAAACCTTTAATAACGGCTATAGCTCTTCTTAAAAAATAAACCTCATCTTTCAATAATAATGTTTTAGCATTTTGAGCAAGATCTTGTTTCTTATTTTCCTCTTCAAGATTTTTTATTTTATAAAATTCTTTTTGCAATTGATCTTTTTTTTCTTCATATTGTTTAACAATTTCATCTAAAGAAGTGTTTTGATTTATTTCACGAACTCTTCTTGCATAAACGTAAACTCCAGTCTCTTTTTTTTCATTATTATTTTCTAAACCTTTATTAGAAACAATAAAAACACCATCTTGTAAAATATACAAGAACTTTTCTAATTTATTTTCAAAATTGGATTCAATTTCTACTAAATCATTTTCAACTTTTCCAATTAAATCTTGATGTTGATCATAAATCTCAGCAAATCCATTTCTTAAATGAACTTTGATTTTTGTAGTATTTAATTGAAATTTTGTATAATCAGGAGTTGACAATAGAAATAACATTTTCTTTTATTAAAATAAGATGAAATAAAACGTTAATTAAACAAATACGGTTTACATTAAAAGTATGAAAATTATTTATTAAATTTTATAAAGCTGAACATGTTCATCACCTATTATATTTATGAAATCATCACCTGTAAAAAATTTAAAATCCTCGTTCTTTATTGTAACTAAAGAAGCATAGTCAATTGAACCTTTTGATAATAATTCTTCTTCAACACGAATTGATTGATAAGCAAATAATTGATTTAAAAAAATTTTGATTGTTCTAACATTGGCAAAAGCTGGATATTTTAATAATTGCTCAATATAAAAAGAAAGAATTTTTATCGTTTCTTCTGTAAATTTATAGCGATTTTGATTATGTAATAGAAATTTAGTAATATCTTCTAAATCTTGTAGTTTATAATCTGGAAAGTCTAAGTGATTCCCAATTCTTGATGAAATACCAGGATTTGAGGTAAAAAATGTTTCTAATTTTTCCTTTCTTCCACCAAAAATAATTATTAAATCTTCTCTTTGATTTTCCATAACTTGAAGTAATAATTCTATAGCTTCAGCCCCGTAATCACGCTCATTATCAGGTTTATGTAAATGATGAGCCTCATCAATAAATAAAATTCCTCCATGAGCTTTTTGTAATTGTTCTTTAGTCTTAGGGGCAGTATGACCAACATATTGTCCTACTAAGTCTTCACGAGTTACGTTAGTAATATGACCTTTAGTTAAATATCCTAAATTACGTAAAACTTGAGCAATTTTTCCAGCAACTGTTGTTTTCCCTGTTCCAGGTCTACCCGTAAAAGCCATATGTAAACTTGAGTTTAATCGAGACAATTCTTGAATTTCTCTAATTCTATCAAATAATAATACTGAACAAATTTCTCTTAAACGATTTTTTACTGTTTTTAAGCCAATTAATTCTTCATCTAAACTTTGAAGAATATTTTGAATTCCTGTTTGATTATAGCAATCTTTGATATCAATTGAATCAGTTTGTTTTAAAATTAAATCTTTTAAAGTTTTGCACATATTTATAAATAAATAAAAATCTAAATACTAAAAAAAAAATGAAATTAACTTAATTAAGTTAATTTCATTTTTTAAAATTAATAACGAGTACCTTCAGAAGCTCCTTGCACAGCATAGCTTTGAAGAGTATAACGAATAGTTCTTCCTGGAGCTTCTTGTCTTACTAAATAGAATCCTGGTTCAAATGATGGACGTTGAATAATGAAAGATAATCCTGTACTTTCAATTCCACGTGTATTGTTAAACGCATTAATTTTAATATAAACATTTGGATGAGCTTTACGAGCTTCTGAAATTTCGTACATAATTGTTGCAGCATCTGGAATTTCAAATAAAGGTAGACCCCACATTTCCCAATATGCATTACGTGGATGTGGATCATCAGTCCATTCAATCCCAATTGCAAATTTTTTCTTAATACAATATTCAATTTGTTTTCTAATTTGATCGTCTGTTAAGTCAGCTACTAAAGAAAATGTTCCTTGATGAAGTCTCATAATTACTTTTTTAATAAATTTAAATAAAATAGTACTTTTATTATATGACAATGATTAGAAAATTAAGCAGCAGCTTTTGTAGGAGTAGCTTCGTAATCTAATGTATCTGTAGATGCATAGTTAAATGTAATTGCTTTCCATAAATCTAAAGCAACTTGTAAAGGTCGACATTCTTTAGAAGCAGCTTTTAAAATTTCAGGACCTTCTTCAACATAATTACGACCTTCATTTCTTGCTATAATCATCGATTCTAAAGCAACACGGTTAGCTGTAGCTCCAGCTTGAATACCATCTGGATGTCCAATTGTTCCACCACCAAATTGTAAAACTACATCTTCTCCTAATAATTGAACTAATTGATGCATTTGACCACAGTGAATACCACCTGATGCTACTGGTAAACATTTTCTTAAAGAAGCCCAATCCATATCAAAGAAAATACCAATATTACGGTTTTCTTTTAATGATGGTAATAATAATGTATCATAGAATCCTTTAACAGTATTTGGATCTCCTTCAAGTTTACCAACTACAGTACCTGCATGAATGTGGTCTACTCCAGACATTCTCATCCATTTACAAATTACACGGAAGTTAATACCATGACTTTTTTGACGAGTGTAAGTCGAATGACCTGCACGGTGTAAATGAAGAATCATGTCATTTTTACGTGCCCAAAATGCAATACTTTGAATAGCCGTATAACCAATGATTAAGTCAATCATGATAATAACAGATCCAACTTCTTTTGCAAAAGCTGCTCTTTCATACATATCTTCCATAGTTGCTGCAGTAACGTTAAGATATGAACCTTTTACTGTTCCTGTTTTTGCAGCTGCTTTATTAACACCTTCAATAACATATAAGTATCTTTCACGCCATCTCATGAACGGTTGAGAGTTAATATTTTCATCATCTTTTAAGAAATCTAATCCACCTCTTAACCCTTCATAAACAACACGACCATAGTTTTTCCCTGAAAGACCTAATTTTGGTTTAACAGTTGCTCCAAGTAAAGGACGGCCAAAAACATCTAATCTCTCACGTTCTACAATTACTCCTGTTGCAGGCCCTAAGAATGTTTTTAAATATCCAAATGGAATACGCATATCTTCTAAACGAAGAGCTTTAACAGCTTTAAATCCAAAAACGTTACCAATAATAGAAGCAGTTAAGTTTGCAATAGAACCTTCTTCGAATAAATCACATTCATAAGCAATGAACGCAAAAAATTCAGTAGCAGAATTTGGAACTTGCTCAACAAAATACGCTTTTGCACGATAAATATCACAAGCTGTTAATAAATCTGTCCAAACAACTGTCCAAGTAGCTGTTGAAGATTCTCCTGCAACGGCTGCGGCTGCTTCTATTGGATCTACACCAGGTTGTGGTGTAATACGGAATAATACTAAAATGTCAGTATCTTTTACTGTGTAATCAGCATCCCAATAACCCATTTTTTTGTATGGAATTACTCCAGATTCATAACGTTCTGATTTAATACGCGTTCTTTGTTCTACGTTACTCATTGTTGTGTTTTTATCTAATAATTTACTAAATTGTTTAAGGAAAACTGCAATTAGTTATCCATAGTAATTAAATGCTAAGAATAGAAATAATCATATTACTAAAAAATATTATGATTACTTTTTTCTATTACTTTAACCTCATTCTGTCTCCAATCTTAATTTTATATTATAAAGAAAATTTTTTATAATTTTTTAGCGTGAATAATACTCAACAACTTTTAATTCATTTATTTTAATTAAAACATCTTTTCGATTTATAGATGAAATCATTTTTCCAACTAAACTTTCATTATTTATTTCTAAATGTTTAGGTAATAATGTATGAAATCTTGATCTTGTTAAATTAATACGTTTCATTCTACGTTGAATTAATTCACGTTTTTCTTGTTGAACCTCATAATTTGATGAAATTAATTTTTTAGATCTTTCTCCAGGTTTAATACTAATCGTATCTCCAGGTTTACAAAGAAAACTTGGAATATTTACTAAACGATTATTAACTAGTATATGACCATGATTAACAATTTGTCTAGCAAAAGGAATTGTCGAAGCAAATCCTAATCTATAAATTACACAATCTAATCTAGATTCTATTAATTCTAATAAAGTTATTCCTGTGGATCCTTTTCTTTTTTTGGCTTCTTTATAATAAGATAAAAGCTGTTTTTCAGAAATTCCGTAATTAAAACGTAATTTTTGTTTTTCTAATAAACGCTCTCTATAATCATCAGAAAGTGATGATCTTTTTGCTTTTGAAAAAAGTAATTTTCCATGTTGACCGGGAGTTTTTGTTCTATTTTTTGGACTTTTTTTAGTTAATCCTGGTAATAGCCCCAATCTTCTTATAATTTTTAATCTTGGACCAATATATCTAACCATTTCTCTTTTTTATAATATTATTTTTCTTACTAATATACTTACCAATCAATTAAATATACGTCAAAAATGAAGAAAATTTTTTATTCTTTAATTCTTTTTAGATTCAAATTGCAAAGGCGAATGACGGGGTTCGAACCCGCGCATAGCGGAGCCACAACCCACTGCCTTAACCACTTGGCTACACTCGCCCATAATTATAATTATACTAAGTTGAATTTTAGAATTCAAGATGAATAATGACGTGTTTTTAGAATTTGTATATTTTTAAAAATATCATCGGCAAATATTTCAAAAAAATTTTGTTTTAAAACTTCAGAAATTAAAGTATTACGAAATAATGAAACACCACCTCTCAAATTATCTTCTTCTATTAGTCGATTAAATTGATTATCCTTTAATTGTGTTTTTAATAAATAAGCAAAATATTGCTGATTAATGCTAATTTCACTTCTAATATTTGATTCATAATTATGAATTCTTTTAATAAGTTGATAACGAAGAAGATGCCAATTTGTTTCATTTTCAAATAATTTTTTAATCAATTTAAAACTTTTATAATTTTTTTCTTCCATAATTGTTATAAACAAAATTTCAGAGCTAATAATAGGACTTTTAAATCTGAATAAGGCATTCTCTGCAGCTTTTTCAAAAATAGCTTGTACTTCTAAAGAGAAAATTATCTCGTTTTCATTTTGTTCTTGATTAAATGTACTTTTAAAAAAGAAATGTTTAATTTTTAAAAAAGTTTCAGAAAAATTATTATTCAATTTTTTATTAACTAAAGTAGATATATCTGATAACATTTTTTGATTAACAATATAATAGCTTATTACTTCAGATAATTCATTTGTTGGACTAAAGAAAGAAAGAAATAATAATTCTAAAGTTACTTTTTTACTTTTTAAAAGAAATGCTAAATTTTTTGATTTTTTAGCAATAGAAAAAGCATCATAAGAAAAAAAATCAAAATATGAAAAATTGGATAAAAAATAATCTAATGTGTTATAAATTTGGGTTCTGCGACGTTTTTCATTTTTTATTTTTTGCTCTAAAGAAATTTCAGTTAAATTGGTCATAATAGATATTTATTAACTTAATTATATTTTTTTTTATTAAAAATTTAAAAGCTTTATTTAATTATTATTATTTATTATCATTATAACAAGAAAATTAAAAAATTATTTTATAAAAATAAAGTTATGAATAATATTGTGAAAGAAAAATTATTTTCAAAAAATTTAATTAATGTTATTGAAAATAAATATAAAAAGAATAATTCATTAGTGGATGAAAAAAATGAAAAAATTAAAGTAGGAGACATTATAAAATTAAATTATTTAATTCCTGAAGGCGATAAAGAGAGAATTCAATCTTATGAAGGCTTAATTATTGCAATTCAAAATAAAGGAATCAATAAAAGCTTTACATTAAGAAGAACTGTTGAAGGAATTGGAGTAGAACAAATTTTTCTTGCTAATTCTCCAAAAATAATTTCAATAAATAAAAAACAATCCTCATTTATTAGAAGATCAAAATTATATTTTTTAAGATATTTAAATGGAAAATCGAGTAGATTAAAAAGAAAATTTTAAAAATGCATCCGACTGGATTCGAACCAGTGAAGTTCTTACGAAAATGGATTATGAGTCCAGTGCCATCGACCACTCGGCCACGGATGCTTTTAAGAGAATTCATGATTTTACTAAAAATCATGAATTTTATTATTTTTTTTAATTATTTTGTTACTAAACTTTTAGCTTTTTCAATAACATCTTCAATAGGTCCTACTAAATAAAACGCTTGTTCTGGTAAATTATCAAATTCCCCAACTAAAATACGCTGAAAACCTTTTACGCTATCATTTAAAGAAACATATTTACCTGACATTCCTGTAAAAACCTCAGCAACAAAGAAAGGCTGGGATAAAAATCTTTCAATACGTCTTGCGCGCGCTACAGTTAATCTATCTTCCTCAGAAAGCTCATCAATTCCTAAAATAGCAATAATTTCTTGTAATTCTTTGTATTTTTGAAGTGTTTGACGAACTTGTTGAGCTGTGCGATAATGAGCAGCTGAAACAATATTTGGTTGAAGCATTGTTGAACTTGACTGTAATGGGTCTACAGCTGGATAAATCCCTTTTGCAGCTAGCTCACGGGATAAAACAGTTGTTGCATCTAAATGTCTAAAAACATTAGAAGGTGCAGGGTCAGTTAAGTCATCAGCTGGAACATACACTGCTTGAATTGATGTTATTGATCCTTGTTTTGTAGATGTAATACGTTCTTGTAGTTCTCCAACTTCTGTGGATAATGTTGGCTGATATCCTACTGCTGAGGGCATTCTACCTAGCAATGTTGAAACTTCCGATCCAGCTTGTACAAATCTAAAAATATTATCTATAAATAATAATACATCTTGTTTATTTTTGTCACGAAAAAACTCTGCCATAGTTAAAGCTGTTAGAGCAACACGCATTCTTGCACCAGGCGGTTCATTCATTTGACCATAAACTAGAGCTACTTTTGAATTTTCTAAATTATTTGCATCAATTACTTTTGATTCTTTCATTTCAGCATAAAGATCATTACCTTCACGTGTTCGTTCTCCTACTCCGGCAAAAACTGAAACACCACCGTGTTCTTTAGCAATATTATTAATTAATTCCATAATTAATACAGTTTTTCCTACTCCAGCTCCTCCAAATAATCCAATTTTCCCTCCTCGTCTATAAGGAGCTAATAAATCTACTACCTTAATTCCTGTTTCAAAAATATTCGGTTTTGTATCTAAATCAACAAACTCTGGGGCTGCTCTATGAATTGAGTATGTTTCTTCTGTTACAACTTTTCCATAATTATCAACAGCTTCCCCTAAAACATTAAAAATTCTTCCTAAGGTTTGTTTTCCTACAGGAACTTTAATAGGATTTTGTGTATCAATAACAATGTCTCCTCGTTTTAATCCATCTGTTGAAGTCATACAGATTGCACGTGCTTTATTTTCACCTATTAAATATTGTACTTCTGCAATGATTGTTTCATTTGTGGCAACTTTATTTACTTTTAAAGCATTGTAAATTCTAGGTAAATTTCCATCAGGAAATTCAACATCAATAACCGGACCAATAATTTGTGTTACAAATCCATTCATAATTTATAAGCATCAATTCAAGTTACATATAAGAATAAAGCGGGTTTCATATTCCAGAAAACATTTTTATATTTTAATTCTTCTTGTTGTTTTTAACCAATTCCATGCTTCTATATAAGAGTTTGGATCAAGTTTTACTACTTTTATCCAATAAAAAGTTGCTTTTTGTAAAAGTGATTCAGCTAAAAGGTAACATTGTTTTTCATTAGCTTTAATACCTTGATAATGATAAATAACTGCTATATTATTTAAAGCCGATGTAAAACGAGGATTAATAAAAATGGAAAAATAATAATATTTTAAAGCTTTTAAATAATCTCCATTTTTGGAATAAATTAATCCGATATTATACAAAATTATGCTTCTATCATATAAATCTTCTTCAATTTGAAGAGCTTGGTAATAATTATTTAATGCTTCTGCATATTCTCCTTCATCTTGTGCTGATAGGCCATTCAAATAATAAGAAAAAGCTTTTTTTTCTTGCTGACTTGCTGGAAATACTCGTAAAATGACATCAGCAATAATTGTAAAAGTTTTATCTATAAAATTATTATTGGTTCGAGCTTTTCTCATAAAAATTTTTTATGCTTTTAAATCACAAACAAAAGGTATTAAACCAAAGGCTCTTGCTTTTCTAATAGCTTTTGCAACTCTTCTTTGTTTTTGAATTGGAATACGAGTTTTTCTACGAGATCTTATTTTTCCATATTTATTTAAAAAAGCTCTTAAAAGCTGAATATTTTTATAATCAATTTCATTTTCATATTTTTTTAAAATTAATAGATATTGCAACGATTTTTTAATTTTTTTATCATCTTTTTGAGACTTAACAGACAATAAACTTTGATTCCAATTAGCTTTTTTCTTTGAAGCAAGAAAAAGATTTTTCTTATCTTTATTCCAATAACTCATTTTTTTTATATTAAAATTTTTACTAAATTTATTTTATTTCTTTATGAATTGTATGTTCATTACAATGTCTACAATATTTTAACAATTCTAATTTATTAACAGTATTACGTCGATTTTTAATAGTTAAATATCTAGAGATTCCTTCACTGCGTTTATTTTCGTTTGTTCTACATTTTGTGCATTCTAAAGTAATTATAATTCTAGGTCCTTTATTTTTAGCCATAAGCTTTTTTAATGTTTAGTTATTCAAAAATTGTATCACAAAATTCTCTATATTTTTAAAATTAGAAATACTTAGATATTATAACATTAAAATAAAATCTTTTCTATTTTTTTAAAAAATTTTTTTATTTTTTAAAATTTTGATAATATTAATAACTATAAATACTATCTTAATACTTTATAAATAAATAAGACTTTGAAGAAAGCGAAAAAAATGAACAAAAAACAAAGAAATAAAAAAAATGTTTTCCAAAATAAACGAAATAGTACTATAAATAAACGTTATATTTCTACAATTAAAACTTTATTTAAAATTCTTAAATCTCAAAAAACAGAAGCTAAAATTGATGAAAAAGAAAACAATACATTAATAAATAAAACAAAAATATTAAATAATTTATATAGCATTATTGATAAAGCAGTCAAAAAAAATGTAATTCATAAAAACGCAGGAGCAAGACAAAAAGCAAAAGGTTTTATTTTATTAAAAAATACATAATAATATTTTTCAGCAATTTATTTACTTAAAAGATAGAAAATCTCAATGAACAAATTATTTGTAAAAAATTTTGGGGATTTACTAGAAGTGCAAAGAGCAAGCTTTTTTCAATTTTTATTTACAGGGATTAGTGAAGAGTTTTTAACTTTTCCTAATCCTTTTTTTGCTAAGATACAAATTGATGAAAAAAAACATGCTCGATCTTTAGTCTATTTATACCCAAATGAAATGAAATTAAAAGGACCTAATTTTAGTTTAAAAAATTGCTTAAAAAGAGATTTAAGTTATTGTATTCAAATTTATATTCCAGCAGAATACTCCTATTCTTTTGAACAAAAAGTAGAAAATTTTCTTTTTTACTCAAAAAGATTTCTAAAAACTACAAATTTAAATAAATTTCAAATATCGCAGGATATTTTATTTGGTGAAATTCCATTAATGACAGAAGAAGGAACATTTATAATTAATGGCTGTGAACGCGTTATTGTTAGCCAAATTATAAGAAGTCCAGGTATTTATTTTAGAAAAGAATTTATTAGCTCAAAAAAAACAAATTATACAGCTACAATTATTTCGAATAAAGGATTATGGACAAAAATTGTCTTAGACCAAAAAAAAGATCCTAAAGCAAAAAAACTAAAGGAATTTGAAATTATTAAAGAAAAAATTCATATAAAATTTTCGGATTTTAATAAAAAATTATCAGATACTAAAGAATTAGATTCTGAAGGAAATTCTCTTTCTCTTTATGATTTGATGAAATATTTTGGAATTACTTTTGAGGAAATTGTTGATTCTTTAAAATATCCACTTCATTTAAAAAATCATGACTATAATTCAAAATACAATAACGAAATTGAAACATCATCTTTCATTCGAGAATTATTTTTTAATCAAAAAGTAGGTTCTTTTTCTATTGGAAAAATTGGAAGATATAAAACTAATAAAAAATTAGGAATCAATTTACCTCAAAATGTAACTCATTTAACGGCTCTAGATTTCATTAAAGTAATTGATGGTTTAATTGAATTAAAATATTATTCAAGATTAAGTGATGATATTGATGATATAAAAAATAAGCAAATAAGATGCATAGGAGAACTTTTACAAAATCAAATTCGAATAGGATTATTTCGATTACAAAAAAATTTAATTATTGATTCTTCTTTAGTAAATTCACAAAAATTAACTTTTGATATGGAAAGTATATTAGAAACTGATCATTCTATTGTGGATCCTCGACCTTTAACAAGTTCAATTAAAGAATTTTTTAAGACTAGTCAGCTTTCACAATTTATGGATCAAATAAATCCTTTATCAGAAATTACTCATAAAAGAAGAATTAGTTTTTTTGGTCCAAATGGACTAAAGCGTGACCATATAAGTACCGCAATTCGAGATATTCATCCAAGCCAATATGGCAGGTTATGTCCAATTGAAACTCCTGAAGGACAAAATGCTGGCTTAATTGTTTCTATGGCAATGTACGCAAGAATAAGTTCACAAGGTTCTCTTGAAACTCCATATTTTTTTATTGATAATGGAAAAATTTTTTCAAATAAGGAAGCCTTTTATTTAAATTCAGAACAAGAATCTCAAACAAAAATTTCTTTTTGCCAGACTAAAATTGATAATGAAAATAAAATCATAGAATCTTATCTTTCTGCAAAAGAAAATTATTTTTTCTCTATACAAAAATCAAATAGTATTAATTTTATTATAACATCACCTTTACAAATTGTTTCATTAGCAACGGCTTTAATTCCCTTTTTAGAACATGATGATGCAAATAGAGCTCTTATGGGGTCAAATATGCAAAGGCAAGCAGTTCCTTTAATTTATAATCAACCTCCTATTGTAGGAACTGGTATAGAAGCAATAGCTCTTCTTGATTCTGAAATGGTTATTAAAAATTATTGTGAAGGTTTTATTAATTATGCTTCTTCTCTTTTAATTGAGGTAAAAGATTTACATAATCAAGATATTTCTTATTTTTTAAAAAAATATACAAAATCTAATCAAGATACTTGTATAAATCAAAAACCGGTTGTATGGGTTGGAGAAAAAGTTTTTTCTGGTCAAATTATTGCAGATGGGCCAAGTACTATTGATGGAGAATTATCTTTAGGACATAATTTAACAATTGCTTACATGCCATGGGAGGGTTATAATTATGAAGACGCGATTGTAATAAATGAAAGAGTTGTTATTGAAGATTGTTTAACTTCTATTCATATTGAAGAATGTGTTACAAATTTAACACATTATATGAATGGTAGTCAAAAATTAACGAAAAATCTTCCTCATTTAACAAAACATGTTCGTAGGCATTTAAATTCTTTTGGAATTGTTAGAATAGGATCATATGTAAAACAACATGAAATTTTAGTTGGAAAATTAACTCCATCTGAAGAAGATCCTTCACCAGAAGCAAAACTTTTAAGAGCACTTTATGGATTAAAAGATAAAAATTATAGAGATACGTCTTTAAAAGTACCTGCTGGAGTAGAAGGAAGAGTCATTGATATTAGAATTTTATCTCCTCATTTAGATAAAAAAAATCAACCAACTTTTTCAACTGCTAATGAAGCAATTAAAATTTATATTGCTCAAATTCGAAAAATAAAAGTAGGAGATAAATTAGCTGGAAGACATGGTAATAAAGGAATTATTTCTAGAATTTTAAGTAAACAAGATATGCCTTATTTACCCGATGGAACCCCGGTGGATATTTTATTTAATCCATTAGGAGTCCCATCTAGAATGAATGTTGGTCAAGTTTTTGAATGCTTATTAGGATTAGCTGGGGAAAAACTAGAAAAAAGATTTAAAGTTTCTCCTTTTGATGAGATTTACGGAAAAGAATCTTCTCGTATTTTGATTAATCAAAAACTTAAACAAGTTAGTCAATTAACAAATTTAAATTGGATTTTTCAATTAGACTATCCCGGAAAAATATTCTTACGAGATGGAAGAAGTGGGGAATTTTTTGATAACCCAATTTTAGTAGGAAAAAGTTACATTTTAAAACTAATTCATTTAGTTGAAGATAAAATTCATGCTCGAGCTACTGGCCCTTACTCAATGATTACCGAGCAACCTTTAGCAGGAAAATCTCAAAAAGGAGGTCAACGTTTTGGAGAAATGGAAGTATGGGCATTAGAAGCTTACGGTGCTTCAAATACATTGCAAGAATTGTTAACTATTAAATCGGATGATATTGATGGTAGAAATGATATTTATGAATCGTTATTAGTACGAAAGGAAATTGAAAAACCAAATCCTTCTATTCCTGAGGCTTTTTTAGCTTTAATTAGAGAATTAAATGCATTAGGGCTAGATTTTTCATTACATAAATTAAATGGTGGTTTTTATTCGTTAAGTGAGATAAAAGAAAGCGAAAAAAAAATATTTTCAGATTTAGAAAAACGATTAAAATTAAGAGCTCTTCTATCTAGAAAAAAAGCAGAACAGTATGCAAAAGCAAGTAATTTCTTAAAACCAAATTTAAATATCCAGGAAAAATTAAAAGAAAAAAAGAAAATTTTAGAAAAATTTCAAAAAGAAAGAAAAATTTAAAATTAGATCTTTAAAAAATTTTTTATAAACGTTATATGAAGATAACTGAAAATATTTTAGAATTAGAACAAACTTTATTAAAATTTGAAAATTTACAATCTTCATTTGATTATTTAAAAATTAATATTGCATCACCTAATAGAATTAAAAGCTGGGCTCAGCGCAAGCTACCGAATGGCGAGCTTGTAGGCGAAGTTTTAAAAAGTGAAACAATTAATTTTCGCACACATCAACCTGAATTAGATGGTTTATTTTGTGAAAAAATTTTTGGACCAATTAAAAATTGGAAATGCAAATGTGGAAAATATAATGGGTTTGTTTTAGATAAAATTTGCGAAGAATGTAAGGTTGAAATAATTGAAGCACGTGTACGCAGATATCGTATGGGTTATATCGAATTGACCTGTCCTATAACTCATTTATGGTATTTGAAAGGTGTACCTAACTATTTATGTATTCTTTTAAGATCTTTTGACGAAGAATTAACAGCATCACAAGTAGAACAAATCGCTTCTTTTAAAGAAGGAAATAAAATTTTTGATTCATCTCATCCTTTATATCGCTTTTTTTATCCAGAAAAAAAAAATGAAAAAAATAATTTAAAAACATTTTTTATTAACAATCTAAAATTTTCAAAATTTTCTAGTTCACAAAAATATATAAAATCTACTCAACCAATGAAACGATTGGGTGCAGAAGTTTTAAAAGCAGCTTTAGAATCCATTAATTTAAATGAAGAAATTAAGAAAAGTCGAAGTACTATTATAAATTATTCTTTAACAAATTTGAATGTGTTATCTATCCCAGATAAATCTTTAATTCGTAGAATAAGAATTTTAGAAAGTTTTTTAGCCACAAAAATAAATCCTTCTTGGCTAATTTTAACAATCTTACCTGTTTTACCTCCAAATTTAAGACCTTTATTAGAGTTGGAAAATGGAAGACTGGTAGCAGCTGATGTTAATGAAATTTATCGATTAATTATTACTAGAAATCAAAGATTATTTGATTTTTCTTATCATTTTGTTGCACCTGATTTAATTACAATTCATGCACGAAAACTTTTACAAGAAGCAGTAGATTCTTTAATTGATAATGCTAGATTACCTAAAGAAAAAGCTTTTTCCTTAAATAATAAACCGTTAAAAAGTTTAACTGAAATTTTAGAAGGAAAACAAGGGAGATTTCGCCATTCATTATTAGGAAAAAGAGTTGATTATTCAGGACGTTCTGTTATAATCGTTGGACCAAATTTAAGATTAAATCAGTGTGGCTTACCTTATGGAATGGCAGTTGAATTATTTCAGCCTTTTCTTATTAATGAATTATTAAAAATAAAAATAAAAGCTCCAAGTAATAATACTAAGTTAGCAAATATTATTATTAAAAAAAATAAACCTTTTATTTGGATTCTTTTATCAAACTTAATAAAAAAATATTCAATTTTATTAAATCGGGCACCTACTCTTCATCGCTTTGGAATTCAAGCTTTTGATCCTGTTCTTATTTTAGGTCAAGCTATTCATTTGCATCCATTAGTCTGTACAGGATTTAATGCAGATTTTGATGGTGATCAAATGGCTGTTCATTTACCATTATATGAATCAAGTCAGTTAGAAATACGCACTTTAATGAAACCTTCTTATAATGTGATCTCACCTTCAAATGCAGAAACTATTTTAAAACCAACACAAGATATGGTTATAGGATGTTATTATCTAACTTTAATGATTAAAAATTATTCTTTTTTAATTAAAAAATGGTTTTCAAATGAAAAAGAAGGCTTAGCTGCGTTTTATCAAAAAAAAATTAGTTTACATACCCCCATTTTAGTTCGATATCCTTTAAAGGATTTTAAAGTAAAAATTCAAAATAATAAATTAATATGTATTAATTCTTTTACTAATATAGAAATAATTGAAAAAGAAATTGAAATTATTACAATTTTTGAACTATTTTCGAATTTGACAAAAAAATATTTTTTAATAACTAATTTAGGAATTTTAATTTTATATGAAGATAAGAAAAAAGAATTATTTCTTAGTGATTTTTTTATTGAAACAAATCCAGGGAGATTAATTTTTAGTACAAATATAAAAAATTTATTACATCCAATTTATGATTATTAGTAGTACATTTACTAAAAAATTATTAGAAAATTTAATCTCTGAAAGTTTTTTAAAATTTGGAGGCATTTCTTCTTCATCTTTGCTTGATTCCTTAAAATTATTAGGTTTTTCTTATGCAACATCTGCAGGAATTTCTATAAATATTGAGGATTTAAAAACCCCTGATGCTAAAAAAAATTATATTGATGAAGCAAATGAAGAAATTAGTGCAGTAAGCTACAAATGGCAAGATGGATTTATTTCTGATGCGGAACGATTTCAAGCTATTATTGATAGTTGGAATATTGCTACAGAATCCTTGAAAAATAAAATTATTGATTATTATGAAAATTATGATCCTACAAATAATCTTTATATTATGTCATCTTCTGGTGCAAGGGGGAACATGTCCCAAGTTCGTCAGCTAGTAGGAATGCGAGGTTTAATGTCGGATCAAAATGGAAAAATTATTGATTTACCAATTCAATCAAATTTTAGAGAAGGTTTAAGTACTATTGATTATATAATTTCTTCATATGGAGCCAGAAAAGGAATTGTAGATACAGCTTTAAAAACAGCAGATTCAGGTTACTTAACAAGAAGATTAATTTATATTGCTCAAGATTTAGTAATTCGACAAAAAGATTGTGGAACTAAAGATGGAATTATTTTTTTACTAAAAAAATCTAGTAACATAAAAAATTTACTTGGAAGATTTTTAATTTCTACAAAATCAGAATTTAATACAATTAAAAAATTAAATCTTCATAATATTATATTGACTTCCAGTCTTTTAAATGATTTAAAAAAAAAAGATAAAAATATTTTAAATATACGCTCATCTTTAACTTGTAAAGCAAATGGTTCTATTTGTCAAAATTGTTATGGGTGGGATTTATCAAAAAATAAATTAATAGCATTAGGTGAAGCAGTTGGAATTATTGCAGCACAATCAATAGGAGAACCTGGTACACAGTTAACGATGAGAACATTTCATACGGGAGGAATTTTTACAGGTGAATTATTAACTCAGATAAGAGCACCTTTTTCAGGAAAAATAATTTTTCCTACTTCCTTAAAAACAATTCAATATCGTACATCTCATGGCTTTCTTGCATTAAAATTACAACAAGAAATTTCTGTAATATTAATAAATTGGCAAGGTACTATAAAAGAAATATTTTTAGATAGTGGATCTTTTTTATATTGTAACAGTCTTTCATTTTTAAAGCAGGGGGATCTTATTAGTGAATCAAGAAATAAATCCATTTTACCTGGAGCAAGAAAATTAAAACCTATTTTTTCTCCAATTTCTGGTGAAATTAAATTTAATGGTCTATTAATTAAAACGAAATACTATCAAAAACCAAGTATTAAGATAAATAAAAAAGAATCCATTTTATGGATAGCTTCTGGAAAGGTTATGATTTTTCCAAAAGAAATTTCTTTTTTTTCTCTAAAATATTTAGTTAAAGCAAAGCCAATCGCATCACTAAATGTACTTTTTCCTTATCAAGGTATTGTTACATATTCAAGAAATGAAATTAAAATAGAAAAAACTGATTTAACTTTTTTTTTAAATTTAAATCATTTTCAATTTTCTATAAAAAATATATTTACAAAATTTTCTCCTTTTATACGAAATTTTCAATATATAGATTCTTTAACATTTTTAGGAAAAATTTACTTTTTTCCTCAATCAACTGGAATAATTTATCGAGTTCGAAAAAAAATTTCAAAATATAAACTTACATTATTTTTTGTAACTGAAAATGATATTTGGAAATTATATTTAGATGGCATAAATGATTTTTCTTTATTGCAAAATAAAAATAGTGGAATAAGATCTGGAACACTTATTAATCCAACAACAAGAACCAAAAATTCTGGTTTCTTTTTAAAAAAAGATGGATTAAAGATGATCTTTCAAAAAACATACCCAATTTTTTTAAGTCAAGAGACTATTTTAAATTATAAAGAAGGGGATTTTATCTTAGAAAAAAAAATTCTTGCAAATTTAGTAAGTTATACACAACAAACTGAAGATATCGTTCAAGGTTTGCCAAAAATTGAAGAGCTAATTGAAGCTAGAAGACCTAAAATAAGCTCTTATTTGGCAGAAAGGCCTGGTATATTAATGATGCCTGATAATTTAACTGAAAATAGATTTCATGAAATAAATCGAGTTATTGTCAATAATGTAATTAAATGTATTTTAAAAGATGATGAGTTATTGTTATCAGGTTCTTTAAAGAAAAAAGGACAAGAAAAACAATTAGTTTACTTAGCTCACAGTATTTTTGTAAAAGATTCATTAATTCTTTTTCATAATAAAATTTATAAGATTTCAACTATTCCTTCAAGATTTAAAATTAATGACTATCCAAATAAAAAAATTGCTCGAAAACCTTCTCGAAAAAAAGGAGAAGTTTATTTTGAAAATAGTAATGGAGATTTATTATTAATTAATGGAAAATTATTTTTTTCTTCTTGGTTAAGAAATAAATTAGAAATAGAAGAGTTTATTTTCTTTTTAAAAAATGGACAAATAAAACCATTTCTTTCTTTATCTCCTCGAAGTTATATATTTGAAAATAAAAAAAATGATTTAATAATTTCTAATGAAAAATATGGATACTTTTTTTTAGAATATTTAAACCCAATTGTTGAATATCAAATTCCTCTTTCTTCCAAAATTATTTTTTCTTATGGAAATTTTATTGATTTAGGAGAACCTTTTACTGAAGGTACTATTGATATTCATCAATTGTTGCATTTATTTTTTAAATATCATTCATCATTTGATGGTTTAATAAAAGGTTCTTTAAAAAGTTTAAATAAATTTCAATTATTGTTAGTTCATTCAATTCAAGCAATTTATCAATCACAACAAGTAAATATTTCTAGTAAACATATTGAAATTATTGTCCGTCAAATGACTGGAAAAGCAGTTATTACAGATAGCGGAGAAACTCCTTTATTACCTGGAGAATTGATTCGATTATCAATTCTTTATCAAATTTATGATTTTTTAAAAAAAAGTAAGGCAGATTCTATTTTTTCAATACCAAAATTTGAACCTTTACTTTTATCTTCAACCAGTGAATCACTAGCAAAGGATGGATTTTTATCAGCTGCTGGATTTCAAGAAACGAAAAGAGTTTTAACAAAAGCTGCTATTGAAGGATCAAAAGACTGGCTAAGAGGATTGAAAGAATGCATTATTATTGGTAGGATTATTCCGGCTGGATCTACTTTTTTAAATTATAAAAATTATTTAGATAATGTTTATTTATTTAAAAAAAAATCAAATTAATTAATACTATATTACCATAAAAATTTATGAGCGAAATAATTAATAAAAAAGAAATGGCAAAACAGTATGTTAAAGCATCTGTTCATTTTGGTCATAGTCCAAAAGAATGGAATCCAAAAATGGCTCCATATATACTTTGTGCAAAATACGGTTATCACATTTTTGATTTAGTTAAAACTTCTAAATTATTACGATTAGCAGGAAATATTTTAGAAAAAAAAGCTGAAAAAAGAGGAACATTTTTATTTGTAGGAACAACTAAATTATCATCTTCTATTATTGCAAAACAAGCAAAAAGATGTAATGGATTTTATATTAATTATCGTTGGCTTGGAGGAATGTTAACAAATTGGTCGACAGTTCAAAAACAAATAGAACTTTTAAAAGAATTAGAAAAACAAGAAGCAGAAGAAACTTTATCATTATTATCAAAAAAAGATTATAGTGCAAAGAGAAAGCAAATTGATAAATTAAGACGTCTTTTTAATGGTATCAAAGAAATGAAATCGTTGCCTGATATGGTTATTTTTACATCTCAATTAAAAGATACTTTAGCTATTCAAGAATGTTTAAGATTAGGAATTCCAGCCGTTTCAATAGTTGATAGTAATTGTGATCCCGATTTAGTACCTTATCCAATTCCAGCAAATGATGATTCAAGTTCTTCTGTTAATTTTATCTTAAATTATTTAGCTAATAGAATTTTAGCAGGATATAATATTAGAAATAAAAATGAGAGTTTAGATTAAAACTTTTTAAATATTTTTGAAATAAGAAATTTGTTTATTCTCTTTATCATTATGAATTTTCTGGAAAAGAAAAGATTTTCTTTCTATTCTAAAACAGTTGAATTTGTTTAACAATTTAATACAATTTTAAAAAAATTAGAAGGAGTTTTTATGCTAAGTCTTCTTTTATCCAAAATTGAAGTGGGATCTCACTTATATATTAACTTTAGTGAAACACTTCATTTACATGGAGAAACAATAATTGTTTCTTCTTTAGTTGTAGCTGCTCTTTCAATATTTCTTTCAATTATAACAAGTAATTTAAAAAGAATTCCTAGTTCTTTACAAAGCGTTATTGAAATTATTTATGAATTGGTAAAGAGCATTGCTATTATTCAAATGGGTCCATCCTATTATTCGCAATTTTTACCTTTTATAGCAACAATTTTCCTTTTTGTATTAGGGTCAAATTTATCAGGAGCTTTAATTCCTTGGAAATTAATTGAACTATCATCTGGAGAATTTGCTGCTCCAACTAATGATATTAACACAACAGCTTGTTTAGCAATTTTAACTTCGATTAGTTATTTTTTTGCAGGATTAAAAATTAAAGGAATTGGTTATTTTAAAAGATATATTAAACCTGCTGTATTTTTTTTACCTTTAAATATTGTAGAAGATTTTACAAAACCATTATCTTTAAACTTCCGATTATTTGGAAATGTTGTAGCTGATGAATTAACAGTTACCGTAATTTGTTCTTTAGTACCATTAATAATTCCTTTGCCTATTATGATGCTTGGTCTTTTTGCTAGTTCTCTTCAAGCTTTAATTTTTGCAACATTATCAGCAGCTTATATTGGAGAAGTTATTGAATAAATACTTTTTCCTTTAGAAATTTGTGAATTCTTTCAAATAGTCATTTTTATAATCAAATACTTTTTATGGTAGATGCTCTTATTGCTGCTGCTTCTGTTCTTGCTGCTGCTGTTGCTGTAGGATTTGCTGGTCTAGGGCCTGGTATTGGTCAAGGTAATGCCGCTGGTCAAGCGGTGGAAGGAATTGCTCGTCAACCAGAAGCAGAAGGAAAAATTAGAGGAACTCTTTTATTATCATTAGCTTTTATGGAATCCTTAACAATTTATGGTTTAGTTGTTGCATTATCTGTTTTATTTGCTAACCCATTTACAAGTTAATTATTAAAAAAGTTTGAAATGTTTTTTTCCATTTCAAGCTTTTTTAAGTATTAAAAAAAAAATTTTAGAAATTTATGAGTTATTCAGTAACTTTTTTATTAAATGGTGGGTTATTTGATTTTGATTTAACTTTTGCAGGAGAAGGAATATTATTCCTTTTATTTTCTTTAGTAGTTACTTTTGCATTTTTATCTCCTATTTCAAAACAATTAGATGATCGAGCAGAATTTATTGATTTTAATTTACGAAAATCAACATTTTTAGTTATTTTTGGGTATAAAAAATTTTCAAATAGTGTTCAAATATTAAACCAAGAAATTTCGGAATTTAATCGTCAAATAAAACTCTCAAAAACATATACTATAAGTAATTTTGAAAATGAAGTAAATTTGATTCAGAAAGAAAATGCAAAATTATTAAGTAATTTAAAAGGCGAGCTTTCTATTAAATCTGCTTATCTTTTTTCTAGAATTGCTAATGATTTAAATAATCTAACTGAGAATTTTTTTACAAAAAAATTTCATAGTAATTAACCGATAGCCTTATTTAAACTTATGATGTGGAATGTTTTTTCATTTTTTTTAACTAATGAAGAATCTTTTATAGAAATTAATACGAATATTTTTGAAACAAATCTAATAAATTTAATTATTTTAATTGGATTATTGATTTATGGAAATAAAATTTCATTTCAACCAACTTTAAAAATTAGACAAAAAGAAATAAGTCAAAATATTGAAAATGCACAAAAAGATGTAGTTATTGCTTCAAATTTCTATTCGTTATCAGAACAAGGCTTTATGCAAAGTATATTTTGGCTACAAGCATGGAAAAAATTTTATCAAAATGAAAAATTAGATATTGTTAAAAATAAATACAAATTAGTAGAAAATGGAATTAACGAAACATTTTTAACAGCTGAAAATTTAATTAATAATTTTGAAAATAAATCTTTTCTTAGTTTACAGCGATATATTCTTTTTTTAGCAGCAAGTCGTATATTACGCAAATTTCTTTCTTTATCTGAAAATGAACAATCACAAATTGTTGAAAATACAATATTAAAATTAGGAGGTGGGGAAAAATGAGTTTTAATAATAAATTTGTAATAACTTATGCAAAATCATTATTTCAAAATTTAAAACAAATATCCTTTTCTAAATCAGAAAATTTTAACATTGGAAAAATAACAATTTCAGGTGGAAATAAAGATGCAGCTGATATTTTTTCAGTTGGAGAAGAGTTATTATTACTTAAATCACTTATGATTTCTTCTAAAACTGCTAAACAATTCTTTCAAAATCCAACATATTCTGAAAAAGAAAAATTAGAAGCTCTTTTAAGAATATTTCCAGGACTTACACTTTCTTTACAATCTTTTTTAAAAGTTTTAGCAGAACGAAGCCATTTATCTTTAATACCTGAGATTTGTGAAGAGTTTACAAAATTATTAGTTAGTTTTAGAAACTCAACAAATGTTAAAATATTAATAGCTAGTGGATTAAAAGAAAATTACGGATTATTACTATTAAATACTTTAAGAAAATTAACAAATTCTAAAGAAATTATTTTAAATGCTTTTTATAATCCAAAATTATTAGGAGGTGTAATTATTGAATATAACTCAAAATCAATTGATGCAAGCATTTTAAAAGAATTTAGTTTATTTTTTAATGAAGCCTAGGTTATTTATTGAGGAAAATTTAATTTTAAAAACTTTAACAAGATTATTTTGTAATAATATATGAGAAATGTCACACAATTAACTAATTTTGTTCAAAATAAGTTAAGCGAATATACACAAACAACAACTAGAACTTCAGATGTTGGAGTTGTATTGCAAGTAGGAGATGGAATTGCAAGAATTTTTGGATTAGAAAATGTTGCTTCAGGAGAACTTTTAGAATTTGAAGATGAAACAGTTGGAATTGCTTTAAATTTAGAAACTAGTAATGTTGGAGCAGTTTTAATGGGAGCAGGGCGTAATATTAAACAAGGAAGTACTGTTAAAGCAACAGGAAAAATTGCTCAAATTCCAGTAGGTAACGATTTATTAGGACGAATAGTTGATGCTTTAATAACTCCTTTGGATGGTAAAGGACCGATTAATATTAGTGAAACTCGATTAATTGAATCTCCTGCACCTGGAATTATTGCACGTCAATCAGTATGTGAACCTTTACAAACAGGAATTGTTTCTATAGATGCTATGATTCCTATTGGTAGAGGACAACGAGAATTAATTATTGGTGATAGGCAAACAGGAAAAACTTCAATTGCTTTAGACACAATTATTAACCAAAAAACAGAAGACGTTATTTGCGTTTATGTTGCTATCGGACAAAAAGCATCTACTGTTGCACAAGCTGTATCAATTCTAGAAGAAAAAGGAGCATTAAAGTATACTGTTATAGTTGCAGCAAATGCAAGTGATCCCGCTACATTACAATATTTAGCACCTTATACTGGAGCAACTGTTGCAGAATATTTTATGTATAAAGGAAAAAGTACTTTAGTTATTTATGATGATTTAACAAAGCAAGCTCAAGCTTATCGTCAAATGTCATTGCTGCTACGACGACCACCTGGTCGTGAAGCCTTTCCTGGAGATGTTTTTTATTTACATTCTCGATTATTAGAACGTGCTGCTAAATTAAATCAAACTTTAGGTGGCGGTAGTATGACTGCATTACCTATAATTGAAACTGAAGCTGGTGATGTGTCAGCCTATATTCCGACAAATGTTATTTCAATAACAGATGGGCAAATTTTCTTATCAAAAGATTTATTTAATTCTGGAATAAAACCAGCAATTGATGTTGGTATTTCCGTATCACGTGTAGGATCAGCTGCCCAAATAAAAGCAATGAAACAAGTTGCTGGTAAATTAAAACTTGAACTTGCACAATTTGCTGAACTTGAAGCTTTTTCTCAATTTTCTTCAGATTTAGATAAAGCCACTTTACAGCAATTAGCAAGAGGACAACGCTTACGTGAATTATTAAAGCAACCACAAAATTCACCAAAATCAGTTGAAGAACAAGTAGCTTTAATATATGCAGGAACAAATGGTTATTTAGATTCTTTACCATTAACATCTATAAACTCATTTGTAGCAACTTTACAAGAATATTTAACAACAAAAGATACTAGAGTTATAAAACTTATTAAAGATTCTAAAAAATTATCTTCTGAAGCTGAAGAATTATTAAAAGAATCAATTTTAAAAGTTCAAAAAGAAATATTAGGATAAAAAAATTTTCGACTTTGAATCTTTTCTAAAAAGATTCAAAGTACGCTTTGATAACCACTTTGTTCTAATTGTTCAATTAATTCTAAAGATCCTGTTCGAATAATTTTTCCTTCTTTCATAATATGTACATAATTTGGCTTTAAATAATTTAAAATTCTTGGGTAGTGTGTAATAATAAGAAGTGATGAATTTTTTGAAAAATTATTTAAAATTGCATGACAAATAATTTTCATTGCATCAATATCAAGACCTGAATCAAGTTCATCTAAAATTATTAATTTAGGCTGTAATAAAACCATTTGTAAAATTTCATTTCTTTTTTTTTCTCCCCCAGAAAAGCCTTGATTTAAATCTCTATTTAAGAATTCCATTGGAATTTCTAGTTCCTTTGATTTTTTTTCAATTAAAGACATAAATTCAATTGGAGTTACCTCATTTTTTCCTTCATAATTTTGTTTCTGATTATAAGCTAATCGTAAAAAATCAAAATTTGTAACACCTGGAATTTCTAAAGGATATTGAAAAGCTAAAAAAATTCCTTCGTGAGCTCGCATTTCTGGAGCTAATTCTAATAAATTTTTTTCATTAAAATAAATTTCTCCATCATTAACTTTATATGCTGGGTGACCTGCAATAATTTTTGATAATGTACTTTTGCCAGATCCATTTGGACCCATAATAACATGAATTTCATTATCTTTTATTTCTAAATTTAAATGATTTAAAATAATTTTATTTTCGATTGATGCTTCAAGATTTTTAATTTTTAATGTCATAATGTGTTTTTTTAAAATTTATCCAACTGTTCCTTCAAGTTTTAAAGATAATAAATTATCTGCTTCTGCAGCAAATTCCATAGGTAGCATCGTAAAAACATCCTTACAAAATCCGCTTATTAGTAAGCTTATAGCTTGGTCATTTTTAATACCTCTTTGCATTAAATAAAAAAGTTGTTCATCACTAACTTTTGAAATTTTTGCCTCATGCTCAATAATGCTAGTTGGATTTGTACTTTCTAAATATGGAAAAGTAGATGCTGTAGATGAAGATCCAAGCAAAAATGAATCACATTGAGAAAAATTTCGGCAAAATAAAGCAGTTGATGCAATTTTAACAAGACCTCTATAAATATTTTTGGAAGCGCCGCATGAAATTCCTTTTGAAATTATTTTACTTTTAGAAAATTTTCCTAAGTGAATCATTTTTGTTCCTGTATCAGCTTGTTGATAATTATTAGTTAATGCTACAGAATAAAATTCTCCCAAAGAATTTTCTCCTAATAATACGCAGCTTGGATATTTCCAAGTAATTGCTGATCCAGTTTCTACTTGCGTCCAAGAAATATTAGAATTATTTCCTAAGCAAATTCCTCTCTTAGTTACAAAATTATAAATTCCACCAACTCCTAAATTATCTCCACTATACCAATTTTGAACTGTTGAATATTTTATTTGTGCATTTTCAAAAGCAAGAAGTTCTACAATTGCAGCATGTAATTGAGTTTGACTATATTTTGGAGCTGTACATCCTTCTAAATAACTAACACTACTATTTTTTTCGGCAATAATAAGTGTTCTTTCGAATTGACCAGAATCTTTATCATTTATTCTAAAATATGTTGATAATTCTAAAGGGCATAAAGTATTTTGCGGAATATAACAAAATGAACCATCACTAAAAACTGCAGAGTTTAAGGCAGCAAAAAAATTATCTGACGGAGAAACAACTTTTCCTAAAAATTTTTCTATTAGTTCAGGAAAATCTCGAATTGCATCTGATATAGAGCAAAATATAACACCAGCTTTTCCTAATTTTTCCTTAAAAGTAGTTGTTATAGAAATGCTATCAAAAACTGCATCAATTGCTACATTAGATAATTTTTTTTGTTCAGATAATGATATTCCAAGCTTTTCAAAAGTTTTTATTATTTCTGGATCAACTTCTTCTAAAGATGCTAGTTTTTTTTTTTGTTTTGGCACAGAATAATAGCTAATTTCATCGAAATTAATAGATTTGATATCTAAATTGGACCAATTCGGAAACTTCATAGTTTTCCATTTTTCATAAGCTTCAAGTCTAAAATTTTTTAAAAAAGAATTTTCATTTTTCTTTAAAGAAATTAATTCAATAATCGATTTATTAATTCCTTTAGGAAAATTTTCACTTTCTATATCAGTATTAAATCCATATTTATACGGTTGATTGATTACTTGTTTTAGTTCAAAATTTTGTTGATTTTTTTCAGTTACCATAAAGATGTTTAAGTAAGATTACTTATAAAGAAATTTAAAATTATATAAAAATATTAATTGCAATTCTATATATTTATAATATATAGTGTAATATATTTTTATAAACATAGATTAATTAATATTTTATTCATGAATTATAATTTAAAATTTTTATCAGTTTCAGTATGTTCCATTTTATCTATTTTTACTCTATTTTCGCCTTGTTATGCAATAGAATTAGATGAGGCAACAAGAACAGTTCCTTTAAATTCGAAAGAAAATGTTACTTTAACTTTAGAACAAGTAAAAAGAGGAAAAAGATTATTTATTAATACTTGTGCCACTTGCCATGTAGGTGGAATTACAAAAACAAATCCTAACGTTGGTTTAGATGTAGAAGCTTTAAGCTTAGCTACGCCTCCTCGAAATACTGTAGAAAGTTTAGTAGATTATATTAAAAATCCAACAACATTTGATGGTTTAGAATCTATAGCTGAAATTCACCCAAGTATTAAAAGTGCAGATATATTTCCTAAAGTTAGATCATTAACAGAAGATGATTTATTTGCCATTGCAGGTCATATTTTACTTCAACCAAAAATTGTTGCAGAAAAATGGGGTGGTGGTAAAATCTACTATTAATTCAAAATTAATAGTAGAAAAAAAATGATAATTCAAGAACTTCAAAATCATTTCAGTACAAATTTTTATATTCAAAATCAATCATTAATTCCTTTTATTCATTATTTCTCAATTATCTTGATAAATTTAATTGGATATCTTTATATATTTATAAAATTTTTCAAAGTAATGTGCTATTCAAAAATGACATTTGAATGGCTGCCAATGATTAATCCTTATAAATGGCCTTTTTCTTTTTTTCAAGTTTTAACAGATCCATATTTTCGTTTTTGGTCAAAACTTTTTCCAACGATTCGTTTTCAAAATTCTTCAATGGAAATATCAGGAATTATTGCACTAGAAGCCTTAAATTCTGTTTTATATGTTTGCATTCGTTTAACACAATATCTAATTTTAATTTTAGATAATACGGAAAAATTAATGACTACAAGCATTTTAATATAAAGACTAGGAAAAAATGAAAATGTAATTTATAATTAAATATATATTTATATAGCCACTATTTTAATTAATTATAAATTATGCTACGAATTCGATTAAAAAGAACAGGGAGAAAAAATCGACCTTTTTATAAAATTGTTGTTATGGAAAATTTATCAAAGCGAGATGGAAAAAGTATCGCAGATTTAGGATATTATGATCCACTTCAAAAAAATCTTCATTTTAATAAAGATTTATTGTATAAATTTTTAAACTATGGAGCCTATCCAAGCGATACAATTCGTCATTTAATTGATCAAATTATTGAAGAAAAGAATTTATATAAAAGCTAATTAGCTTTTATATAATTTTATATTATTCAGTTGTTATAATTGTTGCTACAAGAGTTAATGAATTCCATAAAATAGAACGAACTGATTTTGCTGAATCTAAAATACCTTCTTCTAATTTATTTAAATATTTTTTTTCTATTAAATCATAGCGAGTAGGAAATAATTTTGATTTTAAATTTTCAAAAATGAAAGGATAAGATATATTTGCATTATTTAATAATTCTTGAAAAGGGTTTAATAAAGCTTCGGAAAGAATATTACTGGCAAAAATTTCTTCTCCAATTAAATTTAAAGAAGACCAATTTACTAATTCTTGACGTAAATACAAATAAAATGAGCCACCCCCTGGTAAAACTCCTTCTTCTAAAGCTGAATGAATTGTAATTATAGCATTCTCAACTTTTTGTCGTTGTTCAACAATTTCATATTGATTTGAAATACCTATTTTAATTTTATTAATATTTCCTGATAATCTAGCAATTCTAGACTTAAATAAAGATTTTTCATCTTCAGATTCAGCTGTTAATAATTCTCGATTTAATTCATTAATTCTTCTTTTAGCAATAACTTTTGAAAATTTAGATAGTAAAAAAGTACTTTTATCTTTTTTAATAATAACTTTTTCTGCTTGTCCTAAATCGTCAATTGATAAATAATGAATATTTTCTTTAGAAGTTGGAATAAAATAATTGCTATGCGTTAAGGTCGCAAGATCTTCCAATATTCCGTTTTTTAAAAATTTAATAGCCGTATATTTAATAACAACAACTTTTAATTTTTTTTGAATAAAATTAAGAATTAATGTTGATAATACTTCTTTATTTATTTCTTCTGCAATAATAACTAGTGGTTTATTATTAGACTTGACATATTCAATAATTTCTTTAATTTGATTAAGTAAAGTAATAGGCTGGCCTGATATTAAAATATAAGGATTTTCGTAAACTACTTCAAAATTTTTTAATTCATTAATAAAATAGGATGAAGCATATCCTTTTTCAATTTGAATTCCTTCGACAATTTCAATTTCATTTTCACTTGAAAAATTCTCTTCTATAATAGTTAATCCATCACGACGAATTTGGGGTATTGATTTTTTTACCATTTCAGATATGTGAGAGTTTAACTTTTTTCCCGTAGCAGTTTTAAAAACTCCTTCAATTTCAAATTGATTTTCAACTGGAAATGAATATTCTGTTACTTTTTCAATTAAAAAATAAGCTAACTTTTTTAAACCTATGCTCAAAGAAATAGCATTATAGCCATTTATAATAAATTTTAAACAAATTTGTAAGAGTTTGCAGTTTAATAAAGTTATCGTTGTTGAGCCATCTCCTGTTGTAGCAATTGTTTTAATAGCAGATTGTTCTAATAATTTTAAAAGAATATTACTTCCACTTTCTGAAAATTCTAAAGATTTTAATAAATTAGATCCATTTGTAAGAAATTTTAGTTCATTGTTTTTTGTAAAAACTATTCCATTTTTACCAGTTGGACCTAAAGTAATTTTAATCGAATTGTAAATTTCTTCCAATGTAATTAAATTTTTTTCAAAATTATAAAGAAGGGAAAATTTTTTCATATATATAGATATATTATATGTTATCTTGTCTTTTTTTCTTCTTAAAGTTAAAATAGTAGTATTAAATTTAGAGCATGTAGCTCAGCGGCTAGAGCACGTGGCTACGAACTACGGTGCCGGGGGTTCGAATCCCTCCTTGCTCAAAAATATTCAAATTATTATGGGGTATAGCCAAGTGGTAAGGCAACGGATTTTGACTCCGTCATTCGAAGGTTCAAGTCCTTCTTCCCCAGATTTTAGAATAATTAATGTTTTATGCCAACTGAAATTCAAATCATTAATGGAATAAAAGAATCTACTTTTCCATTAATTAAACTAACAAAATCTTTAAATGGTAAAACTGGAACAGCTACTTTTTTATTTGCAAATCCAAGCTCTTTTTCTTATGTAGTGGATAATCAAAAAGAAATTAAAAAAATATTGTTAATAGGAGAGAAGAAAATAATTTGTACTGAAAATATTACAATTTTTTTTAAAAATGGAAAACCATTTCTATTAAAAATTATTTTTATATTTAAAAATTCTCTAGAATGGTTTGACTTTTTAAACTTTATGAATAATTACTCTAAAGAAAAAGGATTTTTATTTGAGCCTGAAAATTTTGATTAAAAAATTTTAATCTTTTTTATTTTTTTAAAGCTAAAATGACAGTAATAATAAATTTTGAAAATATTATCATTAACTTTAATTATATCATATCATATAACAAAATTTAGTAAAAACTATTTTCTAATTGGAACTTTTTAATTAATTTTTAATCAAAGAAAAATAATTTTTCAAAATTCTAATAGTAACAAATTAAACTTTTAGATGAATTTAAGTATTTTTAGCTATGAAGCTAATATTAATTTAATAATTGAAACATTTTATAATTCAGATGATGACTATGATGATTTTACATTCGAAGATGAGGAAGAAGAAAAAGGTCCTGCCTTAGAAATTTATGGAACTGATTTAACTTTATTAGCACAGCAAGGGCAACTTGAAGAATGCTTTGGAAGAGAAAAAGAACTTTTAGAAGTAATGGAAATTTTAGTTAGGAGACAAAAAAATAATCCAGTATTAGTTGGAGATGCTGGAGTTGGGAAAACTGCTATTGTGGAATTATTTGCCACAAAAATTGTAAATAATTTAGTACCCTTTGTGTTAGAGGGAAGAACGATTATAAGTTTAGACTTAGCTAGAATTGTTGCTGGATCTCGCTATAGAGGCGAATTTGAATTAAGATTCCAAAGAGTATTAGATGAGGTTTTAGCACAACCTAATACAATTATTTTTATTGATGAAATCCATAATATAGGGGGAACAGGGTCTGCAGAAGGATCTTTGGATGCAGCTAATATTTTAAAACCAGTTTTATCTAGGAGTGGATTTCAATGCATAGGAGCAACAACAACCAAAGAATATCAAAAAATTGAAAAAGATCCTGCTTTAAATAGAAGATTTCAACCGATTCAAGTAAAAGAACCTTCAATTGAACAAACAGTTAACATTTTATATGGATTAAGACCTAGTTTAGAGGCATTTCATAATGTTGAAATTTTACCTTCAGCTCTTTATTTAGCCGCTGACTTATCCTCTCGTTATATATATGATCGATTTTTACCTGATAAAGCTATTGATTTAATTGATCGTGCAGCTGCAAAAGAAGTAATTCAATTAACAAATGTAACAGAAGGTTCAATTATTTCTTCAATTGTAAATGCTTCTTTAAATAATATAGGAGCTTTAAAAGTTGAAGCCTTTCGCCGAGGTGATACAGCAACTGAATTTATTTTTCAAGAAATTGAAAATGCATATCGTAATTTCTTATTACGATGGGTAGAAGCTCCATTAACAATTCCTGAACACCCGGAAACATTATTATCTCCTTTATCGCAATCTTTATTTGATG
>Ga0116230_10000513_pt1 | contig 34362 bp, 25 predicted proteins | sample S1TSphfallax_3_FD_88678 | JGI IMG/M metagenome (GOLD analysis project Ga0116230, IMG submission 88678) | Host-associated microbial communities from peat moss isolated from Minnesota, USA - S1T2_Fd - Sphagnum fallax MG | ecosystem: Host-associated > Plants > Peat moss > Unclassified | place... | reverse complement strand
TCGTGGTGGAGCAACGATTGGAAATACAGGAAGGAGATCGGTTTCGACCTGTCGCCGACCGGCGCCGATATCGCAACCACGGTCCAAGATGTGCCGGTGCTGGTGCGTTTGTCCCTGGCCAACTTTAGTTATTTCAACGATACCAAGGCGGACGGCTCCGATTTTCGTCTCATCTCGGGCGATGATAAGACGCCGCTCAAATTCCATTTCGAAAGATACGATCCACAAAGTCAGCTGGCGTTCTTGTGGGTGCTCGAGCCGCAGATCACCGGGGGTTCGAAGAACGAAAAAATCTATGCCTATTACGGCAATGCCGACGCGCCGTCCGCCGCGGATGTCTCCGGCACCTACGATGCCCAGCAGGTTCTGGTGTTGTCGTTCCCGGAGACCAGCGGGTTACCGATGGATGGCACCGCCTACAAGAACAACCCCTCGGCCTCCACGGCCACGCTCACGCCTGCCTCGCTGATCGCCGGCGGGGCCCAGTTCGCGGGCAAGGACAGTATCACCGTGCCCGCCACCGCGTCGCTGCGGTTGCTGCCGAACCAAGGAATGACGGCCTCGGCGTGGGTCAAGGTGGCGCAGCCACAAGACGCTGCCGTGCTCGCCCTCACCGATGGTGCGAAATCGATCGAACTCGATATCGCGGGTGCCAAAGTGGTCGCGCGAGCGGCACTCGGCGGCGCACCCGTGACCGTTACCAGCACCGCTGATATCGCGATGACTCAGTGGCATCATGTGGCCTTCACGGCGGGGAGCGGCAAGCTCACGCTTTATGTCGACGGCGTCGCGGTGGGCAGCGCACCCGTGACGCTTGCGGAAGTGGGTGGCAATTTCACGGTGGGCGCCGCCAGCGGCGCGAAGTTCCTCACCGGCGATGTCGATGAAGTGGAAGTCTCCAAGGTCGCGCGCACGCCCGAATGGATCAAGGCGGCTGCGGCCTCCCAGGGCATGGATCCCACTCTGGTGCTTTTCGGCGCCGACGGACAGCGCGAAGGCGGCGGTCAAACTTCGTATTTCGCCACCATCGCCAAGAACTTGACCGCCGACGGCTGGGTGGTCATCGGTATTTGCATGGCGATGTTGGTGATCGCGCTCGGGATCATGATCGTCAAGGCGTTCTCGTTGACGCGCGTGGAGCGGGCCAACGCCAAATTTCTCAAGGAGTTTCGCCGGCTCGGCGCCAAGGACGCCACGGCGCTCGTGGAGTCGGAAGAGGACGATGCGGAGACGGATGACGACCTCGATGAGGCGCCCTCCATGGCATCGCTCGCCAATGACCAACATCAGTTCGGTGCTTCCACCCTCTATCGGCTGTATCACCACGGCGTGCGCGAAGTCAACAAGCGCATCGCCGCCCAATCATCCCAGTCGGTGGGCGCGGCGCGCGCGTACGTCATGTCGCCGCAATCCATCGATGCAATTCGCGCCGCCATGGACGGAACGATGACCCGCATGCAGCAAACCTTGTCGAGCCAGATGGTGTTGCTCACCATCGCCATCTCGGGCGGTCCGTTCCTGGGCCTCTTGGGCACGGTCATCGGTGTGATGATCACGTTTGCCGCCATCGCTTTGTCTGGCGATGTCAACGTCAACGCCATTGCCCCCGGTGTCGCTGCGGCGCTCGCCGCGACCGTCGCCGGCCTGGCCGTCGCGATTCCTGCCCTGTTCGGCTACAACTGGCTCAACACCCGCATCAAATCCATCAACGCGGACAATCGCGTGTTCGTCGACGAGTTCGTCACGCTGCTCGCCGAACAGTACTCTTAAGGCCGCATCACCATGTCCGGTTCAATCGACAGCGGTGAGAAGGATGTCTACGATGACATCAACATCACGCCCATGCTGGATCTTGCATATGTGTTGATGGTGATCTTCATCATCATGACTACCGCCTCGGTGCAGGGCATCAAGGTCAATTTGCCCAAGGCGAGCGACACGCCGTCGTTGGCAAAGCCGCAGACCAAGGCCATCACCATCACCGCCGATGGAACCATGTATCTCGATACCTATCCCGTGAGCCTGCCGGAACTGGAAACGTTGCTGCGCCAATACAAGACGGCGAACCCGAATCTGCCGGTGGTTGTGAAGGCGGATTCGACGATCCCATACCAAAAAGTGGTGGATGTGCTGGATGTGATCGGACGGCTGGAGATCACCCAACTGGGCTTGGTGACCCAGCGCATCGTCAAGTAGCAGTGGCTCGTGGCCGACAAACGCAGCGTGCGTCGCACTGTTTCACGGCTCGCGGGGGTCGCTTTCGCCATTCTGCTCATCATCGCGTTCGTGTGGTTCGTCCGCACGATGATGAATGCCAAGACCGGCAAGACCACGCGAACGGTACAGGTGGTGCAGATCATCCGACCACCACCGCCGCCGCCGGACGAGCCACCGCCACCGCCGCCGCCGCCGCAGAAGTCGCCGGAACCGCTGCCGAAGGATGTGCCCGATCCGCAGCCTGAACAGCAGCCCGATCAGGCGCCGGAGCAACCGCTCGGCGTCGATGCGGAGGGCACCGCCGGCGGCGATGCCTTCGGGCTTGCCGCGCGCAGCGGCGGCAGCGATCTGATCGGCGGCACGGGCACGGCGCCGTACGCGTGGTACACGAATCGAATGCGCGATGCGATCAAGGATCGCCTCGCCGCGGCGCCGTGTACCAAATCAGCCAAGGGATCGCTGTCCACGCGCGTGATGCTGGCGGCGGATGGACGCATCAAACAGATCACCTTGACCACCAGCACGGGTAACGCGCAGGTCGATGCGTGCGTCGACAAGGTTTTGGAGTCGATCACGAGCTTGGGGGATCCGCCGCCGGTCGGCATGCCGGAACAGGTGAATTTGCGGCTCGTTTTTTAAAGATTGCGATACAAGAGAATCGAGGGAGAGCGATGAAGAATTTTACTCCGAGAACAATGCGCAACGTGACGGCGTGTTTGGCGCTTGCGCTTTTGCCGGCGCTCGCGTGCCGCGCCGATGACGAGCGGCAATCGCTCGAGACATTGCGCAACACGGTGATCAATTTGCTCCAAGCGCTGGTCGATCAGGGCGTCATCAGCAAGGAGAAGGCGGAACAAATGGTGAAGGCGGCGCAGGACAAGGCGGCCCGCGATGCGCTGGCGGCGTCGGCGAAGGAGGGCGCGCTGTCCAAGGAGGACGAGGGAGCGGTTCGCGTGCCCTACGTTCCGCAGATCGTCCAGGACCAGATCGCCAAACAGGTCGCCGATGAGGTCAAGCCCGCGGTGGTGGCCGATGTCGTGAAGGAGGCCAAACTCGAGAAGTGGGGCGTCCCAGGTGCGCTCGCCGATTGGCTGACGCGAACGCGGATCTACGGCGATTTGACGCTGCGCGAAGAGGGCATCTTTTACGGCGCCAACAACGCGCCGGAGTACAACTACTTCGCCATCAACACCGCGGGCGGCATCGCCCAGGCCGGGGAAAACGCGTTTCTCGATACGGACGAGAATCGCTTCCGCTTTCGCGGCCGAGCCCGCCTGGGCGTGGAGTCGCAGATCAGCGATTCCATTACCGCGGGCCTGCGCATCGCGACCGGCAACACGTCGGATCTCGTCTCCGAATCACAGACCCTGGACGGCACCTCGCCGTATACGTTCGGGCTCGATGAGCTGTATATCCGATTGGACGAGCGCAATTCGCAGCGCTTTCCGTGGCTCACGGTCGTCGGCGGTCGCTTTCTCAATCCCTATGAGACACCGACCAACTTGATTTTTCACGAACATTTGACGTTCACCGGCGCTGCCGCAACCGGCCGCTTCGGCTTCGGGGACGGCGGCCCCGACCAATCGGATGTGTTCTTGACGCTCGGCGGGCATCAACTGCAGGAAATCGAGTTCTCCGCTCACGACAAATGGCTGGTGGGCGCAGAGCTCGGCACCAATCTTCACTGGGGTGATTCGCAGAAACTGCGCGTCGCCGCGGCGTTTTACGATTATTTTAACGTGACCGGTATATTGAATCCCGCGGATCAGCCGGGCCTGTACAACTATACCGCGCCCAATTTCCTGCGTTTTGGCAACACCTTGTTCAATATCGCCAACACGCCCGGCGACACGAGCCAGCTATTCGCGCTAGCCGCGAAGTACCGGCTCGCCGATATCAACGCGACCTACACGTACGCGGTGGGACCGTACTCGCTGGCCGTGACCGCGGATGCGGTGCGCAATTTCGGCTTCAATGCGGCCCAGGTCGAGGCCAACACCGGCTACTACGTTGCACCGCGTACCAAGGGGTACCAGACCGACGTCAGCTTCGGCACGCCGACCGTGCTGGCATTCAACGCGTGGCGTGCCACGGTGGGTTACCGCTATTTGCAACGCGACGCCGTGATCGACGCCTACACCGATTCGGACTTCCACTTTGGCGGTACCAACGCCCGCGGCTATTACCTGGTCGGCGACTATGGACTGGCCCGCAACGTGTGGCTGCGGCTGCGTTACTTGAGCGCGAACGAAATCGATGGCCCGACGTACGACGTCGACACCATGCAGATCGACGTGAACACCCGCTTCTAGGAGGGTCACCATGAAGATCGCCACCCTGAACCGAGCCGTCATTGCCGCGTGCCTCGTGACCCTTCTACTGGGGGCGCCCGCCCTGCACGCCCAGACGCAGCGCAGCGGCGGCGGTGAGGCGCAAAAGTTCATGCAGCAGTATCAGCAGCTGGCTGGCGAGAAGACCGCCCTGCAAACGCAGCTGGCGCAGATGAAGAAAGACCTGGATTCGGCCCAGAGCGAACTCGCCGCGATCAAGAAGGAACGCGATGCGCTCAAAGCTCGCTCCAGCGTGTCGGCGGCGGAGGCCGCGCAGCTCGCCCGGGCCAACGAGTTCAAGGAGAGCGCCGAGAAGAGCCTCGAACAGAACAAGCAACGCACCGCGGAACTGGTGGAACGTTTCAAGGAAACGATTGCGACCTTGAAGGGAGTGGAGTCCGACCGCGCCACGCTGCAAAAGGACAACGCAGACCTCACCGCGAAATACGACAAGTGCGCGGTCGATAATGAGCAGCTGTACCAGATCGGCAACACGGTATTGGACCGCTACGACCGCGTCGGGCTGTTCACCAAGGTGTCGAGCGTCGAGCCCTTCACCAGGCTCACGCGCACGCGGATCGACAACCTCGTCATCGAGTACCGGGCCCGGGCCGACGAATTACGATTGAAGAAGCCCGCTCCATAACGTCATGGAGCGGTTGCAGGAGCGCCTCAACGAAGTCCGCGATCAAGCGAAATGGTTGTTCCAGCAGGGCCGCTTGCGGGAGTCGCTGGCCGCACATGATGAGGCGCTCACGCTCGCACCCAACGCGGTTGTGATCCACTTGAGCGCCGCCCGGGTGGCCCACGCGCTCGAGCTGCAGGAGCTCAGCTTGCAGCACTTCGAAGCCGCGGCGCGTCTCGACCCACGCTGCTACCAGGCGCTGGAGGGCGCGCGGCGGATTTGTGCCGGAGCCGGTCTCGCGGAACGTGCCGCCCACCATGCCGCTCTGGCCAACGATCTCGTGCCGAGCGCGGAATCGCTGGTCTCGATGAAACTCCTGGTCCCATCGATCCCGCCGTCGCTCGAGGCCATTGGCGAGATCCGCGCGCGCTATGCGCAGGGCATCGCCCAACTCCTCGAATCGCCACCGCAACTTCCGGCCCCCGGCGGCGCGCTCGGCGTTGCCGGCTTCTTCCTCGCCTATCATGGCGAGAATGACCGGGATCTGCAGATGGCCGCTGCACAGCTATTCTTGCGAGTCATTCCGAGCCTGGCTTTCACCGCGCCGCACTGTGCCGGGCACGGTGCTCGCGGCCGGCGCACGGGCCGGATCCGGATCGGCTTCATTTCACGCTTCTTCGCCGCGCATTCCATTTTCTCGACCTCGATCGGACTGATCGAGAAGCTGCCCCGCGACAGCTTCGAGGTGATTGCGTTGCGCATCACGCCGTCACGCGATGATGCAGCGACCGCCCGAGTCCGAGCAGCGGCGGACCGGACGGTCGAACTCGAGGCCGATTTTTTCCGCGCGCGGGAGCAGATCTCGCAGCTCGCCCTCGATATCCTGTTCTACCAGGACATCGGTATGGAGCCCATCTCGTATTTTCTGGCGTTTGCCCGGCTTGCGCCTGTCCAGTGCGTCTCGTTCGGTCATCCCAACACCACGGGCATTCCGACCATGGACTATTTCATCTCCAATGATCTGTTCGAGCCGCCCGGCGCGCAGGCGCACTACAGCGAAGAGCTGGTGTTATTGCACGACCTTCCGACCCTGGCGTACTACCATGAACCGGAGATACCGACCGAACCGGCAACGCACGAATCTTTCGGCTTGCCCGCAGCGGCGACGTTATACGTCTGTCCGCAGACGCTGTTCAAGCTGCATCCGGAGTTCGACGGTATCTTGCGAGGGATCCTCGAGCGCGACCCCCGCGGACTGGTGATCCTCATCGCGGGGCAATTCCAGGAATTTACCCACCGGCTGCGCGAGCGGTTCGAGCGCACGTTGGGCAAGGTCCGGCAGCGCGTGGTGTTCGTGCCGTTCATGTCGTTCGAGCGGTACATGCAGTTGCTGCAGTTGGCCGCTGTCGTCTTGGATACCCTCCATTTCAACGGCATGAATTCGTCGCTGCAAGCGTTCTCCGTGGGTGCGCCGGTGGTGACGCTGCCGGGTCGCTATCAACGCGGGCGGCATACGCAGGCGATGTATCGAAAAATGGGCATACCGGAATGCATCGCCAAGGATGCGGCCGACTATATCGACATCGCGGTGCGTATCGGCACCGATCCGGACCAAGCGCGGCGCGTGCGCGAGCGCATCCTCGCGGCCAAGCACGTGCTGTTCGAGGATGCCCGCGTCATCGATGAGTTCGCAGGATTCTTCACTGAAGCATTCGGCCGTGACGGCTGACATGACCGCAACTTCGGTCGATGTCGAGCCCCTCATTGCACGGGCGCGAAGACTTCTCGATCTGCGTCGGGACGCCGAAGCTCTCGAGTACTTTGCGCAGGTGCGTGGGTTGGCGCCCGACATGCCGGAGGCGATCCTCGGCCAGTGCTGGGCGCTGCTGCGTCTCGGCCGGGCGGACGATGCCTCGGCAGTGCTTGACCAGGCAATGCGCGAGCAAGCGTACCTACCCGGGGCCGACGGCATGCTCGCGCATGTCTTTCTGGCGCTGGGACGCACTCGAGAGGCGTGGACGGCGGCGAGTCGCGGCTGCAGCGCCGTGCCGACCGATGCGCTCGCGCTGCTCGCGCGCGGACTGGTGTCGCGCGAGCGCGGCGATGCCGGCGCGGCGCTCGCCGACTTCGAGGCGGCGCTGACGGCGGACCCCAGGCTGGCGGCGGCACATCAGGGTCGCGCGAGTGCGCTGGCAGCGCTCGGACGCCTTGAGGCAGCTATCGAGGCACTCGACTGCGCCCGCCGCCTGGATCCGAACAATCCCGCCATCCCGCTGCGGCTGGGCCATTTGCTGATTCAACTGCATCGGTTCGATCAGGCCGTTGACGACTTTGCGGCGGCCCTCGCCATCGATCCGCGCCATACGGCAGCGTTGCAGGGACATGCCCAGTGTTTAGCCGCGCTGGGCCGGGCACCGGAAGCGGTCGACGCCTATGGCCGATTGCTCGCTGCGGCGCCAAACGCCGACTACATGCGAGGCGAGCGCTTCCACGTGCAACTGCAGTGTTGCGACTGGCGCGACTTCGAGCAGCAGCGGGAGGACATCGCGGCGCGGGTGCGCCGCGGCGAGCGCGCCGACAATCCGGGAACGTTCATGAGCCACAGCGATTCGGCCGCGGACCAGTGGTGCTGCGCGCGAACCTTCGCCGCGGATTTCTGCGCCACCCCCATCGGTCGATTCGCCTCGTATCAGCAGCGTGAGACGAGCCGCATCCGTGTTGCCTACCTGTCCGCGGATTTCCACACCCATGCCACCGCCTTGTTGGCCGCGGGATTGTTCGAAGCCCACGATCGCTCCCGGTTCGAAATCTTTGGCCTGTCGTTCGGACCCGATGACGGCGGCGAGATGCGCCGACGGCTCACGCATGCCTTCGAGCACTTCGAGGATGTGCGGCATTTGACCGATCGGCAAATCGCGGAGCTCATACAATCGCGGGGTATCGACATCGCAGTGGATTTGAAGGGCTATACGCTGGGCGCTCGACCGCAGATCTTCACCTATAGGCCCGCTCCCGTGCAGGTGTCGTTTCTCGGCTATCCGGGCACGTTGGGTGGCGATTTCATGGATTACATCGTCGCCGACCGGACGGTGATACCCGAGAGCGAGAGGGGGTTTTATTCCGAGCAGGTGATCTTCATGCCTGAGTGCTACCAGGTCAATGACGCCTGGCGCGATCCCGGCGTCGCCGCGGCGCGCCACGCCGCGGGACTGCCCGAAGATGCTTTCGTGTTCTGCTGTTTCAACAACGCCTACAAGATCAGCCCGTCGGTGTTCGATGATTGGATGGGAATCTTGCGAGCGGTTCCCGGCAGCATCCTGTGGCTCTTGGAAGGCACGGCGGCGGCAATGGCAAACTTACGTACCGTTGCCACGGGCTCCGGCGTGCATGCCGACCGGCTGGTGTTCGCGCCGTGGCAATCGGCTGCCGACCATCTCGCGCGCTGCGCCCTTGCGGATTTGTTCTTGGATACGCGGCCGTACACCGCGCATACGACGGCGAGTGACGCATTGCGCAGCGGGGTGCCGCTCATCACCCAGCCCGGCGGGACTTTCGCCTCCCGCGTCGCGACCAGTTTGCTGCGTGCCATCGGTGTGGATTCGCTCAGCGTCGGTTCGCGGGAAGCCTACGTCAGCCTCGCGATTCGCCTCGCCCAATCGCCCAGCGAACTTAAAGGGCTGAAACAGAAGTTGGCCCTCACACGCCAATCGTCCCCGCTGTTCGACCCCGTCCGTTATTGCCGTCACCTGGAGACCGCGTTCGAGATAATCTGCGCGCGCGCCCGGCGTGGCGAGGCGCCCGGTCCCTTGGTCGTCCCGGCGTGAAGCTCCGTCATTGCCTTGGCACCATCATCTGTATGGCCGCGATGGATCCTGTGGCCATCCAGTCTTCGAGCGCTGCCGAGTCGGCGAAGGGAGCGGAAGCCCATGCGGGAGTGCCACTCCCGGAGTTAAAAGCCGATCCGCCAGGCACCGTCATTCCCCGATCCTGCACGTTGAGCGTGATGGCCGGGCATGTCTCGGTGGAACTCCTCGTCGCCACCACCACGGACATGCCCGCGCTGTTGCTCAGCGGACCATTGTTTGGCTTCGATGGCTCCGCCGCGCCCTACGCGGAGCGGCAGTTTCCCGAACTGGCCATCCGCGTCGACGGTGCATCGAGTGTGCCGGATGATCGCTTCGAGGCGTTCTTCGGCGGCAGGAACATTACCAACTTCCTCATCCAGGCGGATTTGGATCCGTGGATCATCACGCACGATCCGCCTGTGACGGCAGCTCATCCAGCGCATCCTCAGGTGCTAAAAGGGCTCATCCTCATGGGCGCCATCGAGCCGGTCGGCGAGGACTTCCGCGCGAAGTGGACCGCCCGGCGGATCTTGCGGATCCCCTTGAAAAACGTCCCGCAGCAACGGGTGGAACTCGATTACACCGCCCGCCCGGCTGCCGCCGTCATGACGGCTGAGCAACTGGACACGGCCGCGCGGGAGCGGCGGTATTGCTTGTCGCCACGGGAACTCGCGAAGCTCCGGCGTCCCGGCGCGGGTACCACCTGGCTCTCCATTCAGGAACTCGCCATTGCGACCGGCATCGACGACACCGCGCCGGCCGCGGTGTCGCTCACCGTACAGCCGACTGCCGCTCGAGGGAACTTGGCACCCACCGTGTTCGCCTGCGGACCCCATGGCAAGTCGGTCGCAAAGCAAGGGCGAGTGACGCGAGAAGCCGTCGACGTAGACGACTCGGGCAGCGTGCACGTGCTCATCGTCGCGTTGGCGGCGGGGCCGCCGGCCGCGGTCCGGTAAGCTCAGAGGCGTGAATATCTTGCTACCGTATTGGCGCGGCGTTCCAGATCGCTGTTTCTATCAGGAGTTTCAACTGGGCATCGCCGCGGCGCTTCGCGACTTCGGCCATCAAGTTTTCAGCTTCCCGTTTGCCGAGCGCGCGCCGCTGGAGCTTGCCGAGGCAAAGCCGTTCTACCGTCAGATCACTGATGCCCGGATCGACATGGTCCTCGATCTCGCCTGCTGGGGTTTTGGCCTGTCGCTCGTCAGGCTACCTGCGGTTGAGGGCGTCGCGGACCTTTTGTATGACAGATTTGGCATTTCCTATCTGGCCTGGCTGTTCGATCACCCGTTCAACCAACAGTTGGTCGGTGCCATGGCTAAGAGACACTACGTGCTTTACCCCGATCGCGGGCACGCGCAACAAGTGCGCCTGATCTACCCCACGTTACGGGTGACCGGCGAGATATTTGCGCCGCCTGCAGTTCGTTTGGAAAGCGATTTCTCGGTGTCCAATGGGACGGTAAGCAGGCCCATTGACGTGTTGTACGTCGGCAATCTGGAGGTGCAGGCACTCGATCGCGAGAAATGGCGCAACCCGTCGAAGGAGCAGCGGCCGCCGTTCTTTGATCCGGGATTCTGCGATGCCCTTGCGGATGCGATGCTGTCGGTCCCGGACCGTTCGCTGCACTTCTGTCTGCAAGACGCCATGGCGACGCTCGACAAAGCACCGGGGACGTTCAACGTACGTGCCCATGTCAGCTTGGTGGAGAATTTTTTGCGTCACCTGCATCGTCGAAATATGGTCGTCGCGCTGGCACGCTCGGGTGTCCGGATGCAGGTTGTCGGCAAGGGTTGGAATCTCGTTGGGTTGCCCGCGAACGTCACAGTCATGGCCAGCACCGATTACGAGGGCATCTTCCGCCTTGCCGCACAGGCGAAGATTTGCCTCGATGTCTCCACCTATCTCGATGGGGCGAACGACCGGGTGTTCAGCTATGCGCTCAACCGGTCTGTATGCTTCACTAACGCCGCCGGTTATCTCCGGGACGCGATGGGCAAGGAGGGTGGGATGCGTTTCTACACCGTGGGAAACATCGACGGGCTGTGCACCGAGGTGAAGGCTTTGCTCGCCAAGCCGCAAGAGTCTCGGGACCTGGGTGAACGAGCGGCACAAACGGTACGATCGGCGCATACGTGGCGGCAGCGAATCGGCTCTGTGTTGGCATCGGTGACGCACTGAGGTGAAGTCCATTCACGTAATTGCAAAACGGTTGCGGTACGGTCTACGAGCGAGTTCCGGAGTGTCCCGTGAGTCTGGCTGAGAAATTGCAACAAGCGCTCGGCCTGCATCAACAAGGACAAACTCAGCAAGCTAAAGCGATCTACCAAGAGATTCTTGGGATCGAGCCCAATCACTCCGAGGCTCTGCAACTGCTGGGTTTGATAGCCGCTCAAGACGGCAAGCTGCACTTGGCGGCTGAATTGATGGGCAAGGCAATCGAATCCGATCCCCGAAATGTGGCTGCCTACTGCAACCGGGCAACGGTATTGAAGAGCCTTGGGCAATTGTCCGCTGCACTCGATAGTTACGATCGCGCCATTCGGCTCGCTCCGGACTTGGCCACGGCTCATTTCAACCGCGGATTGGTGTTGCAGGACCTAGGGCAATTGGCGGCGGCGTTGGCCAGTTACGAGCAGGCGATCGCGATTGAGCCCGACTATGCCGAGGCACATCTGGCCTGCGGCAACGTGTTGAACGAACTGAATCAATTGGATGCGGCGCTGACCAGCTGCGATCGGGCCATTGCCATCGTCGATGACTATGAGGATGCTCATGTGGGACGGGCCGCCGTACTACTCGTGCTCGGGCAACTGGACGCGGCGCGTGCCAGCTACGACCGCGCCATCGAGTTAAGGCCAGACCATGCTACGGCTTACTATGGCAGGGCCTTCACCTCCTTATTGCGCGGAGATTTCGCGAGGGGAGGGATCGACTATGAATGGCGCTGGAAGGACACTAAATGCTCGGGCAGCATGGAAAAACGAGACTTCAGGCAGCCGTTGTGGCTGGGCGAGGAGTCGATCGCGGGCAAGAGTATTTTGCTGTACAGCGAGCAAGGCCTGGGCGATACGCTGCAGTTCTGTCGCTACGTGAGATTAGTCGCAGACTTGGGTGCGCAAGTGGTCTTGGAAGTCCAACAACCGCTGAAGAGCTTGCTGGACGGATTAGAGGGCGTGTCGCACCTGGTCGCGAGAGGCGACGCTTTACCGGATTTCGATTATCGGTGTCCGCTGTTGAGTTTGCCGCTGGCATTCAAGACGACCGTGGCAACGATTCCTGGGCGCGTGCCTTATTTGAAGAGTCATCCAGAAAAGAGCCTCCTCTGGCGGGACACGCTGGGTTCGCCGACCAAAAAGCGCGTAGGCTTGGTGTGGGCTGGCGGCTTCAGGCCCGACCAACCGTCGATGAATGCGCGCCGCAACATTGCCCTGGCGAAGCTCGCGCCGCTGCACCAAATTGACGTCGAGTTCTTCAGTCTGCAAAAGGGACAGGCGGCAGAATCGGAGCTTGCCGAATTGGTTGCCAAAAACTGGCATGGTCCGAAACTGCTGGACTTTACTCACCTTCTTCGCGATTTCTCGGACACGGCGGCGCTCATCGACCAGCTGGATTTGGTCATTGCCGTCGACACCTCCACGGCTCACCTCGCCGGCGCCATGGGAAAACCGGTCTGGATATTGAATCGCTTCGACACGTGTTGGCGTTGGATGTTGGATCGTACGGATAGCCCCTGGTACCCGACTGCAACAATTTATCGGCAACCGGAGCCGGGAGATTGGGATAGCGTCATAGCCAATGTCCTCCGTGATCTCAAGGAGCAATGACAACGCGTTCATGGAGAAGAAATCCGCACTCGGGCGCTACCTCGATCGATGAGGGTTCATCTTGGATCATTTAGCGGCCAAGCTCGCGCGGGCGCGCTCCCTGCATCAGCAGGGTGATCTGGCACGCGCGCGATCAATCTATGAAGAAATCCTGGCTGTCCGGCCGAAAAACTACGACGCGCTGGCATCGTTGGCGCTCCTCGCCGCACAGGGCAACGACTTTAGCCGGGCGGTGGAGTTGTTCGACGAGGCGATCGGCGTGGATCCCGGTCAACCGGCGGCGTATTGCAACCGCGGATTGGCAGAGCAGCATCTGCGGCGCCTCCCGGCGGCACTCGCGAGCTACGATCGAGCCATCGCTCTCAAGGATGACTACGCGATTGCCCATTTCAATCGCGGCAACGTGTTGCAGGAGCTCCACGATCTCACGGCGGCACTCGCGAGCTATCAGCGCGCCATGGCCCTGCAGCCACGATGGTCGCAGGCAATCCTCTGCTGCGCGGCGATGCTCCGACAACTCGGTGAGCCGGATGCCGCCGTCGCGCTGTACGATCGGGCGCTGACCCTGACGCCGAACGCGGCGCAGATTCACTTCGACAAGGCCGTCTTGCTCGCGAGTAGTGCCCGCTTCGAGGCGGCGCTGGCGAGCTACGAAAAGGCGCTCGAGAGCCAACCGACCTTTGCCGAAGCGCACTCGAACCTCGGGATCGTGCTGGCGCACCTGGGGAGGACCCAGGAAGCCATCGCGCACTTCGAGACTGCGATCGCGGTCCGCGAGACTTATGCCGATGCGCATTACAACAAAGCCAAGATCCTGCAGGAAGCCGGCGCATTCGATCAGGCGTTGGCAGGTTATGAGCGGACCCTTAGGCTCGTTCCGGATCTGGCGGAAGCGCATTGGAACCGGGCACTCATCCTGTTGACGCAGGGCGACTATGCGCGGGGCTTGCCCGAGTACGAATGGCGCTGGCGCACCGGACACTGGCGGAATGCGGCCGATTCGCTCGACGTCGAACGTCGAAATTTCGGCAGCCCCCACTGGCGCGGGGACGTGCCGATCGCGGGTTCCGTCATGTTTCTTTACGCGGAACAGGGATTTGGCGACACGCTGCAATTCTGCCGCTACGTGGGCCGGGTTGCCGACCAAGGCGCCACGGTGATTCTGGAAGTGCAGCGCGAGCTCGTGGCGCTGCTCGCCGGCCTGCCGCAGGTTGCTCGAGTGATATCGCGCGGCGACCCGTTGCCCGCGTTCGACCATCATTGTCCGCTGGCCAGTCTGCCGCTCGCGTTCGCCACCACGCTCGAAACCATTCCATCGGCGGTTCCCTACGTGAGCGCGGACGCAGTCAAAGTCGGCCACTGGAGGCGCAAGCTCGGACCCACATCCAAACCGCGAATCGGGCTGGTCTGGAGCGGCCGGACGAGCCACGTCAATGATCGCCATCGCAGCATTCGGCTCGCCGATCTGATGCGCCATCTCCCGGCGGAATTCGACTATGTCTCGCTGCAAAACGAAGTGCGCGAGGTCGATCTGCCGGCGCTCGAGTCAGCCCCACGTATCGCGCGATTCGAGCGAGACTTGCGCGACTTCAGCGACACGGCGGCGCTGTGTGCGTGCCTCGATCTGGTGCTGAGTGTCGACACGAGCGTGGCGCACCTGAATGCCGCCATGGGCCGCAGGACCTGGCTTTTGCTGCCCGCCATTCCCGATTGGCGCTGGCTCCTGCATAGAAGCGACAGCCCGTGGTATCCGACGATGACGTTGCTCCGCCAGACCCGGAGCGGCGACTGGCGGGACGTTTTTGAGCAAGTGGAGCGGAACCTGACAACGCTATTCAAGGGTTCGGCCGCATAGCCGTCGGTTCGGCGGCAACCCCGAAGGTCGCGGGCGGAAGTCCAAGCCGGTGCCGGCGGACCATCTCTAGGTAGGCGGCTTCCACATGGCGACGAAACCGATCGGTGTCGAATAACGGTGCCGAACTGCGGTTGCCGGCCAGGGCAGCGCGCACCTCGGCCAGCCGGCCCGGGGTTCGGACCAGCTGCAAGGCAAGCTGTTCGTACTCGGGCAACGACTTGGCGATCAGTTCGGGCAAGCCCACCGCCTTGAGCAAGCTGCCGGACATGCGCGCCGCAAACGCCTGTCCCGCGCAGGTGACCACCGGCACGCCCGCCCACAGCGCATCGCTGGTGGTGGCGCCGCCGTTGAACGGGGCCGTATCCAAGCACACGTCCGCCAAGCTGAGCCGCAGCAAATGCTCGGGGTATGGCAGCGCTTTCGCAAACAGCAGCCGTCCGGGCGCAACTCCCCGCGCCGCGGCCTCGCGGCAAAGGTTCTGTTCGAGCAAGGGATTGTTGCCCAACAGCCAGAGCACGCTGTCCGGCACCGCGTTGAGCAGCCGGCACCAGACATCAAAGAGCGGCGGATTCAACTTGTAGCTACTATGCAGGGAACACCACACGATGCCCGCCGCCGGCAGGCCCATCAGGGCGCGCGTCGGCGTTGCGGTGGACGGTGTTGCGGCGGCGCGGCGGTCGTCATTCACCTGGAAACAGTCGGGCAAGTACGCGATGCACTCACTGTAGGCCGTTCGATGCGCCGGCGGAATCAAGAACTCATCGCCGATGAGGTAGTCGATGTGCGGGCTGCCGGTGGTCGCCGGAAAGCCAAGATAATTCACTTGAATGGGCGCCGGCCGGTGAGTGAACACGCCGCTGCGGTGTTCGCCGGTGTATCCCATGAGGTCGACCGCGATGTCGATGCGCATGTCACTCATCCGCCGCGCCAGGACTGCGTCCGGCAGCGCGTCCGCCGCGACGACTTGATCGAAGGCACTCATGATGCGCCGCGCGGTCGGTGACTGTGCATCATCGCGCAGCGATACGCCGATGATTTCAAAACGCCGCCGGTCGTGCTTCTCGAATAGTCCGGCCATGAGGTAAGCGGTGGGGTGTTCGAGAAAGTCGGCGGACACGTAGGCGATGCGTATCCGCTCGTTCGCGCTCTGCGCCGCCGGGCCCGAGCCCTGCGCGGCGCCTTGCGTGGCGCCCTGTAAGGCCGCGAAACGACGCGAGCATTTCAGCTGCAGGGTCGGAGAGTCACAGATCGCCAGAAACGAGAAGGGGAAGTCCACCGGCTCATCCCGTTCGACCGACGCCTCGAGCGTATGTGCCGCCGCTGCATACCCTCGCCAATCGCAGACCTGCAATTGTGCGTGCAGACTGGCACCCAACGCATACGGATGGTGGGGATCGAGTTCGAGGGCGCGCCGCAGCGATGCCGCCGCGTCGGCGAAGCGCGCCTGCAGCGAGAGCGCCAGCCCGCGACTGAACCAGGCGTCAGCCAGCGTCGGCCGCAACTCGAGCGCGCGGTCGTAGGCGGCGATCGCCGCAGCGATTTGCTTCCGCTCCGACAAGAGGTGACCGCGCTCGAGGAACGCCTCGGCGCAATTTGGCGAGAGCTCGATGGCGCGATCATAGGTGGCGAGGGCTTCTATAGGACGCTCGAGCTTCTGCAGCATACCGCCGCGGGCGATTAGCGCTTCGAGAAAATCGGGCTTGAGCTCGAGCACTCGGTCGAAGCTCGCCAGCGCCTCCGTCCAACGACGCAGCGCGGACAAGGCGTTGCCGCGGCCGTACACCGCCAGCAAATAATCGGGCCACGAGCGTAACGCCTGATCGTAGCTCTCGAGCGCCTGTGCGAATTCATTCACCGCCAAGAGCGCGTTGCCTTCATTGGCGATCGCCGCGGGTTGATCCGGATTCACCGCCAGTGACTTGCGAATCCAGACGAGTCCGCTTCGGGGCCGGCCGAGTTGGGTTTCGGCGACGCCGAGCAGGTGCAGGGCATCGGGGTGATTGGGTTGGTTTCGCAGGACTTCGGCGTAAAGCTCGGCAGCACGCGCTGGGTGTCCGCTACCGTGCAATCCCACGGCCCGCTGCAGAGTATCCGCCGTGCCTTCATTGGTCATCGTCACCTTCCAGTGTAGGTGTTGTGGATGACGAAATGATGAATGCCTCGAGAGCTTTACCCGTCACGTGAGATTGGCACATCATGTCGCGTGGCGGTGCTCGACAGTCAATTACAACAGGCGGTGATGCTCCATCGGCAAGGGCGGTTGGCGCCTGCCCGTATGCTCTATGAGCAAATTTTGCAAGTGGCGCCTGGGCATTTCCATGCGCTGCATCTGTTGGGCGTCATCGCGGCCGCGACGGGCGATCCCGGCAAGGCCGCGGCACTGATCGGCAGCGCACTCGAGATCGTTCCCGACGATGCCCCGGCGCACAATAACCGCGGGGCTGCGCTGCACGCGTTGGGGAATTACGATGCCGCATTGGTCAGTTACGACCGCGCGGCCGCGCTTGACCCGACCTACGCTGATCCGCTGTACAACCGCGGCAATTTGTTCAAGGACCTGCGTCGCTGGGAGGAAGCGGTCGCGAGCTACGATGTGGCCATCTCCCGACGGCAGGATTATGCAGCGGCGTATTGCAACCGGGGGATCTGTCTCGCTGAACTCGAGCGTCTCGACGTGGCTCTGGCAAGCTACGACCGTGCCATCGCCCTGCAGCCGGCTTATCCTGCCGTGTTCTATAACCGCGGCAATGTACTGTGCGCGCTGCGACGCTGGCGGGAGGCGGTCGAGAGCTACGATCGGGCGATCCTGTTGCAGCCCGAGTATGCCGAGGCCCATGCCAATCGGTCGTTTCCACTCAAGGAGCTGGCGCGGGGCGCCGAAGCACTCGCGAGTTGTGATCGAGCCGTCGCTCTCAATCCTAATTTGAAGGAGGCTCATGTCAATCGTGCCGGCGTGCTGTTGGCGATGCGGCGCACGAATGAGGCCATCGCGAGCTACGACCGGGCGATCGCCGCCCATCCCGCCGACGCCTCCGCGTATGTCAATCGCGCCATGGCCCGGTTATTGGCGGGCGATTTCGCCGGTGGATGGTCCGATTACGAGTGGCGTTGGCAGGATGCCACGCGCTGGATCATCGAAGAGAAGCGGTCGTTCGGCCAACCCTTGTGGCGGGGCCAGGAACCGTTGCGGGATCGCACGATTCTTTTGCAAAGCGAACAGGGCTATGGCGACATGATCCAGTTTTGCCGCTACGCCACGCTGGTCGCCGACTTGGGTGCGGTGGTGTTGCTGGAGGCGCCGCCAGCCCTCGCCGGGTTGCTGCAAAGCGTGGCGGGCGTGACTCGGGTCGTCATCAGGGGCGAGCCTCTGCCGCCCTTCGATTATTACTGTCCGTTGCTCAGCCTGCCGTCGGCGATGAAGACCACTCTCGCCACCATCCCCGCGGCCGTGCCGTACCTCGAGCCCGGCGACGACTGCCGGCGTCGATGGCGGGAGCGGTTGGGCGAGCGTCGGGCTTGCCGCGTGGGCCTGGTGTGGTCGGGCGGTTTTCGATCGAGCCGCCCCGAACTGTGGTCGGCCAACGAGCGGCGTAATCTGCCGTTGGCCGCATTCGGCGCGCTCGACGCGACCGGTGTCGAGTTCTACAGTCTGCAGAAAGGACAGCCGGCGGAGTCGGAAGTGGCCGGGCTGTCGGCAGGCAACTGGCGGGGTCCCGAGATCCGGGACCTGACCAGCGAGATCCGGGATTTTGCGGATACGGCGGCGTTCATCGAGCAGCTGGATCTGGTGATATCGGTGGACACGGCGACAGCGCACCTGGCCGGTGCGCTCGGCAAGCCGGTGTGGATCCTGAATCGCTACGACGGGTGTTGGCGCTGGTTGCTCGATCGCGGCGATAGTCCCTGGTATCCGACGGCACGGCTGTATCGTCAGGAGCGCGCCGGCGATTGGGCCAGCGTGGTGGAGCGCGTCAACGCCGACTTGGCCGCGTTCTGCGTGAGCCCATGAATGCGACTCACACGGCGCTCACGCAGTCGCGCGCGCTGTTGCAGCATGCGGTGGCGTTGCATCAGCAGGGAGCGTTGGCGGCCGCACAGACCGGTTACGAGGCAGTGCTCGAGCTCGAGCCGCTGAACGCCGACGCGTGGCATTTCCTCGGCGTCATCGCCGCGCAAACCAACGCCCCGGCCCGGGCGGTGGCATTGATCCGAAAGTCGGTTGAACTCGATCCGACCAACGCCATCGCGCAGGTCAATCTCGGCGCGGCGTTGCGCGGCTCGGGCAACTTGCCGGCGGCGCTGCTTGCCTATGAACACGCCATCCAGCTCAAGGCCGATTACGCGGAGGCTCATTTCCATCGCGGCAACCTGCTGTACGAACTCAAGCGACCGGAGGCGGCCGTGGCGAGCTACGAGGCGGCGATCGGCATCAAGCCGGATTTCGCAGAGGCGCATTCGAATCGCGGCAACGTGCTGCGGGAACTCGATCGCTTCGATGCGGCGTTGGCCAGCTACGGCCAGGCCGTTGCCCTCAATCCACGTTTCGCGCAGGCGCACTTCAATCGGGGCGTCGCACTCGGTCAACTGAAGCGTCCGCAAGCGGCGCTCGCGTGTTACGAGCAGGCGCTCATCCTGGAACCCGAGCTCGCCGAAGCCCGTTTCAATCGGTCGTTGATGATGCTCTTGACCGGCGATTATGTGAATGGGTGGCATGAACATGAGTGGCGCTGGCTAAATCGATTCGGCTCGAACATCCACGAGAAGAGACCCTTCGGCGAACCGCTGTGGCTCGGGGCTACGCCGCTCGCCGGTAAAACGATTCTGCTGCACAGCGAGCAGGGATTTGGCGATACGCTGCAGATGTGCCGCTATGTGAAGCCGGTGGCGGAACTCGGCGCGCGCGTCCTGTTGGAAGTGCCACGGCCGCTGGCCGCGTTGCTCGAGGGTCTCGACGGCGTCACGCAACTCATCGTGCGCGGCGATCCGTTACCGGCATTCGATTATCACTGTCCGCTCATGAGTCTGCCGCTCGCCTTCAAGACCGAGGTGGCCACCATACCCGCGCCGCGCCGATATCTGCAAAGCGACCCGCGCAAGGTGGTGAACTGGGAGAGGAAATTGGGCCGCAAGTCGGCGCCGCGCGTGGGCTTGATGTGGAACGGCAATCCGATTCAGCCGAATGACCGCAACCGGAGTTTTTGGCTGGCGGATTGGCTTGCCTACTTACCGCCGGGATATCAATACGTCAACCTGCAGCGGGAGCCGCGCGAACCCGACTTAAGGACGCTCGCAGAGAATCCGCAGATCGTCAACCCGGCGACCGAGTTGACCGATTTCAGCGAGACCGCGGCACTCTGCGAGTGCCTGGACGTAGTGCTCAGCGTGTGCACGAGCGTTGCCCATTTGAGCGCTGCATTGGGCAGACCTACCTGGATTTTGCTCACTCACGCGGCGGATTGGCGTTGGCTCCTCGATAGAAACGACAGTCCCTGGTATCCGTCCGCCGTGCTCTTCAGGCAGCAGCACAGAGGCGATTGGCGTTTCGTGTTCGAAGCCGTGCAGCACGAGCTGATTCGGTCGTTTCCTTGTCCGTGAGGCGTCAAGTATTGCTCAATTGGCAGGCGAGCAACTCCTTCGGTTGGGGCCTGCTCGCTCAGGGGCTCGTCCTGCATTGGGCGTCCGATCCGCAGATCCAAGCGATGATGGGATTTCCGCTGGGCGCGAACGACTTTCCGTGCATGGACGTGGTGCGCGGGATGACGATGAACCATGCGGCGGCGGCGTCGAACCACTGGCTCAGTGAATTGACGGCCGGGAGGCTCAACTTGCGCGAACGCGGGGTCATGGTGCTGGACGCGTTGGGCAACGGGTTCCTCGGTCCGAACCTGGAGCATCAGGGTATTTACAATGTTGGTCGCTGCGTGTTCGAGGACACGAGCATCGATCATGTGAGGTCGCGCCTCGCCAAGTACGACAGTCTCTTGTGCGCGTCGCGGTGGAATGCGGACATGCTACACGCCATCACGACCAAGCCGGTCGCCATGATTCACGAGGGCGTGGATCATGGGCTGTTCTTCCCCGGGCCTCGCTCCGGGCTGATGGAGTCCGGACGCTTTCGGGTCTTCTCCGGGGGTAAGATCGAATTCCGCAAAGGGCACGACCTGGTCATCCTGGCGTTCCGTGAATTCGCGCGGCGCCACGCCGATGCGGTGCTGGTGGCCGCCTGGCATTCTCCCTGGCCGCAGGTGTCCCAAGGATTTCAAGGCCGTCTCGACGTTCCGCTCGGGCGCAATGCGCGCGGGGAACTCGAGGTCAAGCGCTGGGTTACCGCGAATGGCATCGCCGCCCACCAGTTCATCGAGTTGCCGCGGATGCCGAATCCCATGCTGCCGTCGATTCTGCGCGAAATGGATTGTGCCCTGCAGGTGTCGCGGTGCGAGCCTTGCACGAATCTGCCGGCGAAGGAGGCGATGGCCTGTGGCGTGCCCGTGATACTCGCCGACAATACGGGCACTCGCGATCTCATCGCTGAGGGGAACTGCGTGGCGCTGCGCTCGCAGGCAGCGGTCACGGCGGAGCCAGGGGTCGGCCGCGAGGGCTGGGGTGAATCCAGTGTCGAGGAAATCGTGGCCGCCCTGGAGAAACTCTATACCGACTCGCACCATCGAATGCGGGTCGGCCGACAGGGCGCAGAGTCGATCATCGCCGGGCGGCGCACCTGGCCCGATCATGCGGCCGCGTTGAAAGCGCATTTGCTCGAGCTAGCGGGCGGCGGCGGTGCGGGTGAGTCCCGGTGAACGCCGCAACGGCGGAGCTTGAACGTGCCCTCGCCTGTATTCATGCCGGACAATTGCCGCAGGCCGAAGCGCTGTGCCTGCAAGTGCTCCGGCGCGAGGCGCAAAACTTCAATGCGCTGCAGCTGCTCGGCCACATTGCCTTGCAAGCTGGAAATTACCCGGCCGCGGCCGAGCGGCTCCGCGCCGCGCTCGCGATCCGTCCGGGGAGCGCCGCGGTGCAGTCGAATCTCGCGGTCGCGCTGCTCGCGCTGCACCGGCCCCTCGAGGCGCTGCACTGCTGCGAGGCGGCGCTGCGGCTGAACCCGCAGTTCCCCGAAGCGCTGTGCAATCGGGGTCATGCGTTGTGCGCCCTGGATCGGCACGCCGAGGGGCTCGCCAGCTACGAGAGTACCCTCAAGCTCGTGCCACATTTCTACGATGCCCGAGCGGGGCATGCGAAGGCGCTGCTGTCTCTCAAACGCTATCCGCAAGCGCTCCTGAGTTGCGACAGCGCACTCGGCATCAATCCGCACAGCGTCGATGCGTGGTGCTTAAGAGGCTCGGTACTGCTCAAGTCCAAGCGGCCCGAGGACGCGTTGGCGGCTTTCGATCGGGCGCTATCCCTCGCGCCCGATTCGCCGGAGGCGCTCAATAATCGCGGCACGGCGCTGCGTGACTTGCGACGGCCGGCGGAGGCTCTCGAGACCTATGCCCGCGCGCTCGAGCGGCGGCCGGCATTCGCCGAAGCCTGGTGCAACGCCGCCAATATTGCCCTCGATGCCGGTCATTATGCGGAGGCGCTCGCGCGCTGCGACCGGGCACTCGGTATCCGGCCGGATTTTCTCGAGGCGCTCAACATCCGCGGCACGGCACTGCGGTTGCTCAAGCGCTTCGACGAGGCCGCGGCCACCTATCAGAAGATATTGGCGGTGTCGCCGTCCTACGGACAGGCCGACAGCCATCTGCTCGCGGCGCGCGCGAACCTCGGCGACTGGTCGGAACGCGAGCAGCAGGCCTCGCGCATCATCGCCCGGGTGGAGCGCGGCGAGAGCGCGAGTGCGCCGCATGCATTTCTCTGGATTTGCGATTCGCCGGCGCAACAGTTGCAGTGCGCGCAGATGTACAGCGACGAGCAATTTCCCGCCGACGCACCCTTGTGGCGGGGTGAGGTGTACCGGCACGAGCGCCTGCGCATCGCCTATCTGTCGGCGGATTTCACAGACCACCCGGTGGCCCATTTAATCGCCGGGGTGTTGGAGCGACACGACCGGACACGGTTCGAAACCGTCGGCGTCTCGCTGCAGCGAGATCCGGCGCCGGGCCCGATGCACGCACGCATGCAGAAAGCCTTCGACCATTTTGAGGAGGTGAGCGAGTACGGCGATCGCGAGGTGGCGACGATGCTTCGCGAACGTGAGATCGACATTGCGATCGATCTCACGCTGCATACTCGCGGCGGCCGATTGGGCATCCTGGCCTGTCGGCCGGCACCGCTGCAGATCAATTTCTTAGGATTCGCCGGTACCGCGGGGGCCCGCTATGTCGATTACCTGATCGGCGACGGCGTCACGGTTCCCGAGAGTCACGAGAGATTCTTCAGCGAGCGGATCATCCGCATGCCGCATTCGTTCATGCCGAACGACGATGCCCAGCCCATCGCCGATGGTTCCCCGCGGCGCCGTGACGTGGGGCTTCCGGAGACCGGCTGCGTATTTTGCTCATTCAACAACATCTACAAGCTCAATCCGCTGATGTTCGACATTTGGATGCGGATATTGCGCGAGACCCCGGGCAGCGTGTTGTGGTTACGCGGTGGCGACGGTGCCGTGACCGGCAATCTCATCGCAGAAGCGCAGCGGCGGGGTGTCGACGCCGCACGGCTGGTGTTCGCGCCCCGGATCGAGGCGATGGATGTACATCTGGCGCGCTACCGGGCCGCCGATCTGTTCTTGGACACGGTGCCGTACGGTGCGCATGCCACCGCCCGCGACGCGTTGTGGGCCGGATTGCCGGTGTTGACCTGCGTGGGGTCAAGCTTCGCAGCCCGAGTGGCGGCGAGCCTGCTGACCGCTCTCGGCATGCCCGAACTCGTCACCTCGACGCTCGAGGAATATGCCTCGCGGGCAGTGGCCCTGGCGCATTCTCCCGAGGCGCTGGCCGAGTTGCGCGCCAAATTGGCACACCAGCGGGCGCTACGACCGGTGTTCGATACGGATCTGTATCGGCGGCACTTGGAGTCGGCGTACCTCAGCCTAAGTTCACGCCAGCGGCGCGGGGAGGCGCCGGCCGCGCTCAGTGTGCCTCCTATTCGCTGAGCGATGCCTGGCGAATTGGCTTACCGGGAGACGTCGACGGCGACGTCGAGATGTTGACCACCCCGGATCACCGACAGGGAGGCGCTGCCCGACGCCAGCGCCTCGTTCATTAATTCCTGGCTACGCTGACGGTCTTGATCCGCCAGCGGCGTGCCATTGACTGTGGTCACCAAATCTCTCGGACGCAGACCGGCACGCACCAGGGCTGAGGCGGGTGGGATCGGGTCGATACGAAAGCCCAATAACTTATTCGATTCCTCGTCAACCGCCGGTTCGGCGCGCATGACGTCGCCAAGCCGGTGCCGCTCCTCCAAATTGATGTCCGGCGGGACAACCGGCGATGCGGCGGGCGCCCAGGCGCTGCGTTCGGCTGCACGGGGCAATGCCAAGCTCTCGAGGCTTCCTTCCCGGTCCAACAAGACATGGTCGACATACACCGAATATAGGGACAGGGCGCCCGCCGCTTCGCCCACCCGATAGACCTTTTCTGCGCGGTCGTCGGCGATGATCGCCCAGCCGTGCCGGGGATCGGCGGTCGCCAAGGTACCGCGAAGATGCAGGTTGGCGGTGGTGGGCACTGCCGCCAACGGATCTCGCACTGAGCTGGAGGGTGCGACGCCAAACAGGTGCGCGGCGACGATCGCCTGCACATTCAGCCGGACGGTGGGCGGCGATGCGTGCTGAAGCGCGGGCACCGCAGGGGGCTGGCGCCGCCCGGTAAGAGCCGCCGCCACGGTATGGGCGACCTGCGCGGCGATCAGTGTAGCGAGCAGCCACGAGACCCACGCCGGTCCTTTCTCCTGAAAACGCAGCCGCCACTCCTGCATGTGTATTCCACCGCCCCGTATGGCGTCGTTCGCCGCGGGGCGGAAGTCTAGTCCGCGTGTCTTACCAACGCCTTACGGCATCGCTCCTGTCAGGTCTTCAGCTCTTTTCTAGGGAATCGCCCTATATCCTTGAAACGTAGATGACGAACGTCGTTCCCTTCATGACGAATCGCGTCGTAAAAGGCCCGAAAAGTGTGAAATCTGTCATAAAAGCGCCATTCTCACGTTACACCTTTCACCTACGATGCGGGTCGGTCCAGTGGACATCTGGGTGTAATTAAGGAGTGAATGTGGTCGAACAACGAAAACAGGCCGTGTCGATCCGGCTAGGTGAGGGAGATGTGAGGAACATCAAGCGCATCGCGCAGCGTCTGGGCGTGCGCGATTCCGACGTCATTCGCTTTGCCGTGAAGTCCATGCTCGGCCGCATCGCCCCGCTGTGTGACGACGCAATCCGGGGGCGCAACCTGGTGCCGGTGCTCATCGAGTCCGGCGATGAACTCATCCGCTATTTCGAATTGGACGCCTACCGGCTCGACAGCATCATCAATGAACAGGCTGGAAGTAGTGTCCGCGTTGATCGCGACGACATCGCATTGCTCGCGATGAGTGGTTTGCGCGAGCAATACCTGGTGATGCGAATGCAAGACGGCACCCAGGCGCCGCACGAGCCGCCCGGTCCGGCGCGCTCATTGCGCAATTATCTCTACGACAAATACGTGTATCGCAGCGAGGAGTCGCGCCCGGCGGAGCCGGCATCGCGCCCCGGGGAAGCGGGCGCCGGCGAGAGTCAGCGGCCGGCGGCATGAAGAAATTTATTTTGGCAATTGGGGAAAAGATATGAAGATTCATCGTGGTGTATTGGCGGCGGTCGGTGCCTTGGCGATAAGCTCGTTCGGGTTGCGTTCGGCTGCGGCTGCGGAGGTGTTGTACTCCAGCAGCGGTTTCCTACAGGGAACGCAGTCGTTCACCGATTCCTTCGCGGTCTCGTCGCCCGGCACGCTGACCGTTACCTTGGCGAACGTCGGCTGGCCGGCGCCGCTATCCAGCTTAAATATGCTGGTCAGCTCGCCGAGCGGTGCGCTGGGTCCGGAAATGAGCGCGGGCACGTCCACATTCAATGTGCTGGCCGGCGATGTTTCCGCGGCGTGGTTCGGCACGGCTCAGGGTGCGCTCAATGCCGGCGTCTATTCGCTGGAAATCCAATTTCAACCCAATGCCGGTGGCAATACGGTGCCGCTGCCGACGTCCATCGCACTGCTGCTGTCGGGAATCGGTTTGTTGATCTGGCAGCGGAAAACCCGAGCCGTGGGCGGCGAGGACGATTCTGGTAACTCTGCGGAGATACATCCGGCTTAAAGCCCGGCTCTCGAAATCGGTCGGTTCGCCACGGGTGGGTGGCGAACCGACCTGTGCGCAACTTGTACGTCAAATGTCCACGCTTGCAATGAAACTCTCACATATCCCCCTTAAACTCGCCGGCCTTACATTCAAAAAGCAGCCGGCGCGCCCTGCCGGTACCAGGGGAATATTCGCAATGACGCGCGTCGGTTTGCTGTGGGTTCTCATTTTCACCGGACTGGGTGCACATGCCGCCGCTTTGCCTCCGGCTGCGGAAGGGTACAAGCTGCAACCGGGAGACCTTCTTCAAGTCAACGTGTGGAAGGAAACCGAACTGCAGAGCGAAGTCTTGATCCGGCCCGACGGCGGGATTTCCTTTGCTCTCGCGGGCGATTTGCAGGCGGCCGGCCTCACCACCGACGAGTTGCGCGCGGCATTGGAATTGCGGGTGCGCAAGCTGGTGCCCGATGCGGTGGTGACCGTCTTGCTGAAATCGCCGAACGGCAATCGCGTGTTCGTCATCGGCAAGGTCAACCATCCCGGCGACTTTCCGCTGCTCCGCCCCATCGACGTGCTGCAAGCCATCAGCATGGCGGGTGGACTCACGCCGTTTGCGAGCAACAATCAGATCCGGGTCCTGCACCGCGACGGGTCGCATCAGAATTCGTACCGCTTTCGCTACAACGACGTGGTGAAGGGCCGGCACCTCGACCAAAACATTCTGTTGCAAAGCGGGGATACGGTAATCGTGCCGTGAAGGCGCGATTGATCGTACTCATGGGGTTCTTGACATCGAGGGTCGCAGTCGCTGACGGTGAAGGGCCGTGGAGCATCGAACCGCGTTTGGGGGTGTCGACTGAATACACCAGTAATCCGTTGCTGGAACCAAGCGGCGCGAAGTCGGAGACCCGGGCCGCGGCCTTGATCGACTTGCCCCTGCGCTATGACACCGACCAATTGGATTTCCTGTTGCGGCCGAACGGTCGATTCACCGACGAGCCGGGATATTCGGCTCTGGGTTCGAATTTCGAGCATCTCGACAGCAGCGTGCAGTTCGTCGACGAGGTGGATAGTGCTTCCCTGCAATCAGAAATTGCCCGGGATTCATCGCTTTATTATGTGGGCGGCTTGGTCAACCGAATCGGCGTGCCACGCGATACGGCGTCCATCGCTTCCGACTGGACACGGGTTACAACCGAACGCAGCCAAATGCAGTTCGATGCCAATTGGTCGCGGGTGCGCTATGAGGAGCCGCCCGATTTCAATGAATTGGTCGATTATCGCTACCTTTCGGGCGGACCGACGTTCTCCTACACGCTGAGCGAGCGCAATACGCTCAAGGTGCTCGGCACCTATGGCGTCTACGAATCGTTGAACGGCTCCACGAAGAGCACATCCGAGAACGTGCAGCTCGGTTTTGTCCGCCAGCTGTCGGAAATCTGGACCCTATCCACCAGTGCCGGCTATTCGCGCTCGATGAATCGCGAGAACACCGACATCGATTTTTTCGGGTTTCTTTTTCCCATCACGGAAAAGTCCACGCAGAACGGTACGGTGTATGCCGTCACGCTAAGCCGCCAAGGCGAACGCTTTAATTTTTCTGGCGGTGTGTCACGGGCACTGCAGCCCACCGGTTTCGCCTTCCTGTCTAACCAGGACAGCTATAATCTTTCAGCGACATACATTCGCTCGGAGCGATGGGATTACGGGCTTTCGGCGTCATGGCTCAAAGCAACCAATCCGCCGGTCAGTTCGGGTCAGGCCGAACTCAATACCCAGGAATCCACCTTTCGCTATTTGAACGCTCAGCTGGCAGTCCGCTGGCATTGGACGCCTCAGTGGGTGGTCTCGCTAACCGTCAACCGCATTACTCAGCAGTACGGTTCGCCAACGGTGACGGGCGACTCATCGGGGGTCAGCATCGATTTAATCCGACAGTTTCTCCGGAAACATTTTTAAATGAATACGATGGCAGTGGCGACGATGGGAACGGCACCCACCCTGGATCTGCGGACTAAGATCCGCCGGTATTGGCGACGGCGGGGTATCATCCTGTTGGTTGTCGGCATTGGGATGGCCTCTACCGTCGCGCTGGCCTTGCTCCTGCCATCGACCTACACGTCGGGTGCGACGATTCTGATCGAGCAGCAGGAAATTCCGCAGGAGCTGGTGCGTTCCGCCGTGACTTCCTTCGCCGATCAACGCATCCAGGTCATCAGCCAGCGGGTGATGACCACGCAAAACCTCCTGTCGTTGATCGACCGCTACAAACTTTATCCGGATATCCGTGAATCCAAGCCGCGCGAGGTGCTGCTACAGACCATGCGCAACGACATCTCCATGAGGATGATCAGCGCAGATGTCATCGATCCCCGCAGCGGACGACCGATGCAGGCGACGATCGCCTTCAGCGTCAATTATCAGAGTCATTCGCCAGAGCTCGCGGTCAAGGTGGCGAATGATCTCACGTCGCTGTATCTCAACGAGAACCTCACGTCGCGCTCCCAGATGGCCGAGCAAACGTCTTCTTTCTTTGCCGAGGAAGCAGCGCGGCAGCAGGCGCGAATCGCAGAGCTCGACAAGAAGCTGTCCGACTTCAAGCAGAAGAACGAGGACCGCTTGCCGGAGAACCAACAACTCAATATCCAAGTGAGCGAACGCACCGAAATGGATCTTCGGGACGCGGAAAACCGCATCGCAGCCATCGATTCGCAGCGGGTGCTGCTGGAGGCCCAGCTGGCGGAAATCAATCCCACCATGCAGGTCTATTCGGACACGGGGTTGCGCGTCATGAACACGGAAGACCGGCTCAAGGCGCTGAAGTCGCAACTTGCCGGCTACAAGGCGCGTTATGCGCCGGATCATCCCGACATCATTGCCACTGAGCGTGAGGTGGAGGGCCTGGAAAAGCAGGTCAAGGCCGATGACGGGACCAGCGATGTGGCGCGACAACTCGAGGATGCGAAGGCGCAGCTCGCCCGCGCCCAGGAAAAATATGCGCCGGAGCATCCGGACGTGGTGCGGTTGACGCATCAAGTGCAGGCATTGCAAGCCACCGTCGCGGCGGCGCCCGCCACCAGCAAGGCGCGCGAACGCACGCATGCCGACAATCCGCCCTTCATACAAGTCAAAGGGCAGCTCGACGCGCTGGACGTCGAACATGAGACCGCGATCAAGAAACGCGATGAACTGCGGGCGAAGCTCGACGATTACGAAAAACGCCTTGCGCAAGAACCGGCCGTGGAGAAGCAATATCGGGAGATAGCCAGGGATCTTGAGAGCGCGCAGCTCAAATACGAGGAAATTCGCTCCAAGGAAACTGAAGTCCAGGTTTCGCAGAATCTGGAATCCGAGCACAAGGGCGAACGGTTCACGATGATCGAGCCGCCACTACCGCCCGAAAAGCCCATCAGTCCGAACCGTTTCCTGATCTTGATGATGGGATTCGTATTGAGTCTGGGCGCGGGCGTCGGCGTGGCGATGCTGCGCGATACGCTCGATCTGTCGATTCGCGGTGTGCATGATATTCGTTCGATGTTGAACGTGCCGCCGCTTGCGGCCGTGCCGCTCATCGCGACCCGGGCCGAACAACGCCGGCATCGGCGCATAGTCATGTACTCCTGGCAGGGAGCGATCGTCAGCTTGATCGGGCTCGCGGCGGCTATTCACTTCCTGGTGCGGCCGCTGGATGTGGTGTGGGCGAATTTGCTGCGCCGGTTCGGGGTCTGAAGGATGGACCGCATCCGCAAAGCGCTCGACCTGGCGCGGCTGGAACGATCCCGACCCATAGCCGTGACTTTTCGGGCGGTGGGCCCGGAAGATGAAACGCCGAAACCGACCGCAGCGGAAGCGGTGCCGAGCGATCCGTCGAGGATCCACTACACTCGCACCAAGGTCTTCTCGCCGCCGCCCGATTTGCTCGAGGCCAACCGCATTCTCGAGCCCGCCGGCGCCAGTCCCGGTGCCACGGCGTTCCGCATGTTGCGCACCCAGGTGCTGCAGCGGATGGATGAGCATCAGTGGCGCTCTATCGCCGTGCTGAGCCCCGGCAGCGAGGATGGCAAGACCACCACGGCACTCAATTTGGCGGTGAGCCTCGCCAGCGATCACCAGCACACCGTGTTGCTGGTGGAATTCGACTTGAAAAGGCCGACTATCGCCAACAAGCTTGGCATCGTGCCTGAGATGGGGGCGGACGATCTGCTGCGCGGTGTCGCGCGCTTGGAAGATTGTCTTTATCATCCTGAAGGGTTCGAGCGACTCGTGGTGCTGCCGGCCAGGGCGGCGCTTGCCGATTCGTCCGAAGTGCTTGCCGGACCGCGGTGCCGCCAGCTGGTGACGGAATTACGCAGCCGCTATCCCGATCGTTTGCTGGTGTTCGATCTGCCGCCCGTCTTGGGCGCGGATGACGCGCTCGCCTTCCTGCCGCTGGTGGAATGCGCTCTGGTCGTCGTGGCGGAAGGCTCGACGCGCCGTGACGATTTGGTCCGTTGTATGGAATTGATACGCAAAACACCGGTGGTCGGTACGGTGCTCAATCGAGCCACGGACGTCGCATCCGCTTATGGAGGCTAGAAACCCATGTATTTGACCCATTTTCACTTCGACTGCAAACCGTTCGCGATGAACCCGGACCCGGCGTTTCTGTACGAATCGCAGCAACATGCGGCGGCGTGGACGATGCTGGAATATGCCATCGAATCGCAGGCCAATTTTTGTCTGCTGACTGGCGAGATTGGGTCGGGCAAGACCACGCTGATCCGCCGGTTGATCCGGATGCTCGGCGATCAAGTGACGGTCGGTCTGGTGAGCAATACGCATGGACGGTTCCGTTCCATCCATCCATGGGCTTTGTCGGCACTGGGTATATCCCCACGCGATACATCGGAAACGGGAAATTTCGAAGCATTGAATGAATTTTTCATCAGCGAGTACGGGCGTGGCCGGCGCACGCTGCTGATCTTCGACGAGGCACAAAATCTCTCGGTGCGCACGCTTGAGGAACTGCGGCTTTTGTCGAACGTCAACTCGGAAAAGGACGTCGCGTTGCAGACCGTGCTGGTGGGCCAGCCCGAGTTGCGTCTGAAAATGGCACGGCCGGAATTGCGCCAATTCGCGCAGCGCGTGGCCGTCGATTTTCACTTGAATGCACTGACGCTGGCCGACGCTGAAAGCTACATCTGGCATCGCTTGACCGTGGCCGGCGGCAGCGGCGGCGAGTTTCATCGCAAGGCGATCGCACTCATTCACGAACGCAGCGGCGGCATTCCGCGCCTCATCAATCAAATGTGCGATATGGCTTTGGTGTACGCCTTTGCGGAGCAACGTCAACAAGTCACTCCCGCGCTGGTGGAGAAAGTACTGAGTGATCGCACCCTGGGGGCGGCAGGTAATTCGCTCGGAGCCGCGGCCCAAGACCCGGAGACCTCGTCGATCAGAGTCGAGGGTCTTCCGGCGCAATCGCTGGACGGCAGCGTGATCCAAGAGCGTGCTTGAGCCCGCTATCCAAAGGCCTGTGGGCGGTGATCGGCTGCGTTATCGCACATGGTGCCGTGGCCGAGGGCCTGACGGCGGACAGGTTGGGCGTAATCTACAACATCGACGATGCCAAGAGCGGTCGCTTGGCATCATACTATGCGGCTCAGCGAGGCGTTCCTTCGCGAAACGTGCTCGGGATTCATCTACCTGTCGTCGATGTGCTGGGCCCCGAGGCATTCACGGCGTTGCGGCAGGAGGTACTCGCCGAACTTCCCACCCCGGTCCAGGCGCTGCTGCTGGTGTGGTCGAGGCCGTATGCGGTGGGCTGCATGTCGATTACCACCGCATTCGCGACGGGATATAGCGTCTCGTTCTGCACGCCGGGCTGCGTTCGTACGACTGCCAGTCCCCTGTTCGATTCGGATGGATGGCTGCCTGCCGATACGCTCGGATGGTTCCCTGCGATGCTGCTGCCGAGCGATGACGAGACCCTTGCGCATCAGGTGATAAGCCGGGGTCTCGAGTCCGATTTCAGCGCGCCGCCTGGAATTCTCTACTTGATGAAAACCGCGGATTGGAACCGAAACGTGCGAGCGACGACCTATCAGCGAGTGACATTGCTGCTGCAGAACAGGCTGGAGGTCGAGGTGGGGACGGCGCCTGAGACGGGCGACATTCCGGAGGCAATCGGATACTTTACCGGTACTGAGCGCGTCGCAGAACTTTCGCGGATTCGCTTTCGACCGGGAGCGCTGGCCGATCATCTGACGTCCAGCGGCGGTGTGCTCGATGGTGGTCGACAGATGTCTGCACTTCGATGGCTGATTCAAGGTGCCGCGGCAAGCTACGGCACGGTTTCCGAGCCGTGCAGCTTCCTGGAGAAATTTCCGAATATAGGCGTTCTGTTCGAGCACTACCGGCACGGTGAAACCGCGCTGGAGGCGTACTGGAAGAGTGTCGCCATGCCGGGGCAGGGACTTTTCATCGGCGAACCTCTTGCCCGGCCTTACGCGAGATCCAACCGCTGACCGCCGTGAATACGCCACAGAGAGTAGTGTTCATAAATCGGTACTTCGATCCCGATCAATCGGCCACCAGCCAAATGCTCACCGACCTCGCCAGAAGCTTTGCCACGCGAGGCTTCCAGGTGCACGTCATTTGTTCGCGCCAATTGTACGACGAACCCGGACGGAACCTGTTGGGAGAGGAGACATTGGGCGGGGTGGATATTCACCGAGTAACCACGACCCGATTCGGTCGCAGGCGGTTACTCGGCAGGGCAATGGACTATGCCTCTTTCTATGTTGCGTGCGCGTTCACGTTGCTGAGGTTGCTACGGCACCCCGACGTGCTGATTGCGAAGACCGACCCTCCTTTGTTATCCCTTCTGGCCGCTCCAATTGCCGGGCTGAAGGGTGTCAAGCTCATCAACTGGCAGCAAGATATTTTTCCAGAAGTCGCGTCGCGGCTGGGCGCCAACCCGCTGCCAAAATTTGTCGACGGTTTGTTGAAAGTCCTGCGCGATGCCTCGCTGCGCACGGCCACGGTCAACGTGGTGATCGGTGGCCGCATGCGAGAGTATCTTTTGGCCCGGGGACTGCCCGACGCGAAACTCGATGTCATCGAGAATTGGGCGGACGCGGGGTTGATCCGGCCCAAAGCGGTCACTGCCAGCGCGCTGCGGGTGCGCATGGATCTGCTTGAGCGTTTCGTCGTTTGCTATTCGGGTAATCTCGGACTCGCCCACGAGTTTGAGACATTGTTAGGCGCTGCCGAGGAACTTGCCGGGGAAACGACCTTCGTGTTCCTCATCATCGGCAACGGGGCCAAGATGGATGCCCTTAAAAAAAGGGTTACCGTGCGCGGGCTCGAGAATTTTCGTTTCTTACCGTATCAGCCTCGCGACACGTTGGAAGACAGTTTGGCGGCCGCGGATGTGCATCTCGTCAGCCTATTGCCCGCCCTCGAAGGGCTGATCGTACCGAGCAAGTTGTACGGCATCCTGGCGGCGGGCCGCCCATTGGTGTTCATCGGAGATCCCGACGGCGAGATAGCCCGCGTCATCGACGGTGCGCGCTGCGGTCGCGTCGTCGCTGTCGGGGAAAGCCGAACGCTGGCGCGTTTGCTTCGCGAGCTCGCGGCGGATTCAGACGGTCGGGCATCGATGGGAATGCGCGCGCGCAACATACTTTGCGAGAAATTCAGTTTGGAGAAGGCGATCGCGCGATGGTTCGCGTTGTTGCAGGACCGTATCAATAACCCACTCTAGCCGCATGCCGCCTCCCAAAGTGGCCATAGTCTGCACCCACCCCATTCAATATTACTCGCCCGTATTCCGGGCTCTGCAAGAATCGGGGTTGTTGGAACTGCGGGTGTTCTATACATGGTCCCAGGCCGCAGGGGACAGTTTTTATGATTCCGGCTTTGGCGCGGAGGTGAAATGGGCTATCCCTTTGCTCGAGGGGTACCCGTATCAGTTCGTACGTAATGTCGCGAAGCGGCCGGGACCAGGTCATTTTTGGGGTCTGAATACACCAACCCTGTCGAGGGAAATCGAGGCATGGGCGCCCGATGCTGTTCTCGTCTATACCTGGAATTCTTCGGCTCATTTGCAGGTGATGCGTCACTTCAAAGGCCGATTGCCGGTGCTGTTCCGCGGCGACTCAACGCTGCTCGATCCGCGACCCTGGTGGCGCACCCTGCTACGCCGACTGGCCCTCACGTGGGTCTACAGTCACGTCGACGTCGCCATTGCCGTCGGTACCCACAACCGGGAATATTTCCTTTGGTGCGGAGTTCCATCGCGGCGTATCGCGCTGGCACCTCATTCGGTGGATACGGTTCGCTTTGCCGCGGATTCGGCACGCCACGAGGATCAGGCGGCCCAATGGCGGCAAGAGCTGGGCATTGCTCTCGAGGCGCTGGTCAT
>Ga0116230_10000512_pt1 | contig 34372 bp, 19 predicted proteins | sample S1TSphfallax_3_FD_88678 | JGI IMG/M metagenome (GOLD analysis project Ga0116230, IMG submission 88678) | Host-associated microbial communities from peat moss isolated from Minnesota, USA - S1T2_Fd - Sphagnum fallax MG | ecosystem: Host-associated > Plants > Peat moss > Unclassified | place... | reverse complement strand
TGTGCGCCGCCTGCGCATAGCCGTCGGCCATTGCCACCGCGCTCGCCTCTTGCAGGGCGAACACGTAGCGAATGTCCGGGGCGCCGAGCAGCGCATCGATCAGCGGCAGTTCGGTCGTGCCAGGATTGCCGAAGATATACTCGACGCCCTCGCTGCGCAAGACTTCGAGGAGCACCGCGGCGCCGCGGCGCAGCGACGGCTTTCGGAACGCATCAACCGGCTTGATCACACTGATTCATCCTTGCGAGGCGGTCGTCCTCAGTGCGCATCGGGGACCGCCGCAACAGGCTCAGCCCCGGCGTTCTCGACTGTTGCCTTTGCGCCCGTGAAGTAAAGCTTCTTCTCTCCATTGGCAAAGTACAAGTGCAGCGTGGTCAACACATTCATACCGAGATGGAACGGGTAGGCACCCGCACAATCGTAGCTTGCCGGTTTGCCGAAGATACCGGCCTCGATGAAATGACATCCGGGCGCCACGGTGTGAACCATTTTCACCCGGGCATTCTTGACCTCCAATCCCTGCGCCTTCAACGTGATCGACCTGCAAAACGTACAACCATCACTACCGCCGGACGCATCGACTCCGGCGGAGGAACTGTCGAGTCCCAGCACTTTCTTGGCAGCCTCTTCTTCCATCATAGACACCGGGCTCATCGACGAAATACTGGCCAGCATCGGCTTCCCATTGACCATGACGGGGATGTACGTATCTCTGAGGCCGTCCGCTTGCAGGGGCAGAACGTCGAAGCTGTTCGACCAGTAAACGACTTCACCCGGGCAGTGTTTCTGTGAATACAACCTGAGCTTGTTCGCCGCAAAGTCGAGTTCGACGTCAACTCCGGAAAAAAGATTCTGTCCGAGAGAACCCACGACATCGTCCTCATCGAGGGGTCGTGAGAATTGTCGATTCAATGGGTAGACCAAGGCATGGGTCTCGCCCCAATCGACGTTCGTCATTTTGAGCGAACCAATACGCACGGTTTGCGTCAGCGAAGTCGGGCCGGCGTGCAGTGCTCCGCGTCGAATGCTCTGGATCGGAACCAGATTCAACGCCTCAGTAGCCCCGGCGTAGATGATGGGCAGCGATCCGGCGGTATCGATGGCCATTTTGACCGGGATGCCGTTGATCTCGACGGGTACGACGGCTTGCCCGCTCTTCGTTACGGACATGGGGACCTCGGCAACGCGCTCGAGGCGACAAGTATTGGCCGATGCCGAACTTGAAAACGCCATGAGAGCCATCCCGATCGTCAGACCGAGGCATTTGGACGAGCTAAATGACGTCCACATTGTAGGTAAACAATCGAAGAGTGCTGTTGCTGAAACGTACCTGAATCTCAAAGGAGTCCTTGCCGTGAAATCCGCTCGCTGATTCGTACCATACCTGACTGGTGGCTACCTTCTTCTTGTTGCACTCGTAGCGAATATTGTCCTTCGCAAAGCCGGGGTAAGCCTCCCCGATCGCAACCGAAGCCGCGCCGTGGCTCGGATTTCGAAGTATTTTGATTTCAGGATAACCCGGGTTGCTGCAATCGGGTTCGACGCTGTAGAAATCGTCCACCTTCTGGCGGGTACCGCTGTCGACGCCGCGAACGACAATCGATGGGGTGATCGCGGCACTCGGTCGCATGTCCGCACAGGCGGTAATGCACAGACACAGACTCGCAATCCTTGCAAAATTAACCATATTCCGGTTGACCTCCTCTCTTATCAACTCCGCTCGTCATCGCCTACCTCAACCGCCGATCGGCGGTTCTGGTCGTCTGTCGATGCTCCGAAGCGTCCCGAATCGCGGGCAGATGTTCGCTGAAACCCGCCGAATGGTCTACCCTTTTTCAACTGAAGGTGATTGAAACGAGCGACGGCTCGCAGCGAACGAGGGTGCCGACGGAATGAGCGACAACGACCGGTCCGACCTGGACGTGGTGGAACTGACGATCGAGGCGGCGCAGGCTCGCCTCGCCGCGGGGACCTGGACCGCCGAAGCCTTGACCCAGGCCTCGCTCGCGCGGATCGCGCAGTACAATCCGCGCTACAACGCGATCATCCTGCAGAATCCCGATGCGCTCGCCGATGCACGCGCGATCGATCGGCGGCGAGCCGCGGGCGAGTCCTTGGGTCCGCTCGCCGGCATCCCGGTGGTGGTCAAGGACACGATGGACATGGCCGGCTTTCCCACCACCGCCGGCTGGCGGCTGTTGTATGCGAGCGCAGGCGGCGTCGACCTGCTGCCGGCGAGGGACGCACCGGTCGTGGCCCAGTTACGCGAGGCGGGTGCCGTCATCGTCGGCAAGACCAACGTGCCCGTGCTCAGCCACAGCGGCACGCACGCGAGTGATAGTTGGGCGGGTCCGACCTACAACGCCGTGGGCCGGCAGTTCATGCCGGGGGGCAGCAGCGCGGGGACCGCGACCGCGGTCGCGGCGAGTTTCGCGCTCGTCGGTCTCGCGGAGGAGACCGGTGGCTCGATCCAAAATCCCGCGTCGGCCCAAGACCTCGTCGGCGTCAAGCCCACGTTCGGCCTGGTGCCGGCCGCGGGCGTGATGCCCTTGTCGGGGCTGCGCGACGTGGTGGGGCCGATCGCCCGCACGGTCCGTGACGCGGCGTCGACGCTCGACGTGCTCGCGGCCTACAACGCCGAGGATCCGCGGTCGAGCGCCGGCATCGGCCACACGCCACGGGGCGGCTATGCCGCGAAGCTTCGGCCCGACGCCCTGCGCGGCCGGCGTATCGGGCTCTATGGGCCGGGCTGGCGCGACGCACCCCTGTCCGCCGAGACGAGCGAACTCTATGCGCGCGCCCAGCACGAACTCAGCGCGCGCGGCGCCGTGCTCGTGGGCGATCCCTTCCGAGATTCCGGTTTCGCGGCAGTCCGCGAGCTCACGCCGCCGCTGCTCGATGGCGACGAACGCGGCATGGAGTCCGTCCCTTACGACCTACAGAGGTACCTTGAACGCCTCGGCCCGCAAGCCGCAATCAATAGCTTCGCGCAGTTCCTCGTGGCGACCGCCCAGGAAAACCCGTTCGGGCCCCAAGGCGTGCTGCACTACCTGCAGAACTTACCGGATTTTCCTCCCTGCTTGGCCGCGCCGACGGTCCCGCCCGCGCAGCCGCGGTTCGTGGCCGCCAAAGCGGCTTATTTGCGCATCCTCGACACGGTCTTCGCACGCGAGCGCCTGGATGCACTCGTCTTCCCGCAAATGCGCAGCGAGGTTCCCCGCTTTCACAGCGGCGAGGAAATCGCGGCGACGACGGTCAGTGAAATCAACATCGCCGGTCTGCCCGGGGTGACGGTGCCGGCGGGCTACTACCGATCGGGCGCGCCGTTTGGCTTGATCATCGTGGGCCGACTCTGGAGCGAGCCCGACCTGCTCGCGTATGCCTATGACTACGAGTCCGCGACCCGGCACCGGCGGCGCCCGACACTGACTGAACAGTGAATGCATCGAAGAGCGATCGGGGATCACCCGGCCGTGATCGCCGGGCCGGTCAGTGCTCGCGCGCGTACTTGAGCTCACCCGCATCGACCGTGACGGCGAGCTGATTCTGCAGCGGCGGCAGCGGGCAGGTCGCGAAGTCCGTGAAGGCGCAAGGCGGGTTGAAGGCCTCGTTGAAATCGACGTCGATCCGATCGGCCTTCGGCAAGGGAACGTAGAGAAAGCGGCCCGACCCATAGGTCTGCCGGCCACTCGTCGCATCCGAGAACATCACGAACAACTCCTGGTCTCCCGGAGCCTCTTGGATCGCATCCAGGCGCCAGGTGCGGCCCTCGCGTTCGAACACGATGGCCCCCGGTGAAGTCATTTCCTCCGTCATGCCCAGTATATTGACGATCGGAATATGACGTTCCGGCACATAGGGCTCGAAGCGCGCCTGGAGATGCCAGTCCGCCTTGAAGGGAAAATATTGCAGTCCCTTGAACTGCAGCCGGTTCGGGCTGACGCTGTCGCGCACGCGAATGCCGAGATGTCCGGCCCGGTCGATCAACAGGAAATGCAGCGAGCCCGCGATGAGTTCGGTGGGATGCTCCTCGAGGTCGGATACGAGTTCGAGGCTCGACACCGGCTTGCCGAGATAGGTCATCGTCTGCGTACCGTGCGCAACATAGCGCACGTGTCCCCCAGTCAAGACGAACTCCCCCGTATCGGGAGCGAGGGCCGCATCGTCGAGCGAGAATGCGAGGCTCGGCGCCCGGCCGAAGCTGTTCCTGCCCTCCTTGAGCCAGTACAAGGCGATGGGCGTCAGCCAGCCAGTTTCACTGGTCAGCGAGGCCAGACGCTGCGCACGCCAGGCCTCCACCCGGGCGGCATCGTCCTGCGCCGGGTCCGCGACGACGAGGCGCGGCGCCAAGGCCACGCACAGCACGGCGCCCGCGGCCGCCGCAAACACGCGCCGAGGGAAACTCTTGGAATGTCGGAGTCGCATACGCACGGCCGAAGGAACCCCTCGTTGCTTGAACCGATCGAACGCCAGAGCGACGGTATTCTAAAGCTTGCGCAGCCGCTTGCGAACCCTCGCGCGGGATACCTTGGATTCGCTCAGCGCTGCGCCTGAAGGTTGGTCTCGACGGGCAGCCAGATCTGCCTACGGATCGGGCGCAGGTGCTCCTGATGCGGTCCCAGGGGAGCGATCACCACGTAGAAGAAGGCACGTCGGGACCGCAGCGACTGCGGCAGCAATTTCACGTACAAATGGGTCATATGAAAACCCGCGGGGAATGCCTGGGTTTCGGCGGCCTCGGGGAGATAATCCACATCGGGTTTCGCCGTCGCCGGTTCCGTCCACCACGTGAAGCGATTGTCGTTCTGCAGGCGCGCGCGACTCAATCGGATCTCCGCGAAATGATCGCTCGCGCGGACTTGCGACGGGTCGACCGCGATCGGCAGCGGCGTCGCTCGGGCCGCGATCGGCGCCGGTGACGCGTGAACCGCCGTATCCGCGGGACCCGCCAGTACCGCTGGCGGCGCGGGTCCCGCCAGCCCGGCGGGAGCCGTGCCCGCGTCGATCGCCGGGCGCTCGGCGACCGGCGTGGCCGCGACCTCGGGTTTCGGACCGCGTGCGAGCGCAGGCGGCGGCGGCGCGCGACTCGCGAGCAAGGCCACGGTCGGGCTAAGCTTCGCGAGTACCGCCGCGGTTATCAAGCTCAGGGCCAGGAGGATACCGGCAGCGACGCGCCACGGTTTCAGGGTCTGTGAGGGGGCCGAAGGCGCCAAGCGTCCCATCCACGCGCGGACCGCGAGTGCACGCCCACCGCGATGCCACGACAATCCGGCCCGAAGAGCACTCCACTGCCGGCGGGTGAGACCGCGCGGACGTACCAAGCTCACGCGGTAATCGCGTGCCTGGGTGGCCGGCCGCGATCCGAACGGATGCGATCCGGTCAACACCTCGTAGCAGATGCACGCGAGCGCGAACAAGTCGTCGCTCGGTTGCGCACCCAAACCCTCCAACTGCTCGCAACTTGCATACGCGGGTGTTCCGTCGTTGGAGACCTGGGGGACGCTCCCCGAAGGCGGGCTACCCACCATACCCCGATGCGCGGCGCCGAAGTCGAGGATACGCAGCTCCCCGTCCCGGGTGACGAAGAGATTCCGCGGCTTCAGATCGCCATGCACGATTCCGCGCTCGTGGGCATGCGCGAGGCCTGCCCCCAGCTGCTCGATCAAGGCCCAAGCCTGGTTTCGGGGGATCGCTCCCGGACGAAAGCGTTTGATGACTTCGCTGAGCAACTCCCCCTCGAGGAGCTCCATCGTGAAGAACACGGCGTCGCCGTCGCGGTCGAGTTCAAATACGTTGACGATGTTCTTGTGCGACAGCACCTGGCCGCAGTGAAATTCGCGGCGGAGGTTCGCGAGGGTCAGCTCGGGGGATTCCCCCGCGTGTAAAATTTTCAATGCCACGCACTGGTCGGTCTCGGGCAGCGTCGCCCGAAACCGATCGAGCGCCTTGAACACCCGGCCCTTGCCACCGGCCCCGAGTTCCGCCAGCAACACATAACGCTCGCGCAACACACTGCCGACGGCGACGCAAGAGGCCGCAGCGGACGCACTCTCCGCAGCGGCCACTTGACCCGCAGCGGCCACTTGACCGGTGGCGCGCAACTGCGGGGTCCCGGAATCCGGCGGATCCAGACTAGCCGTTGATTCCTCGATGAAATCCGACATACATCTTGCCGCCCTAGGTCTATCGCTCGCATGTTCGCGCATTTGGGCGCGGTTGTATGTCAGAAAATGCCGCGTTGCTCAAGGGCAGCGGCCGGTAGGCCGAGTCCTAGCTCAACAGGGGCTCGCTGCCGCTAACGGCCGCTGCGCGCAACGCCCAGAATCGCCCTTGGATCAGCCGTCAAAGGAGAATCGAGATGCTTAAACGAGCCCTGTTATTGGTCACGCTCGCGGCCGTTTACATGGCCTACAAGCGCAACCAGAAAGCCCGCGCCACCGCCGCCACCGACCTTGCGTCCGACGCCCAATGGGCGAACGAAGGCGGTGCCCACGCACCCGCGTCAGTCTAGGCGCCGCGGACTGCACCGAGTCCCTCGAGCGGCACGACGCTGCTGCCCGGGGCGACGGCGAACAGCCGGTCCCCGGCGACCGCCCGCACCGCAAAGCCGCCGGTAAAGGAGCCGAACGACGGCAGCACCAAGCCGGCAGGCCGCTGCCAAAATATCGGCACCCGCATCGTGCTCTTGGGCCCGTTGCGCAGGCGCACGACGGGATGCAAATGTCCGCTCAGGGTGAACGGCGCATCAGGATCCCCTGAAGGAGGCGTCGGCGCCTCGTGGACGAACCGAAACGGCGGGTCCCGCCAGGACTCGCTCCACCAATGCAAAGCTTCGGGCGGCGTCCAAATGCCGCCGCGATCGTGATTACCCGCCACCACATGCATCTCGACGCGGCTGCCCACCGCGGCGACCCAGGCTTTCAAACGCTCGGAGTCCTCACTTCCCTCGATCGAGGGCGAATGCAGGAAATCACCGAGAATCACGAGGCGGGACGCACGGGAGTCCGACAGCAGGCGCTGCAAACGGGCGCGGTCCGCTTCATCGGTGCCTGCCGGTATGGCGATTCCGTGCCGACCGAAATAGCCGCTCTTGCCGAAATGCGTATCGGCGACGATGACGGTGCGAAGGCGTGGCCAGAGAACGGCCCGATCCGCATGCAAGAGCAATTCCTCGCCGCGCACCTGCAAGGCCTGGGTGAGGCTCGTCATCCGGCGAGCCGCTCCAGCTTGGCGGCTTCCCGCTCGATGCGTTTCTGCCACGATTCGGTGGAGAGAGTCTGCGTTTGCAGGCGCTCGGCCCAGAGCGGAAACGACAGCGGGGTATGGCGTCCGGGGCGCACGATACACCAGGTTTGTGAGGCCATGCGCTCGATGGATTCCGACAACTGCGACTGCTCGAGTTGCGCATCGAGAACCTCGCGCCGCGACTGTTCGAGCAGCAGGTTATGGGGATCGTACTGCTCGAGCACATCGAACAGCAGCCCGCTCGAGCTTTGCAGCTGCCGCGCGCTCTTGCCGCGACGGGGTGTGCCGGAATCGACCAAGCCCGCGATCCGCGCGATATCCCTGAACCGCCGTCGAGCCAGGTCGGACAGGTTGACGCTCGCGATCATGTCCGCCCGCAGATCCTTCGCGCCGGCCCAGCGGCGCAGCACGTCTTCCGTGGTATCGAACGGCTTTTCGCACAAGAGCTCGAAGCCGTATTCGTTCGTCGTGATGGAAAAAGTACGCGGCTCCTCCCGCGCGGCACGCAGGGCCATCAGCGAGGCCACCGCCTCGTTGAGCTGCCTGCCCAGGAACGGAAACAGGAACAGGTGAAAGCCCTCGCGATCCTCGAGGACTTCGACCAAGAGTCGATCGCTCCTGGGCATCGCCGACCACTGCTGCTGCAGATCGAGGAGTGGTTTGATCAGCGCCAATTCGGGATCGGCCGCAGGCTCCGGATGGTGCTCGAGGACCTCGAGCAGTTCGCGGCCTAGCGTCAGCGAGAGCGGCATGCGCGTCCCCTGCCAGCGCGGCACGAAGCGCGTGGTGTTCTTCGCGAGACGCACGTAGGCCGCGGAATCGCGGATCCGGACGAACTTCAGCGTGCGACCGCCGAAGACGAAGACGTCGCCCGGGCGTAGCCGCCCCACGAAGGACTCGTCGACCTGGCCCAACTCGCCGCCCTTCATCCAGCGGATCGCGATCGAGCCGTTGCTGACGATCGTGCCGATGTTCTGGCGGTGGCGACGCACGAGGTCCGCGGCGTCGAGCACATAGCGGTTCTCCTCGAGCCGCACGCGGCGATATTGCGGATATCCCTGCAGGGCGTCGCCGCCGCGGGTGATGAAATCGAGCACCCAGCGCCATTCCACATCGGAGAGCTCCGCGAAGGCATGCGTGCTGCGGACCTCTGCGAGGGCCTGGACTTCCGTGAAGCCGCCGCCGGCGGCGAGCGTGACCAGATGCTGAGCGAGCACGTCGAGGGTTCTCGTCAGCGCGGCTCTCGGTTCCAAGTCGAGCCGCGCGACGGCCCTTCGCACCGCCACCGCCTCGAGCAGCTCGAGCGCCAGCGTCGGCACGATCGTCGCGCGACTGACCTCGCCCGGTCGATGACCACTGCGGCCAGCCCGCTGCAACAGCCTTCCCACCCCCTTCGGGCTGCCGATCTGCAAGACCTGATCGACGGGCGGAAAGTCGACGCCCAAGTCCAACGAGGACGTGCACACGACACAGCGCAAACTGCCACTCTTGAGTCCATCCTCCACGCGACGCCGGATCTTGGCATCGATCGAGCCATGGTGGATTGCGATCGACGTCAGCCAGTCGAGCCGCGCGAGGAGGATCGCCTGGTACCAGAGTTCGGCCTGCGATCGGGTGTTGGTGAAGACCAGCGTCGTGCGGCCTTGCTCCAGGCGCTCGAGCACCTGCGGCAGCATCTTCAACCCGAGATGGCCGCTCCAGGGGAAACGCTCGATCGACCGCGGCAACAGCGAATCGATCACATAGCGTTTGACGGGCGGGGCCTGGATGAGCCGGCCCTGCGCCCCGGGTCCGAGCAGCGTGCGCATCGCCGCGGGTAGATCCGGCAGCGTCGCCGACAGTCCCCAGATTCGCAGCCGCGGTGACGAGCTGCGCAGCCGCGACACCAGCAGTTCTACCTGGACCCCGCGTTTGGTCCCGAGGAATTCGTGCCATTCGTCGACGATCAACGCATCGACGTGGGCGAGTGTCTGCGCCTGCGCCGAATGCGACAGCATCACCGATAAACTCTCCGGGGTCGTGATCAGCGTCTCGGGCGGCCGCGCAACCTGCTTGGCACGGCGGGCCCAAGACGTATCGCCGGTTCTCTGTTCGACGCGCCACGGCCAGCCAAAGTACGCCAAGGGCTCCTGCAGGGCCCGCTCGAGGTCACGCGCCAGCGCGCGCAACGGCGTTATCCACAGAACGCGAATCCCCGGGCGAACCGAATCGCCCCCGGCAAGCAGCGGCCCGAGCCACGCGGCCAGCGTCTTGCCGGTGCCGGTATTGGCGTTGACCAACCCGGATTCTCCGGACCAGTAGGCCGACCAGGTCTCCTCTTGAAATGCGAACGGCCGCCGGCCGCGTGAGGCAAACCACTCACGCGCGCGCTGCAGACGAGGGTCCGCATCACCCGCCATCCTGCACCGCGAGCACTCGCTGCAGATTTTCCAGCGTATCGGCCTCGGCCGGGGGCTTGTCGGTCCGCCAGCGCGCGATGCGCGGAAATCGCAGAGCAATGCCGGACTTATGGCGTGACGACTTCGCGATACCCTCGTAGGCCAGCTCGAACACGTGTACCGGCTCGACGCTGCGTACGGTCCCGAACTTCTCCTTCGTATTTTTGCGGATCCAGGCATCGAGCCGGCGAATCTCCTCATCCGTCAGCCCCGAATAGGCTTTTGCGACGGGCACGAGAGCGTCGTTCAGCCACACGCCGAAGGTGTAATCGGTGTACAAATTGGATCTTCGCCCGTGGCCCGGCGCGGCGTACAGCAATACGCCGTCGAACACATAGGGATCGATCTTCCACTTCCACCAGGCGCCCCGCTGTCGGCCGGTCCCGTAGGTCGACTGCCAATCCTTGAGCATGAGTCCCTCCACCGACCGGGCACGCGCCTGCTGTCGTGCGGCGCCCAGATCCTTCCAGGATGCCTCCGACAAGGCCGAGGAGATTCCAATCGCCGGCATCCCGGGATGACGCACGACCCGCTCGAGCTGCGCCCGACGCTCGCGCAGCGGGCGGGAACGCCAATCATCACCTTCCCACTCGAGCAAATCGTAGGCAATGAAACCGGCAGGAATGGCGGCGAGCAGGACGGGCGTCAGCTTCTTTCGACCGATCCGCTGTTGCAGCTTCGCAAACGGCAGCACCCGCTCGGCGGAGCCGGCAACCACCTCCCCGTCGAGGACCGTTCCCGGGGGAAGCGCCGCGGCGGAGGCCATGATGTCCGGAAAGCGCTCCGTGATGATCTCCTCGCCCCGTGACCATAGCGCCGCTTGGCCGGCCCGACAGACGATTTGGCCGCGGATGCCGTCCCATTTCCATTCTGCGAGCCATCGGCCGCGATCTCCCAGTTGCTCGGGCGATCCGTCGAGTGGCGAGGCGAGAAAAAACGGATAGGGTTGCGCGGAGTCGAGCCCCGTGTCCGGACTGCGCAGGCTTTCCCAAGCCGCCGCGCTCGGTTCCCACGCTCCCATCAGCGCGCGTTCGATCTGCGCGCGCGGCTGGTCCAAGCTCGCCGCCAGAGCGCGGGTGACCAGGGAGCGCGACACGCCGACGCGCAGCGAGCCCGTCAGCAATTTGTTGACGAGGAAACATTGCGCATAGGGCAGCCGATGCCACCAGGAAACGATCTTGGCGCGACGCTCCCCCTCGCTCTCGCGGGTCAGGGGCAAGATTCGCTGCGTCAACCACTCGCTCAAGGACACATCGGCCTCGTCGCTGCCGGCCGATCCGTCGCCGGCCACCAACAACGCGATCGTTTCCGCGAGATCGCCGACGGACGCATAGGTCTCCTCGACGAGCCAGGCGGGCAGCTGCGATTCCTCGAGCAACCACTTGCGCAACAGCGCGGGGCCGACGCTGCGCTTGGCGCGCCGACCGATCAGGATGTAGGTCGCCCAGGCGGCATCCGAGGGCGTCGCCCGCGCAAAGTAGGCGCTCATCGCCTCGACCTTGGCCGCGGTGGAGGTCGTCGTGTCGAGCGCTTCGAACAAGGCCGCAAATCGATGCATTCAATCCTCGCCGCCATATTCGGTGCGCAGCGCGGCCGCATCCACCCCCTGCTCGCGCAAATAGCGGCACATCGTGTCGGTGTGACCGTGAGTCAGCAAGATACGTCCGGCACCGGTCTCGCGAAACGTTCGCAGCAGCGAAGGCCAGTCGGCGTGGTCCGACAGCACGAAGCCGCGATCGTAGCCCCGGCGTCGGCGGTCGCCACGGACGCGCATCCAGCCGGAACAGAAGCCGGTGCGGTGATCCCCGAACCGCCGCATCCACGGCGATCCCGCCGCGCTGGGGGGCGCCAAGACGAGGGCTCCCCGATAATCGGCGGCGCCGGCGACGGTCGCGGGTAAGGTGGGCAGCATCGCAATTCCCTCTGCTCGGTAGGCCTCGACGAGCCCGGCCACCGCGCCATGAACGAAGACACGGTCGTCGGTGAGCCTCGAGAGTTCCGCGAGGACGCGTTGCGCCTTGCCCAAGGCATAGGCAAACAAGACGCTGGCCAAACCCTGGGAGCGATTCGAGTGCCACCACGCCAGGATCTCGCGTGCCGTCTGCTGCGTGTCCTGCCAGCGATACGCGGGCAGCGCAAACGTCGCTTCGCTGATGAAGACGTCGCAAGGCAAGGGCACGAACGCCTCGCAGGTCGGATCCGGATCGCGCTTGTAATCGCCTGAGACGACCCATACCCCGTCGGCGTGCGCGATGCGTATCTGCGCGGAGCCGAGCACGTGGCCCGCGGGGTGCAAGGAGACTTGGGTATTCCCGAGAGTGATCGGTTCGCCGTACGGCAGCGCGATGATCGGGGCCTCGGGCGGCAGACGACATCGCGCCACCCGCAGCCCCGCGCTGGCGAGATAATAAGAGGCATTGCCGGCCCGCAAGTGATCGCCGTGCGCGTGCGTGATGACGGCCCGATCGACGGGCAACCAGGGATCGATGTAAAAATCACCGGCTGCGCAATACAGGCCGCGTTCGGTCACGCGGACCAGCGGCTCGCTCTTGCTCATCGGGCTAAGTCACGATCATAGAACCCGCTGGGCCCGCGCATGCGCTGCAGCAGCCTCGCGCGCAGCCGCAAGAACGGCTGCTCGACGGCAGCGTACAGGGCCCATGCGGCCCCCAAGGCGGCGCTCAACGCCAGCAGGAACGTGGCATTGCCGTCCCGCGCCAGACCCGCCTGAAACAAAACCTCCTGCGACAGATGAATCACCGCCTTGTGGATCAGATAGAGCGAGTACGACCAGGCCGCGAGCACCGAGTTCGCTGCAAACCGAATTCGGTGCAAAAAACACGCCGGGGTCACGGCCGCGACCAGCAGGCAGCCATAGCCACCGGCGACCAAGGGAAAAGCAAACACCGAGGACGACAGCGAGTTGCGGTCGATGCACAGCACGGCGGCAACGCCCAGCAGCGCGAGCCCCAAGGCGAACAGTCCCCACCAGTGCCGCGAGGCGCGTTCCCACCACGCGGACTTGAACTGTTGAACGCCGGCGATGCAGACGCCTACCAACAAGCCATCGAGGCGCGCATAGGTGGGGTAGTAGATCCATTCCATCCACGCCGCGTAGCTGCCGTGGCTCACGTGCCAGATCTCCCAAACGGCCCCGCGCAGCAGCATGCCGCCGATCAGCACGGCGCCGATCACCCAGCGCGTGCGCTGGTTCGAGGAACCCGTCGAGAGTGCGATCAACAACAGAGGTAGCACCCCATAGAACTGCTCCTCCACGCAGAGGGACCAGGCATGGGAAAACCCGCGGGCAACCGCGGGATTGAGACCCAGATTCTGCGTGAAGCTCAGAAATTTCCAAAGCGGCGCGATCGTCGGCTGCTCGGAAAACCCCGGAACGGCGAAATACAGGGCAAGGACGCACAGAAAAGCAGGGAGGATTCGCAACGAGCGTTTGAGATAGAACTCCCCCACCGAGATGCGTTCGCCTCGGGCCAGCGAACGCAGCAACTGGCCGCCCAGCAGATAGCCACTGAGCACGAAGAACAGATCGACGCCGGTCCAGCCGAAATCGCTGACGCGCTCGACCCAGGCTGGGTGCGGGAACAGCGCGCCATAGTGATAGACGACGACATAGGTCACCGCGAAGGCACGCAGATGATCGAGTCCGTTGAGGCGCTGCGCCTCCTCGCCCCGTCGCTTCTGCATACCCTCTAGTTCCTCAAGGCCTGCGCTCCCGCGAGAGTATCGCATCGAACGCACCACCTTGGGCGACCGCGCGAGCGTCGCTCACCGCTGCCCGGATTTGCCCGAATCGCGTCACAGAACCGCCCGAAGCGCCTTGCAGACTCCTCCATGCGGGAAGAATCATGGCGTGTTCAGGGTACGACTGAGGCCAAAGGGCCGGGATCACGGGGATATGAGAATTCGAATTTTGGCAGGGTTCGCGGTCGTCGGCGGTGGACTACGTCGGGCTCGATCGGTCGCCGGCCGCGCGCTGCAATCGAGCTTCGGCGAGCTGAGCTGGACGCCGCCGGCGTGGATCCGCGGGATCGGCCGGCTCTTTGGTTGGGCGCAGGCGTCCGTCCGGCGTCATCCCCGACGCAGTGCGCTCATTGGCGCCGCCCTCGTCGTTCTGGGACTCGGCGCAGCTGCCGGTTGGCGCTGGTACCGGTTATTGCCCAAGCCCGTCGAAGTCGAAGTCACGGCCAGCAACCCGGAGCGCACCTGCCTCGAATGCACTCCGCCCGGCAGACCCAACCCCGTCGTCGTGCAGTTCTCGGGATCCGTGGCCCCCTTGAGCGATTCAGGCAAGATCATCGACCCGGAAAAAAGCGGGCTCGCCATCGATCCCGCGGTCGCCGGCGAATGGCGTTGGACCGATGACAAGACCCTCGTGCTCACCCCTAAGCTCGACTGGCCGATCGGCGAGACCTATACGATCCGCTTTGCGAGACACGGCTTCACCGCGCCGCAGATCCACTTGGCAAAGTACGCCGTGAACTTCGCGTCGCCGGCCTTCTCCGCCACGATCGCGAGCAACGAGTTCAACCAGGACCCCGTGGTCGCGGCGGACAAGAAGATCGTCACGACCCTGCAATTCACGCAGCCCGTGGACCCCGAAGCACTCGAGCATCGGATCAAGCTGAAGCTGTTCGGCAAGGTCACCGACACGATCGAGCAGGAACAAACGCCCGCCCCCGCCTTCACGGTCACCTACGACAAGCTCAAGCTGCATGCGTATATCAAGACCGCCCAGCTGCCGATATTGCCCAAAGGGGGCCGCGTCGACCTGCAGATCGATGCCGGCGTGCATGCAGCGCGCGGCGGCAACGAGACCAAGACGCCGCTGCAGGCCAGCGTCGCCGTGCCGGGCCTTTACTCGCTGACGGTGACCGACCTGCGTCTGACGATCGCGCGCGACGAACGCGACAACCCCAGTCAGGCACTGGTCATCGCCACCTCGCAGTCGATCACCGAGCCCGAGATGAGTTCGCACGTCCATGCCTGGCTCCTTCCCGAGCGGAGCCCTGATCCTCAGCGCCAAAAAGCCTGGGACAGGGCCAATACCCATCGGCCCTTCCCGTGGAACGTCAACCTGGTGACGCCGGAGGTGCTGGCCGGCGCCACGCCGGTCCCCCTCGCCTACGTCGTCAACGAGCGGGAACACGTGGAGCTGCACAGCTTCGCCCTCAGGACCGAACCCCAGGCCCAGATCTACCTCAAGGTCGACCAGGGCCTGCGCTCCTTCGGCGGGTATCTCATGGCGGATCCGGTCGCGCGAGTGCTCACGATGCCGGAGTACCCAAAGGAAGTCCGGATCGCCTCGCAGGGTGCTCTGCTGGCGCTATCGGGCCAGCGCAAGATCACCTTGTTCACGCGGGACGTCCCCGCGGTTCAGGTCCAGGTCGGGCGCTTGCTGCCGGACCAGCTGCAACATTTGGTCTCGCAGACCGGCGGCGACTTCGCGCATCCGACCTTCAACAACGACTCGTTCGATGCCGCGAACATCACCGAGAGCTACGTCGATGTGCTGACGATGCCGACGCTACCGGCCGGCGCGGCGAACTATCAAGCCTTCGATCTCGGCGCCTACCTCAACAAACCCGGCGCGGGCCGACAGGGCATCTTTTTGATCAAGATCCAAGCTTACGATTCCGAGCGTAAGCAACCGATCGGCGGAAACGAGGGCGAGGCGCAAACCGCGGACACGCGCCTCATCGTCGTCACGGACTTAGGACTGCTTGCCAAGAAAGCCGTCGACGGTTCGCAGGACGTATTCGTCCAGTCGATCGCCGGCGGCTCGCCGATCGAGGGCGCGGCCGTCGAGGTCATCGGCAAGAATGGCGAGGCGGTGCTGACGGAAACGACCGATGCCCTGGGGCACGTGCACTTTCCGGATTTGAAGGGCTTCGTGAACGAACACGAACCGGTGCTGTATCTGGCCAAGCGCGGCGGCGACAGCTCCTTCCTGCCGATCAAGTCGCACGTCGACGAGATGGAGTTGTCGCGCTTCGACGTCGGCGGCGTCAGCAACAAAGCCGAACGTGCGGCGCTGAGCGCCTATCTGTTTTCGGATCGGGGCATCTACCGCCCCGGCGACGAGATCCGCGCCGCCGCGATCATCAAGACCCAGGACTGGCGGCGCCTGCCCGCGGGCTTGCCGCTGCGCGTCGAGATCACCGATCCGCGCGGCCTGTCGGTCAAGCGCGACCTGATCCACCTGTCCGGCTCCGGCTTCGAGGAGATCCGCTATCAGACGCACGAGACGGCCGCGGCCGGCGCGTACTCGATCAATGTCTCGGTCGTGAAGCCCAACGATCGCGAGGACCTGATCGGCACGACCAGCGTCAAGGTCCAGGAATTCCTGCCGGACCGCTTGAAGATCACGACCCACTTTTCGGCGGAACGCAGCGAGGGCTGGGTCAGCCCCGAGAAGCTTCAGGTACTCGTAGGTCTCGACAATCTGTTCGGCACTCCGGCCACCGATCGCCGTCTCCAGGCGACGATGCGCTTATCGCCCGCGATCCCGAGCTTCGCGAAGTACCAAGACTACGAATTTCGCGATCCGCAGGCCGCCAAGGAGGGGTTCACCGAAACCCTCACCGAACAGCGCAGTGGCCCTGACGGCCGGGCGAGCTTCGACCTCAACCTGGGCCGATTCGCGCGCGCCACCTACCGCGCCAGCGTCGAAGTCCAGGGCTACGAAGCCGACGGCGGCCGCGGCGTGACCGGTGCAGCCGCGCAGTTGGTCTCGAACCTCCCCTTCCTGATCGGCTGGAAAGCCGACGGACGCCTGGACTATATCTCCCGCGGCAGTGCGCGCCGCATCGACCTGATCGCCGTCGACGAGAAACTGGGGCTGATCGCGGCGCCCGGCCTGCGATTGAAGCGCATCGAGCGGCGGTACGTGTCCGTACTCTTGAAGCGGGACAGCGGCATCTACCAATACGAATCGCGCCTCAAAGAGATCCCGATCGACGCGAGCGACCTCCCCCTCTCCGGCGGCCACGCGCATCTCGACGTCGACACCAGCAAGCCCGGCGATTTCACGGACCTGATCGCCGATGCCGACGGCCAGGTCTATGCGCGCATCGATTTCACGGTCGCGGGCGCGGCGAACCTCGCCCGCTCGCTCGACAAGAATACCGAGCTGCAGATCGTGCTCGACAAACGCGATTACGCACCGGGCGACACGATCAGCATGCAGCTCCAGGCGCCCTACGTGGGGGCCGGACTCATCACGATCGAGCGGGATCACGTCTACGCCTGGAAGTGGTTCAAGACCACGACGACGAGTTCGGTCCAGACGATCCGCGTGCCCGAGGGTCTCGAAGGCAATGGCTACGTCAGCGTGAGCTTCGTCCGCGATCCCGCCTCGGACGAGATCTACAGCTCGCCCCTCTCCTATGGCGTGCAGCCGTTCTCGATTGCCCTCGACGCGCGCCGCAATACGATTCGGTTGAACACGCCCGCGCTCGTGAAGCCCGGCGATCAGCTGCATATCGGCTACAAAACCACACAGCCCGCGCGCATCGTGTTGTTTGCGGTCGATGAGGGCATATTGCAGGTGGCCCGCTACCAGACCCCGGACCCCCTGGCGCATTTTTTCCAGAAGCGCTCGCTCGACGTGACGACGCGCCAGATCCTCGATCTGATCCTGCCGGAATTTCGCGCCGCGATGCTCTCCGCCCCTGGCGGCGATCAACGCTCCTTGCTGGGCGCCAATCTCAATCCCTTCAAGCGCAAGACCGATCGCCCCGTGGCCTGGTGGTCCGGGATCCTCGATGCCGATACCCAGGAGCACACGATCGACTGGACGGTCCCCGACTATTTCAACGGGAGCCTGCGCATCATGGCCGTGGCGGTCAACGAGGCGAGCATCGGCGTCGCGGCGCAGACCGCGCTCGTTCGCGGCGATCTCATTTTGTCGCCGAATGCGCCGCTGACCGTGACGCCCGGCGATGAGTTCGACGTCAGCGTCGGGGTCGCGAACAACGTCGTCGGCTCGGGCGCTGGGGCCCCGGTAACGGTCCAGCTCGAGCCGTCTGCCCAATTCGAGATCGAGGGCCCTGCGCAGACGACGCTCAAGATCGGCGAACTACGGGAGTCCTCGACCCATTTTCGCGTCCGCACGCACGATATACTGGGTTCGGGGAGTCTGAAGTTCTCGGCGAGCGTCGGCGCGAAAACCGGTTCCCTGGTGGCCACCGTGTCGGTGCGCCCCGCCACGGCCTACGTCACCTCGCTGCTCGCGGGCAGTTTCAAAGGCGACGCCAAAGTCCCCGTGACCCGGACGATGTACCCGCAATACCGGACCTTGGACGCCAGCGTCTCGAGCTTGCCGCTCGCGCTCGCGCATGGACTCGTGAGCTATCTCGATCGCTATCCCTACAGCTGCACGGAACAGCTGGTCAGCGAGGCGATGCCGGCCGTCGTGCTCGCGCATCGCCCGGAGTTCGGCGAGCTCAAATCCCGGGAAGGCGCCAGCATCGCCTCGATGATCGACGAGCTGCGCGCGCGCCAGATCGGCGACGGCTCCTTCCGCTATTGGGCGGGCGGCGTCGACAGCGTCGATTTCGTGTCGGTGTATGCGCTGCATGTCCTGCTCGAGGCGAGCGAACGGGGTGAGGCCGTGCCCGCCGACCTGCTCGCGGCCGGCAAACCGTTCCTGTTCCGGCTCGCACGCCGCGACGGCGACACTCTCGCCGACGAGCGTACCTCGGCCTATGCCATTTACCTGCTCGCGCGCCAAGGGGTCGTCGTCTCCAACGAAGCGGCCGCCCTGCAGCAGCGCCTCGTCAGCCGCTATCCCAAGGAATGGCCGCAAGACCTCGTCGCCGCCTATCTCGCGTCCGCCTATCAGCTGATGAAACAAGACGGCGCCGCGAGGCAGGCGATCGCCAAGGTCGGCTTCGGCGCGACGACCGACGTCGATCGCTGGCATCGCCCGATGGCGAGCGATGCCATGCTGCTCTATTTGACCGCGCGGCATTTTCCCGACCGACTCGAGCAGCTGCCCGACACGATGCTCGAGACCCTCGTGACGCGCGTCCAGCATGGCGAATACGAGTCGCTGTCGGCGGCCACGACGATCCTCGCCCTCGACGCCTATGCCACGGCGGTCAGCGCCCAAGGCGCACCGAAACTCGGCATCGACGCGACGCTCGCCGACCAGTCCACGCGGGCGCTGAGCCTGCCCGAAGGCTTGTTTCCGCGGACGAGTTTCCCCGCCGAGACCCGTGCGCTGAAGTTCACGAGCGATGCCCCGCTGCGCAGCTTTTATCTCGTCAACCAATCGGGCTTCGATCGGGCGCCGACGACCCAGACGGAGAGCCAGGGGCTCGAGATCGTTCGGGAGTTCCTGACCGCCGACGGCAAGCCGGCCGACAAGATCAAGGTCGGCGAGGAAATCACCGTGCACCTGAAATTCCGGGCGATCGGGCGATCCCTGATCGAGGACGCCGTGCTCGTGGACCTCTTGCCCGGCGGCTTCGACCTCGTCGTGCCGGGCGGCACGCCGCCCGAGCAGCCGCTGCTCGCGGCCTCGCCCCACAATGCCCCTGAGGATGTGGACGAAGACGCCGCCGAACCCCGCGGCTGCCTCTGTCTCTGGCTCGTGACGCGGCCACGCGATTTCCCCGACTACGCGGACTTGCGCGAGGACCGCGTGATCCTCTACGGACGGGCGACGGACCAGATCCAGGAATTCAGCTACCGCATCAAGGCAACGAACGCCGGGAGCTACGTCGTGCCGGCTTCCTATGGCGAGTCCATGTACGACCCCTCGATCCGCGCCCGCTCGGCGGCCGGACATCTGGTCGTCGATACGCCGTGATGGCGCGCCGCGGCCCTGCAGAGCGAGGAGTGGCGACAAGCGCCATGGCGGTGTGTGCCACCGCGGCGGGTGCCCTCGCGCTGACGTTGGTCTTGCTTCGGGTGCTGCCGCATGCGCCGCTGTCGAGCTATGCGCCGCAGTCGACGGCCGTGTACGCGGAGCATGGCGAGCTGCTGCGCCTGACGCTGGCAAGCGATCAACAGTACCGCCTGTGGACGCCCCTCTCGGAGGTCAGTCCGCAGTTCGTCGCGGCCTTGCTGCTGCACGAGGATCGGCATTTCTACTGGCATTTCGGTGTCGATCCGACCGCGCTGGTCCGCGCCGTCACGAACATGGCCGGAGGGGGTCCGCATCAGGGCGGATCGACGATCTCGATGCAGCTCGCGCGGCTGCTCTATCATCTGAACACGCGCTCGGTCCCGGGGAAGCTGCGGCAAATGGCCGCCGCCACCTGGCTGGAACTGCGCTATTCCAAGCGCGAGATTCTCGAGGCGCATATCAATCTGACCCCCTATGGCCACAACGTCGAGGGGATCGGCGCCGCGAGCCGGATCTATCTCGACAAGTCCGCGGCCGAGCTCACCTTTGCCGAGGCGCTCGCCCTCGCCTTGATCCCGCAGTCGCCGAATCTGCGCGACCCGGACGGCGAGGAATCCCCGGCCTTGAAGGCGGCGCGCATCAATCTCGCCCGCCTCTGGGCCACGCAGCATCCCCTGTCCGACGCTTCGCTCGCCTCCGCCGGGAAGACCCTGCATTTCCGTGGCCTGCATCAGCTGCCGTTCGAGGCACCGCACCTGGTCTCCGAATTGCTCGCCACCCACGCCACGAGCCATGCCCTGCAGACGACGATCAACCTGCCGCTGCAACACCTCGTGGAGCGATCGTTGCAGCAGACCATCGCCACGCAGCGCAGCTCAGGGGTCACGAACGCCGCGGCGATGCTCGTCGATTACCGCTCGATGCAGGTCAAGGCGCTCGTCGGATCGGCCAATTTCTTCGATGCCTCGATTGGCGGCCAGGTCAACGGCACGACCGCGAAGCGCTCGCCCGGTTCGGCGCTCAAGCCCTTCATCTATGCCCTCGCGATGGACCAGGGACTGATCCATACCCAGAGCATGCTCAAAGATGCGCCGACCGCATTCGGCGCCTACGCCCCGGAGAACTTCGATGGTGCCTTCGTCGGGCCCGTCTCGGTGCACGACGCCCTGATCGCGTCGCGCAACGTGCCCGCGGTCAGTCTCGCCGCGAAGCTTGCGCAACCCGACCTCTATCAGTTCCTGCAAGAGACGGGCGTCTCGCATCTCGCGAGCGAGCGGCACTACGGTCTTGCCTTGGCCTTGGGTGGCGGGGAAGTCACGATGGAGGAACTCGTCACGCTGTATGCCATGCTCGGCAACCGGGGCCTGCTCCAGCCCCTCCAGACCACGCGGCCGGCAGCCAATGTCCTACCGGCAGCCCAGGCCCTGCCGGCAGCGCGGGCCCCCACGAATCGGGTGCTGTCCGAGGCCGCGACCTTCATGGTCTTGAGCATTCTCAAGGACAATCCGCGACCGGACGGTCTCGAGAATACGCGCCCGCGGGTGGCCTGGAAGACGGGCACGTCCTGGGGTTTTCGCGACGCCTGGTCGATCGGGATCGTCGGTCCCTACGTGCTCGCGGTCTGGGCCGGCAATTTCGACGGCAGCGGCAACCCCGCGCTCGTGGGCGTCCAGACGGCGGCGCCCCTGTTCTTTCATATCGTCGATGGCCTGCGCGCGACGAACCTGCGATTGCCCGAAACGCCGGATACTCCGCCCGCCGGCGTCACCGCGGTCGAAGTCTGCGCCGGATCGGGTGATCTACCGAATGCCGAGTGTCCCCATCGGATCAACGCGTGGTTCATGCCGGGAAAATCCCCGATCCGCGTCAGCACCGTGCATCGGCGCATCCTCATCGATACCCGGACGGGCTTGCGCGCCTGCGCGGACACGCCGCCGCGCGACACGCGGGCCGAGGTGTTCGAGGCCTGGCCCTCCGACATCCTGCGCCTGTATGCGCTCGCCGGCATGCCGCGCAGGCCCATCCCCGCCGAGCGCTGTGGCAGCGATCCCTTGCCCGGCGGCCATGTCGTGCCGGCGATTCAGTATCCCCGTTCCGGAGCGACCTACCAGCTGCATGCTGCGCAACTCGGCCGCGAGACGCTGCAGCTGAACGCCACGGCCGGACCCGACAGCACGGCGCTCTATTGGTTTGCCGACGGCGCTTACGTGGGTTCCAGCCCGCCGAGCACCGCGCTCGCCTGGGCGCCGACCCATACGGGCGACGTGAGCTTGAGCGTCGTCGACGATCACGGCGACACGGCGGACCGGACGATCCGCGTCGCCGTGATTCCGTAGCGAGGAGCGGCGCCGCCGCGGCCACCGCCCCTCCCGTTTTCGGCTGCTCCGCCTACTTGAACTTGTAGTTCAAATCGATGCCGGCGGTGCGCGGCTGGTTCACCGCGATCCGGTTGTAGTCCGCGAGGTTGGTCGCATCCTGGGTGATGTTGTTGAGCAGCGCCCGCTTGTCGGTGAGGTTGTTGACGAACAGCACGGCCGACCACTGATTCGTCTCGACGCCCGCGCGCAGGTTGGTCAAATCATAGGACGGGAGCTCGTTGACCGCGTAGGTCGCATCCGTGCGGCTGCCCGTGTACGTCGATTCGCCGCGCGCCGTCAGCGTCAGGTCGTCGGTGAGGCTGTGCCGGTAAACCAAGGCGACGGTTCCGGTCCACTTCGGCACTTCCTGGACCGGGGTGCCCGGGTTGAATCCCGCATCGACCAAGCTCGAGCTCACGAGAGCCGCGTGCGAGTAGGACACGTTGGCGGTGGCTTCGAGGTCGTGCACGACGATCGTGTCGACCTCGAGCTCGCCGCCATACACGTGCGCATCACCCGCGTTCGCGGTGTAGACGTAGCCGCAGCTGCTCAGGGAGTTGGTCTGCTGTACGCCGTTCCAGTTCTCGAAGTAGGCCGCCGCGTTGACGGTGACGCGGTTGTTCGCCGAGCGCCACTTCTCGCCGAGCTCGTAGCTCCAAACGGTGTCGGACTTGAACTGCAGCGGACCCGGCACGAACGCGCCGTTCGAGTTGTACTCCGACTGCAGCTGCGCCTCGCAGGAGAGCGGGCCCGAGGTCGGCACCGGACCCGTGCCTCCGCCGGGTCGGAAACCCTTGGCGGCGGTCGCATACACGAGCAGGTCCGGGTTGAATTGATAGGCGAGCGTGTATTTCGGGGTCACGCCTTGTTCGTTCTCCGAGGCCGCCTGGACGACGGTCGAGGTCAAGCCGCCGTACTGGTCGAGATAGACGGCCGAATCGTAGTGATAGCGACGCGCGCCGACCGTGACGGAGAAGGGTTCGGTGATGTTGTAGGTCACTTCGCCGAAGAAGGACTGCTGCAGGATCTTGAACGGCGTGTAATAGCTGAACAGGTCATTGGTCCCGATGTCCGGGTTCGAAGCGCCACTCTGCGAGGGAAAGGTGATATCCCAGGGCGAGACGAAATCCGAATAGAAATAGCCGGCGACCCACTTGAAGGGCCCGCCGCCGACCGACGATATGCGCAGTTCCTCGGTCGTCTGGTGCGACTGATTGTCCTCCTCGGCCGTGGACTGGCCCAGGTTGCCATTGCCCGGACCGAAGCCCGTGATGCCGATGCCCGCCGGCGCGAGTGCCGTCGTCCAGGACTCGGCCGTGTCCTGGGTCAACGGCTCGTGGCGCGTCCAATACGCCGTCGCGGAACTGATCTCGAAGGCGTCGGTGTGGTACTTGACGCTCAAGGACTCGAGCTCGAACAGGTCGTGATAACCCTCGGGCGTGTCGAACGGCTGATAGAAAGCATCGGTGCCCGGCGTGCTGTCGATATAGGGCAGCCCTCCCGAACGCAGCTTCTGATAGAAATAACTCGGCGTGATCGTCAAGCCGTCGATGGGTTTGAACACGGCGCTCAGGCGCAGGTTCGTCTGCTCGACGTCGTTGACGTCGTGATACTCCTCGGCGATCGGCGCGGCGAGCACGTTGCCGCGCGTCGTGTACGCGCCGTTGACGAAGCCGGTCGGGAACGGAAACTGACCCGGCGCGACGACGACGCGATCGATCCAGCCCGAATCGTAGCTGTAGCCGCCGACGATGCGCAGCGCCGCCTTATCGCCCCAGAAGGGCAGATTCACCATCGCGTTCTCGGCGTGATCGAAGCCGCCGTGATCGGTGTCGGCGAATTTCGCTTCGCCGGAGGCCTCGAACCGATCCGGGTTCGGCGGGTTGGTCACGACCTTGATCGTGCCGCCCATCGAGCCCGAGCCGTACAGCGTGCCCTGCGGCCCGCGCAGCACTTCCACGCGACTGAGGTCGTAGAGATCGGGGGAGATCACGATCTTGCCCTCGTTGGTCGCGGCCGGGGCGGTCAGGGAGGTGTCGTCGAGGTAGAAACCGACCGTCGGCGAATTACCGCCATTGGAGGCGACGCCGCGCATCTCGAACTCGGTCATCCCCGGGCCGCTCGAACGGACGGCCACGCCGGGAACCGTTTTCATCAGCGAGGCCAAGTCCGTGAACCCGCGATCCTGGATGTCGCCACCCGAGATCGCGGTGATGCTGATCGCGGTGGTTTCGATGGTCGCCTCCCGCTTTTCGGCGGTCACGACGATTTCCTCGAGCTGACCGGCGTCGGCACGTGCCGCCTGCTGCGCCTCGGCGCCACCCGCCAGCATTCCCACGAGACCATAGGCACCGCCGAGCACGGCAGCGCGCTGCAATCGCACTTTTCTCACAAGTTCTCCCTTCAGTTCTTGAGCATCATCCGCGCGGGCATTCTGGCGATCCCACGCCTCGACCGCAATGTTTGCGCGATCGGGAACACCTGCAGCTGCGCCACGCAAAGTACGGCGCCGACGCGTGGTCGTGGGCTCAAGGGCTCGTCGCCCTCGCCGCTCGCGCCGGCGGATCCGGCTGGGCCGCTGCGACCTCCACCCCATGCAGCATGGCGTCGAGCGCGGCCCGATCGAAGTAACGCCCCGCCAGGACCACGGCCCGAATCTTCTTCGTATTGGCGATGTCGTCGAGCGGATTCGCATCGAGCAACACGAGGTCCGCGCGCTTGCCGCGTTCGACCGTCCCCTCGTCCGCCAGGGTTCCCAGGAACTTCGCGGGGTTCAGGGTGGCGGTCTGCAAGGCCTGCATCGGCGTCAGGCCGGCGCGCACGAAGAGCCCCAATTCGTCATGGAGGCTGAAGCCGGGAAACACGTGCACGCCCGCGGCCGTATCGGTGCCCGCCATGAACGGCACGCCGGCGCGGAACATGGCGAGCGTCATCTCGAGTTCCATCTGCACGAAGCGCTTGCGCACCGGCAGGGGATCCGTGTCCATGTCCTTCATGATGTCCTTGACGAACATGGGCCAGGTCCGGTCCTTCCACGCGGCCGGGGCGTACTTGATCAAGGGATCGTGACTCTTGTCGATGTCGTCCACCAGCCATTGGCCGCGCTCCCAGACGAGCGTCGGGACTTGCCAGGTTTGGTTCTTCGCCATCAGCGCGATCAAGGCGCGCGCCCGCGCGGGATCAAAGGTCTTGACGTTGACACCGAGACTCTTCGGACCCTTGATCAGCTGATCCTCGATCGTCGAGCAGCCCTCGAAAATCCCGGTGAAATGCTCGATGCTTTTCTGACCCGCGTTGGAGGCTTCGGACGCGCGCACCGCGTCCGGCACGTGTCCCACGAAAACGAGGCCCTGTTTCTTCGCCTCGTCGGCCGCCGCGAAATACCCATCGCGCGGCACCAGCGACTGAATCTTGATGAAATCGACGCCGCGGGCCTTCAAGTCATCGACCACCGCGCGCGCTTGCGCGGCATTCGCCACCGGCGCCGAACTCGGAAAGCGCGGGACGGGGCCGTCCAGCATGGGCCCGGCGATGACCATGCGGGGTCCGAGCAGGGTTCCTGCCGCAATTTCGGCGCGCCAGACCTTGGTCACGTCCAAATCGCTGCCCATGTCGCGCACGCCCGTGATGCCATTCGCAACGAACAGCGGCAGCACGATCTTCTCGTTGCGCGGCAACCAGTCGCCGAAAACCGTGTGCACATGCATGTCCCAAAGCCCGGGAATCAGGTACTTTCCGGTGCCCTCGACGAGCTGCGCGTCGGCGGGAGTCTGTACCGCCGCGCTCTTGCCGAGATCGACGATGCGGCCGTCCTTGACGATCACGGTCATGTCCGACTGCACCGGCGAGCCGGTCGCATCGATGAGGTTGACGTGCGTGATCGCCAGCGTCGCGGCCGCGGCGCTCGCCACGGCAAGGCCGCTCGCGAGTGCCACGCAGGCAGTAAACAATCGTCTCATGGGTGACTCCTTCGTCTCGGGGATTCGCTACAGCGCGCGAGTATAGCGGCCTTGCGAAGAGACGAAAGGGTGTCCGACGGGCGGCGCAGTCAAGCTCGGGGCGGCGGAGTCAAATTCGGCGCGGTGGACTCAAACGCGGCGCAGGGTATCCAGGGCCGATTCGCACAAGGTCAGTTGTTGTTCATCGAGACGCCCGCTGCGGCTGGCCGCCGCGACGTTCTCCAAGACGAAGCTGGCGATCTCGACGCAGCCGCGCGTGTGGGCCAAGGCCTTCTTCAGATACTCGATCACCTTGTCCTTGGCGTCGAGCTCGCGGATCAGCGGATCCCAATGCGGCTGGCGGAAATGCTCCACGAGAGTTTCCACGGCCGCCTCGTGTTCGATCAAGTAATCGAAGTTGAAATCTTGGGCGCCGAACGTGGGCAAGGCCCTGCCGTCGGCCAGCCCTTCGGCGGAAACGCGCTTGAACCCCATGCTCCAATCCAGGTACTGCCGCTGTTCGATGGGTTTGCGGTACAGGAAGTGCACCTTGGAGTGGCGCGGATCGTCCTGAATCTTCGGGATCAGCGCATCCAAGACCGCTTCCTCGCCTTCGAGCACCTGCAGGAAGGTATCATTGCCGTAAAGCAACATTCCGGTCACGCCACTCGCCTCGTTATTCGCGAGGCATTGCTGCAACAGGGATAGAAGCGATTCTTGCGTCAGGGCTTTGGCGGCGCGACTGACATAGGCCGTCTGGATCATGCGTTCTCCTCGTTGCCATGATAGCAACCGACATGACGACGGGAACTCGGTCGAGAAATGAAATTCTTTAGCCCGCACCCTCGGTTTTGCTCAACTTGGGGAACTGGCCTCCGCTTTGCGCGAGACGCTGCCCTCGCGTGGAGCAGACCGCGGGAAACGGCGCACCACCGAGAGGCCGAGATCTCAGCGCCTCGGATGCGCGCGTGAGCCTTCAGTTGGCCGCGAGCACGCGCTCCAGGGTCTGCCAATCGACCGGCTTGACCAGATGTTCCTCGAATCCTTCGGCCAGGGCGCGCTGACGATCTTCCGCCTGACCGTAACCGGTGAGCGCGACCAGGCGAACGCCTTTCAGCTTGTCGTCGCGGCGCAGTCGTTGCGCCAGTTCGTAGCCATTCATCGTCGGCAGACCGATGTCGAGCAGCACCACCTGGGGCGCGAACGTCTGCAGTTGCTCGAGCGCCTCTTTGCCGCTGAATGCCACCCGGGTTTCGTGACCCATGGTGTCAAGCAACGCGGCCAAGGTCGTGGCGGCATCGGCGTTGTCGTCGACGACGAGCACGCTACGGGATGGCGCGCTGATGCTCGTGGCATCCGGTGTCAGCAATTGGGGTCGCGCCACGAGCGGCAGTCGGATCTCGAAGGTCGCCCCCTGCCCCAGCCCCGCACTCTGGGCACTGATTTCACCCTCGTGCATTTCGACCAGGCGCTTGACGACCGACAAGCCGATCCCGAGACCTCCCTGCGCGCGATCGAGCGTGCGATCCCCCTGCACGAACAGATCGAATATATGCGGCAGTAGATCCGGGGAGATGCCCATGCCGTTGTCGCTCACCTCGATCAGCGCCATCGATCCCTCGCTGCGCACCTGCACGCGGATCGCCCCGCCGGGATCGGTGTACTTGGCGGCATTCGCGAGGACGTTGCCGATGCACTGCACGATGCGGGTCGGATCGCCGTTGACGTACAGGGGCAGATACGAGGACGCCGTCACGGCGATGCTGTGCTGTTTCTCGCGCAATTGTGCTTCGACGGTCTCGACCGCCTGGGCGATGGCGCTGGCGAGGTCGATCGGCTGGCGTCGCAGCAAGATCCGTCCGCGGGTGATCCGCGATACGTCGAGCAGGTCGTCCACCAGACGCGTGAGTTGGTGGGTCTGGCGCTTGATCGTCTCGATCGCGATCTGAGCGCGGTCTTCGCGCGCCAGCGTGCGCGACAGCAGTGTGCTTGCCGTCGTGATGGGCGCGAGGGGGTTTCTGAGCTCGTGGGCGAGCATGGCGAGGAACTCGTCCTTCTGCAGATCAGCGAGCCGCAAGGCCTCTTCCACGCGCTTGCGCTCGGTGACGTCCATGGTCGTGCCGATCATGCGGACCGCACGCCGCCGCTCGGCATCGAAGAACACCTGTGCGGAGATGGCGATCCACCGCTGCGAGCCGTCGTCGGGCCGCGTGATGCGGATGTCCTCGTGCAAGATACCGTCGCCGCCCGGATCGAGCGCGCGAGCGATCGACCGCGAATAGCGCGCGCGGTCCTGCGGGTCGATCAGATCCATCACGGCGGCGAGTGTGATCAGCTTGCCGTCTTCGATTCCGAACAGGGCGAGTGTCCGGGCGTCCGACTCGTGGCGGTCCTGCCCGGGATACCAGGTGAAGGTGCCCATGCGCGCGGCATCGAGCGCCAACTGGCGCAGGTCCTCGCTGCGCCGAAGTTCGCGCTGGGCCAACACCCGGGCGGTGACGTCGAACCCCTCCACGAAAATACCGCTCACGCAGCCCGCGGCGTCCTTGATGGGCTGGTAGACGAAATCCACGAAGTGCGATTCGAGCGGGTCTTGCGGACCACGCCGCAACTGCAGCGCAGTATCGCTGCCGGTGATCGCCTCGCCGCTGCGGTACACCCGGTCCAGCAGCTCGAAAAAGCCCTGCCCCTCCACCTCCGGAAATGCCGCTCGGACGGGTCTCCCCAGCAGTTCCCGATCGCCGACGAGCAGCTGATAGGAATCGTTCGCGAATTCGATGACGTGATCCGGGCCGCGCAAGATGCACATGAAGCCCGGCGCCTGACGAAACAGCTCGCGGATGCGTTTCTCGCTATCGCTCAAGGCGCGCCGGGACTCTTCGCGCAGCCTGCGCAGCGCCAACTGTCCGCCCACCCGCGCCTGGAGTTCGCGGGCCGAGAACGGCTTGATCAGGTAGTCATCGGCACCCGCCTCGAGCCCCGCAACGCGCGGCTCCTCGCCGGCACGGGCCGAGAGGAGGATGACGGGGATGTCGCGCAGCTCAGGATCGGCTCGCAGGGTCTTCAGTAAGGCGAGGCCATCGACACGCGGCATCATGATGTCGGAGAGGACCAGGTCGGGCGGGTGACGGCGAGCGGCGGCCAGCGCCTGCTCGCCGTCCGCGACCGCCTCGATCACGTAAGCCGACGCGAGCATGCCGCGGATGTAGTCGCGCATGTCGGCATTGTCGTCGGCGAGGAGGACTCGCGCTTTGGCCCTGTCGGCAGCGGGGCCTGCGCGATCCGACGCAATGCCGTCGCTCGAGATCGGCAGGGATGAGGATGCCGTGGTCCCCGCGCTCGTCCAGCGCCGGGCTTCGTGCACGAACGCCGCGGCATGGTCGGCCGGCGAGACCGGTGGTCGGCCTGACCCGAGGTGCGCGGCCGGTAAATGCGCGCTCCCCAGCGGCAGGCGGACGGCGAACGTCGTTCCCGATCCCAGCGTGCTGGCGGCGCGGATGCTTCCGCCGTGCAGCTTCACCAACTCGTGCACGAGTGCGAGTCCAATGCCCGTACCTTCCTGGGTGCGCCCGGCCGAGCCCTCGATCCGGTGGAAGCGTTCGAACAGGCGCGGCAGCTCCCGTTCGGGGATTCCAACACCGGTGTCCCGCACTTCCAGCACGGCATCCTCGCCGACGCGCGTCAGGCGAATCGTGACCGCCCCCTGCAGCGTGAATTTCACGGCATTCGAGAGAAGATTGAGCACGATTTGCTCCCACATCGCGCGATCGACGAAGACCGGCTCCTCGAGCCGATCGCACTCGACGAGCAAAGCGAGTCCCGCCTGTTCCATCGCGGAACGGAAGATACTCGCGAGATCCGCGGTGAGGGCGCCGAGATCGGTGGGCTCGAAACAAGCCTGCGCACGGCCGGCTTCGATCCTCGAGAAATCGAGCAGCGTGTTGACCAGCCGGAGCAGGCGCAGCGCATTGCGGTGCGCGAGTTCGAGCTGGGCGCGCACCGGCACCGGAATCTCCGGGTTGGCCGCCGACTCCTCCAGCGGCCCCAACATCAGCGTGAGGGGCGTGCGAAATTCGTGACTGACATTGGAAAAGAACACGGTCTTGGCTCGGTCGATCTCCGCCAAGGCTTCGGCACGCCGGCGTTCCTGATCGTAGGCACGCGCATTGACGATCGAAGTGCCGACATGCCCCGCGACGAGATCCAGGAAACTCCGGTAGTCCGCGTCGACGAGGCGCCGCGGACTGATGCCGGCGACGAGAAATCCGGCGGGTTGCGCGTGGCCCGGTGCGGCGATCGGAACGATCAGCGCCGACTCGGCGGGCTCCGGCCAAAGGCCGCCCGGGACGGGGCCGAACCGCAATGCGAGGTCCCTGACGAGTTGCGCCACCCCCGACTCGATCACCGAGGCCAAAGGCCAGGTCGTCGCGGTTGGCGTCTCGCCCAGCCGGATCGCCGTCGGAGCCGCCGGGCTGTCTGGACTCAAGGCAGTCGTGGCCATCAATTCAGCGACGGTGCCCTCCTCGTTCAGCAGGTAGATCAAAGCAAAGGGAATGTCGCCGGGATTGCCCGCGAGTATCGTGGCCGCGACTTCGCAGGCGGCTTTGACGGTCCGCGCTTCCGCCGCGACCCGATTCAGATCGCGCAGCGTGCGCAGCCGTCGCTCGCCGATGACGCGCGCCGTGGTTTCGTTGCACGCGCAAAAAAGTCCGCCGATGCTGCCGTCGTCCGCGCGGATCGGCCCGTAAGAGAAGGTGAAGTAGCCCTCCTCCCGCGGGAGGTGGCGATTGAGCACGAGCTGCAGGTCCTCGCGCCAGATCGGCTCGCCCGTGTCGAACACGCTCTCCAGCATCGGCTCGATGACCTGCCAGATCTCGCTCCAGCACTCTCGGGCGGAGCGCCCGAGATACATCGGATGCTTGGCGTCTCCCAGAAAGGAAATGTAGGCGTCGTTGTAGAACTGCGTGTAGGACTTGCGATCCCACCACATCACCATCGGGTAGCGCGATCCGAGGCAGATGCCGACCGCGGTCTTGAGGGCTTGCGGCCACGCGGCGAGAGGCCCGACGGGGGTGCTCGCCCAGTCGTGCTCACGGGTGCGTTCGCCCATCTCGCCGCCACCGGCCAAGCAATGCGGGGTCCCGCTCACGCTGATCGCACTCCGTCCTTTGGATTAGATCGTTCCCGTGCGAGTTTCCTTCAAGTTCCGGTTATGTTCAATTGCGCGGCGCAGCGTGGGGCGGCGCAGCGCAAGGCGGCGCCGCGTAAGGTGGCGCCGGTTTCACGGCTGCGGCGTCGTGCCCGTCACGGCGACGTAGATCGGCGTCCCGTCCCGCACGATGCGCAAGAGCACCGGCGCCTGTATCGAGGGTGCCGGAACGCTCAGCAGATCCGTCGGATCGAGGACCGGCTTCGAGCCCCAGTGCGTGATCAAATCTCCGACGCGCAGACCCGCCAGAGCGCCGGCGCCGGAAGGGCGTAGCTGCGTCACGATCAGACCGCCGCCCTCGTCCTCCGCCTTGATCACCTTGCGGATTTGCACCGTCGTCGCGGAGACCCCGAGCTTCAATGCGGAGATCCAGGTATCACGCCCCCCGGTCATCGCAGGATCGTCGGGCGGCAGCGGCAGGCGCCCAATCTTGAGCGCGACCGTCTGGGCCACGCCGTCGCGGCGGACCGTCAGCGGGACGAGGGAATCGGGCTTCAAGCGGGCGGTGATTTTGCTGAGCGTCTTGAACGTCACGGGCGTCTTGCCGACCTCGAGCAGTACGTCGCCGACGACGAGGGCACCGGCGGCGGGGCCCTGCGCTTCGACGGCCGTGATCAAGGCGCCGGTGGGCGCGGCCATGCCGAGTGCCGTCGCGATCGCCGCCGTCGGCTCCTGCGCGGAAACCCCCAGATACCCGCGTTCGACGGCGCCGTGCGCCTCGAGTTCGGCGACGACCTCGGCGACGATCTCCGCCGGAATCGCAAAGCCGAGGCCGACCGACCCGCCGCTGGGCGTAAAAATGATCGAGGTGACGCCGACGACCGTGCCGTCGGTCGCGAGCAGCGGACCTCCCGAATTGCCGCGATTGATCGCCGCATCGGTCTGCAGGAAGTCGATGTAGGGATCGTCCTCGAGCGTACGTCCCCGGGCGGAAACGATGCCGGAAGTCACGGTTTGCCCGAGCCCGAAGGGATTGCCGATCGCAATGACCGCATCCCCCACCGACACCGACGCCGAGGAGCCCAAACGCAGCGCCGGCAGGTTACCGGCCGCGACGCTGAGCAACGCGATGTCGGTAACCGCATCGGCTCCCACGATCGTCGCGGGAACCTCCTGTCCGCCGGGCAGGCGCACGCGTACCGAATGGGCGCCGACGATCACGTGACGGTTGGTCACGATCAATCCATCGGCGCGAATCACGAAGCCGGAGCCGAGCGCGGATCCCGCATCGTCACCATTGCCGGGGTTTGCCTCGAGCCCCGACAGCAGTCGTCGGATGACCGACGTAATCGCGTCGGGATCGTTGCGCGCGGTCGCGCGTTCCGCGGCGCGATCACCGGCACTCTTGCGCTCCTCTTCGACGAGGACGGTCACGACGCTGGGGGCGACCCGTCGCACCAAGGCGGCATAGCCCTCGGGCTGGACGGGTGCTGCGTCGCAGTCCGCCACGAGAGCGAGGCTCGCGACCAAGGCGGGAAGGAGCCAGTAGCGGAAGCGTTTGATCACTGCAGGAGTCTAACAGCCGCTCGAGGCAGCGCGGGCGCTATCAGGGGGTACGCTCTGTTACAACTGGAAGACGGATTGCAACTGGAAAACGGATGAGGTCGACGCGCCTCGCCCGTTCCGTCGGCCCTCGCTCACCGAATGCGCGCGGCTTCGTCCGATGCGACTCACTGAATGCGCGCGCCCTGGCGCAGCAGCTCCCGCTGGACGGAGACGATGTCCAGGCGATCGAAGGACTCGTCCTTGCGCAGCGAAACCGCCGCGGCCGCGCCCGCGCCCTGACCGCTCACGGCGCAGCACATCATGTTGCGCACCGCCGCGTGCGAAGTCTTATCGCCGCCGATCGAGCGGCCCGCGACGAGCAGATGACCGATGCCCTTCGGCACGAGCGAGCGGTAGGGCACGTGAAAATATCGCCCGGTCGTCGGCAGGATCAGGATCCCGTAGCCATCGATGAACTCCGGAAAGATGCCGATGGAATCCTCGAAGCGGCCTTGTTCCTTGACGTCGTCCGCCGTCAAGTTATAGAGCGCCTCGATTTTCCGGGTGTCCCGGATGCCGAGCGTCATGCCGAAGTTGCGCAGTTTCGCCTCTTCACAGCCCGGCATGAACTGCTGCAAGGCCGCGACCGCATGGATGGCCTGACTGCGCCCCTCCATTTCGCCGCGGGTCAGATGGTCGGGATTCGTACCGTCGATGTTGGGTACATGCACGAGATTGAGGTAGGTGAGGTCGCCCTGGTCGGTGACCGTGCCCCAGGTCCCGGCAATCGTACTCAACTTCGCCGGAATCAAGCCGGCGGCCACCGCCTGCTTGAAGGGTTTGCGCAGAAACGGCGAGAACAGCGCGTCTTCTTTGCCCGTCGTGGTGATGTCCCACTCGCCGTTGCCGGTCCAATCCTTGTAGGTTTGCGGATCGGCCTTGATTTGATTCATGAAGCGCTGCTTGTTGACGCCCGTCATCGAGAACATGACCGATACGGCCATCATCTCCTCGATCGGCGTCTTGTGCACGGGGGCGCCCGCACGGGCGGCCACGTCCGCATCGCCCGTCGCATCGATGACCCGCTTGGCGAGGATCGCTTCCCGCCCCGCCTTGCTCTCCGTGATCACGCCGCGAATGACGCCCCCCTCGATGATCGGTGCGACACACAGACGGTGCAGCAGCGGCTGCACGCCCGCCTCGAGGACGAGCACGTCGGCGACGTACTTGAACATCTCGGCATCGAGTGCATGACTCAAGGACTGCGGTTCCGGCATCGCTGCGCCCATGGCCTTGGCGCGCTCCTCGAACTCGATACCGATGCCCTCGCAATCGATCGTCTTTTCGTGTCGGTACCAGGCGAAGCCCTCGACGCCGACCTGGGTGATGTTGCCGCCGAAGCAGCCGTTGCGATCGAGCAAGGCCGTGCGGGCACCGGCGCGCGCCGAGGCGAGCGCCGCGGCGAGGCCTCCCGGACCACTGCCCACGACGAGCACATCGGTTTCGAGGATGACATCGACTTCACGGGCGGGTTCGGGGATTTTTTTCATACGAATGACACAGGATTTGCAAGCGTGGCGAGAGTGCCACAGGATCGGCGCGGCGAACAATGAACATTTTACGACAATACGAGATATCGGTTGAACTGAACTAGGCGGCTCGAACCCCGGGACTCCCCAATGGACGCGCGGCCACGACGCCCACCATCGCATGGGCGATCGCGAGCCGGCGATCGTTCACGCGGCCGCGCGGTCGGGAGTTTAATCCTTTCAATGCTCGCTATGTGTGACAGCGCACTGAAGCCAATCCGCGGTACTCACAGTATC
>Ga0116230_10000511_pt1 | contig 34379 bp, 26 predicted proteins | sample S1TSphfallax_3_FD_88678 | JGI IMG/M metagenome (GOLD analysis project Ga0116230, IMG submission 88678) | Host-associated microbial communities from peat moss isolated from Minnesota, USA - S1T2_Fd - Sphagnum fallax MG | ecosystem: Host-associated > Plants > Peat moss > Unclassified | place... | reverse complement strand
GGTGTCTGCGACATGGTGTCTGCGTTCTAATGTGTAATATCGGGTCGGTGAATAACCTTGAACTCATACTCCTGAAGTATAAGTGCCCAACGAACTAACTTACCAGTAAGTTTATCATTGGTCATCAACCACTTGATAGGTTGGTGGTCGGTATACAAAGTGAAGTTGGTGCCATAAAGATAGGGCCTGAAATGTATGATGGCCCATACAATAGCAAGACATTCCCCCTTGTATGAAAAGTACACTATTACAAAAGTGGGGTGTAATTTACTAGCCTAAATCACTATGGGACCTTAAAAGTGAAATAATTTCATTGCATTTTACTAATTTCACCCTAGTGAAAGTTATTTCATTATAATATCATTATGTAAACATCATGTTTCATTACTAATTACATAATTCACTATCATAATTTCTTATACTAAATAGGTTTACTTCTATGTGTTTTTTAATATCTGCTACTTTATGATATATCTTATATTATTTTAAACTATTTTAATTATTCTAACTTATATCTTATGTTATTACAGGCTATTATAAATTATTGTATTTTAAACTATTATACGTTATTTTACTTTAAGGTATCTTAACTAGCTTATTATGAGCTTTTAAATTGTTGTAAATTAAATTATTCAACTAACTTTAGGCTATACCTTAGGTTATTTTATTTCAAATTAATGTATGTTATTTCAAATTATGCTTTAAGTTATTCAAAATCATTTTATTTTATGTTATAATAAATTATTTTATTTCGAGTACAATAACTTCATTATATAAAATATAATATAATGATTTAGGGTAAAATAACTTAGAATAGAAAATAATAACCTATGAAAAATAATTTTAAATACCATATAATATAATTACTACCAATAGCCTATGATATTATAACACATAATATCCAATAATAATTTATAATATAATAACCATTAATAACCATTAATAAAATAGCCATCAATAACCACCAATAAAATAACCACCAATGGCTTACAATGGAATAACCACCAATAGCTATTAATATAATAACATTAATAACTACCAATATCCACCAATAAACTATGCACCAATAGCCATTAATAACCACCAATATCCACCAATATAATATTCACCAATAAAATATCCATCAATAACCATTAATAAAATAACCACCAATAGCCATTAATAGAATAACCACAATAACCATTAATAAAATAACCATCAATAGCCATTAATAGAATAACCACAATAACCATTAATAGAATAACCACAATAACCATTAATAAAATAACCATCAATAGCCATTAATAGAATAACCACAATAGCCATTAAAATAATAACCACCAATAGCCATTAAAATAATAACCACCAATAGCCATTAATAGAATAACCACCAATAGCCATTAATAGAATAACCACCAATAGCCATTAATAAAATAACCACCAATAGCCATTAATAGAATAACCACCAATAGCCATTAATAGAATAACCACCAATAGCCATTAATAGAATAGCCACCAATAGCCATTAATAAAATAACCACCAATAACCATTAATAGAATAGCCACAATAGCCATTAATAGAATAACCACTAATAACCATTAATAGAATAACCACAATAGCCATTAATAGAATAACCACAATAGCCATTAATAAAATAGGCACTAATAGCCATTAATAAAATAACCACAAATAACCATTAATAAAATAATCAATAATAGCCATTAATAAAATAGTCAACAATAGCCATTAATATAATAGTCAACAATAACCATTAATAGAATAGCCACAATAGCCATTAATATAACAACCATCAATAACCATCAATAGAATAGCTACTAATGGCCATTAATAAAACAACCACCAATATCCATTAATAAATAACCATCAATAACCATCAATAGAATAACTACTAATGGCCATTAATAGAACAACCACCAATAACCATTAATAGAATAATCATTAATGGACATTAATAATCATTCATAAAATAACCATTAATAACCAAAAAAACTCATAATAGCCTCACATAATCGAAAATAACTTAAAATGAAATAACTTAGAATAGTCAAAAATAACTTATAATAGTTACAAGTAGCCTAAATTAAAATAATTTATAATAGCTAAAAAAACTTACAATAGCCAAAAATAGCCCGAGGTGAAATAAATTAAAAAAACCAAAAGTAATTTAGAATAACCATAAATATCTTAGGATGAAATAGCCAAAAAAAACCAAAAATTTTAAGAATAGCCATAAATAGTCGTAAATAATGTAGGGTGAAATAATTTGAATTAATGAAAATAGCCATGTAATAATTGAAAATAACTTAACATAGTCAGTATTATTATATTATTAAAAATCTAATCCATTTATTAAACATTTTAAAAAAAAATGGTCATTGAAATGTTATTAAATAATGATGTTCAACCTTTTTTTTTGTTCAAATGATTTTAGACTTTCAAAAAAAAAAGTAATTATGTACATTATTAAAAAAAATTAAAAAGTAAACTCAAATCATTTCATTTGAACAAAATATCAATAAGATATGAATTTTCAAGGTTTATGTTTTTGTAATGTTTGAAATGAAGTATTTGATAAATAAAATGTAATGGAACATATTATCACAACAAGTGGGGTGGCTTGATGGTAAGGGTGTTTGCTTCCATTCCCCCACATCCTTTTCTCAGTCCATAATCCAATTGAGTCCTTTTTTGTTGGCATTATTGTAACAATTGTGAAATCATAACTTGATGGCTAAATGAGACTAGCCTCATGGAACTCTTTACATCTTTCATCTACTAATTCCCATTCATGCTTATTCAACATATGCCTCCTCCAATAGATGGGTGTCTCATCTATATTGTCTATAAAAAATTGCATGGTCTTACACCTACTTTAATCTTTCATTAAGAATGCAAACATATTCTCGTACTTAATTAACAAGTTTGTGACCTAGTTTCTCTCCTTGGTGAGTTGGTTCCCCATAATGAAAGGGTAGTTGGAAAATGTGTTTAAAGAACTTGGTGTATTGGGTTCTCCATTATCCAACTACACATATTTGTAAAAGGTTATAATTGTTTCTCTAGAAGCTGATGTACCTCCAGGTGTATTAGAAACAATTTGAATCAAATTACATGGTACCTCCTCCCCCCACAACACTAAGAGTGAAGTGTAAAGTGTTGAAAATAGGTAAATGTATTTGGTCGGGGTGCCATGTAGTCGCATCACAAAAATTGCAAGCTGATTGAATCAGTGCTAGTGTTGTGTACATTTGAAAGAGTACACATGTTACCAATAACCATGTAAGGGAGTTTAGGTCCATGCCTCTCCCGAATAAAGCATTACGCTCCATTTTAATCACCTTGATGTGACTAGTAATGCTAGTTTGGAACCCCATAACCTTTTTTATTTCTTCTGGGTTCGGTTCATCCTAAGTGGCTGAAGCATGATGATAAACCAGGCCTGGTCCATCTCCTTGGAAGGTATGTGTTCATGGGAAGGAGATAAAGGTGGGCAAAACACCTTTTGGTTTTCCTATTGTGTTCATAGGAAACCAAGGAGGTTTCTCTTGCCTTGTAACTTGTTGGTAGGAGCTTTAATCATCCAATATGTGAAAAACATGCAAGTTGGGGTTTCTGATGGTGTATCTCAAAGACAACTATAGAATTGAAAGTGGTGCAAGGTTGGTCCACCAGTTGGGCAACTAGTGCGCATAGGAACCGCATTGTGCCACATCGAGTAGAAACGGCTCTCCAAGGTAATGTTTGACCAATGTGTAGTGCTCTTGGACTTTCTCCCTTTGGTCAAAGTGAGAAGGGGTGTTTTCAAATACATAACCAAGCATAGGATAAATGGATTGAACCTAGGTGATCAATCATACCACGTCCATGAAGAGACCGGATCTTGTGTCACTCAAGCCTTTTCCAAGTCCAGCCGTTGAAAATCCTCGACTGTTGCAACCCCACTTTGAGGCAAGTGTGAGGATAAGACTCGCACTCCCAAAAGTGGGAACATGGAGTCCTTTGGGACTGCAAAAACTTTAGAACTCGATTGCAGGGGTCAAAATACCTTTCCTTGAGGTGTTCTTTATACCGTTGGAAAGGTATTGCAGTGTAGATATCGAAAATGGCCTCACATGAACCATTAGGACATCTACAACACAAGTTATGGTCAAAAGAAGGGCCGAGAGTCAAATTGGCAGTTTGACTCCCGACCATTAAAAGTCGGGAATCGACCCGACCCCGGTGTGTGCAGGTGGAGTGAATACACCATTGGAAAGCTCTTGAGGATAGCTACAAGTTTGATTTAGACTTCATCCCAATCAGAGGTCTGAGCTGGGAGTTATGAGCTCCCAAAGTCCCGAGAGTCTAAATCAGGACAATTTCGGGAGTCCCGAAACTAAAAGCCATTCAGATGCGAGTGCAGCAGAGCAATGCAAAGAATACTATATGGGGGAAGGTGGTGGCTTCCCCCGAGTCCGGGACGTGGTGAGTCAAGTGAGTCCGTGTTGCCCGTGGCTTGTCCCAACACCAAGAGTGATTCCGAATGTGAACTAATCAACTTGTTGGTTGGTTTTAATGCAAGACCGAGTAACTAAATAAGTTGTCCCTCTTCCTAGTCTAATCCTGGAGCTTTCAGCACGTCCCTCTCACCCCCCTTTTAGTGCTGGAAGCTAGGAGCAGCACCAAGTTCCAACTACTTCCGCCCTTTAACATAGTTGGACCCTTTTTGGGTCTAACAAGGAACTTGGGGGCATGTCATTGACACTCCCAACCTGAAATGATGAGGTCCATGGGGCCAAGTAATTCCATATGTTTTTTTTTAATTAGTTATATGTCAAAGGGCAAGAAAGTGAAACTAGCCTTCCATGCGGTGGTTGCAAATTGTTGTGGAAAATCTAGCTGTGAGCTCCATCATTCTCAATGCCACCACTTGCCTTGGAATGTCTACGTAGAAATACCTCCGAACCACCATCCCTGACTGTAGTAGGGCGTTGAAACTTATACCAATACCACCAAAGAGTTCTAATGATGTAATCCCCTCCTTAGGCGTTGTCCAAGTGATTAGCTGATGAAGTACTGGTTTAATCGGTTCACCATGGCTGTCCATGTTCTTAAAACTAAATAGAGCTTTGACCAAGGGCTCGCGGGGTGCTTTGAACCTCTGTAAAACCTTTGGTCTGTGTTGAATGTCAATAGGAACCACCTTCAAACTTTCAGTAGCTTGGGCATAAGTTGTCTCCTTTTCATTTCCTTCTATCCACTCATGGCTAACTTGTTATATGTAAGAAATAGTGTGTGTGGAACATACAATGGTGAGCCATAGGACTATGGTTCCCATATAAATCAAGGGGTATGTATCCTAGGTGGTGGCCATAAGTCTCCCAATTCACTCAGTAGTACGCATGCTCGAACCAATTATGAATTGTGAAACCTAGTGGAAATAGGGCCTTTTACCCAATGAGCACGTTGTAACTAGTGGCATTGGTGACTAAACATCTAACCTATAGGCAAAGCTCCTGATTTGGACCTTCATTGAAGTTTAAGTGCAATAAAATCCGAGCTCTCCCCAAGTACCTCTTCTACATTTCCACAAACGGTGTGAATTTGCCACATAGATTTATGTAGTTTACAATCAAGCATGCCCATCTTCTTGGTAAATTGAACTCCAAGAATCGTTGGTTGGGCACCTGTATCAAGAAGTACCACTCTAGGTGTATGTCCTCCCCACCTGGATTATTGACTCAGTACAACTCCGATGGTGATGGAAGTTCTTTCATTAGGCACCACCTTCGGAAATGAGTAAAAAACTTTGTGGAAAGAATGGCTATCCACAACACCTTTGTTGAATAACAAATCCACAAGTGAGTTGTTATTAATTCCTTTCTAATATGTGAATGTAGAATCAGAGATAGGAGAGCCCATTAGTTTAGCCATGCTAAAATTAATGACCAAATTATGAACGCCATCTACAAGACGTGAACTAATCGAGTGTCTCCCCAAGGTGTTGGATGGGACCCTTGTAGCATGTGGATAAGGGATTGGTAGAAAATTTGATGTAGTGTTCAAGGTATCCTTTAGTATTGCAATTATGTCCATGGTGCTTTGCTTCAAATCTTGAAAACTAAACAACGGTGTACTCACAAGCTTTTGCACCACTTCACACATTTGAAGTTGGCATTCCATAAGCTAATCAGTGAAAAATTGTGTGCTTTCCTTATGTACATATACTTTTGGGACACAAGAATTTGATGCCTTAGTAGCTTATGGTGTATAGTCTCCTCCCCCTTCGCTAACAAGGTGCGTTCTTCTTTCGTGTCGAGAGGACGAAAAGATTGTGTCATGACTACTCAAGCTCCTCTAGCCATGGTAATAGGACTTGAACTAAATGCGAGTCCATCAATCTGAATTACCTACCTAGTGGCAGAAACTATGGGTGTCACACTAGCCTCTTGTGCCGTGAAGTAGGAAGGGCAAAAAGAAGTGGCAAATTGTGGTGTGAGACTAGAATTGTGTGCACTGGAAAAAACATACTCCCCAACCATGGCATTGTGTGACAGGCCATAAATGACCTAGGAGGTCCCTCCCATGATCTTGAACCTTGTACAAGTTGGGGTATGACTAGCTGGTTGGGAAGACTTGTTTTTTAGATTAGCAAGTTAAGCCCTCAATTATTCAAATTCATTTTGCAAAGTTTAAACTTGAGCGGCATGGGATTGAAGCACCTCCCTCTTGTTAACATTATGCTCCTTCTTCTTAGCATTCTTACTAGAATTACCCTTAGTGGGGAAAGCCTGAATGGAAGGCTGAGGTGCTTTGGTTTTTGGTTAAAGGGCAGTGGAAGATGCTGGTAGATTTTGCCGTGGTGATCGAAATTGCTTCTGTTCTAGGAACTTGGCAAAACAAATAACTTCTTGATGTCCCTCTTTTCCACGATAATCACAAAAAAAATTATCAGAAGAAATGTTGCACTCACTAGCTTTGTGGGTAGAATTGCCACGGTAGTTGTAAGAAGGTAAGATGGGTGTAACCAAGTGCACTGTTTTAACCTTTGAAAAAGAATGTGATGACCTAGTTGGCGCAATTGGTGGAGGTGAGGCCTTGAATGTGATGGAGGCCTCATAGTACTCGCTTCATAGTGTGCATGAGCCAATTCCAACTTTTCATAAATGTTGTATACATCCAACAAAGTGTACAAATTTCTAAATTCTACAAAAAACCGTTGCAAAACTTGCGCATGGAGTGTCAGAGTACCTTCCAACAATTGAAGATATCGATGGGCAACTTCCAGGTCTATGATGCTCTAAGTATCCTCTTTAAGCTTGAAAAGCCTCCTGTAAAGCATCTTGAAGGTTTCATCCTTCTGCTGAGAGAAGGTGGTGAGCTACAATTTTTTTTCAAAACTCTTAACTAGAAATTCCAGCTCAATAACTCAAAAGAATTCCCCCATTGGATTAGCAAAAGTTGGTGCATTGATGGTGGGAGGAATGTTTGTGGTAGCAACAATGAATTGTTGAGGAAAAAATGTTACTGAAGTAAGTATCGAATCTAGATTATTGGGCACAATCCCATGATGTGTAATGGCAGCTTGCACTGTAGCTTGAAAGGTGATGGCGATGGTTGTGGCATAAGCTGGATTACGGATTTGGGTGACACCCAAAATCCTTGAAAAATGTTGTTCGTAAACATCCAATGCCTCATAATGCACATAATAGGCCAATTGTTTGAATGCAAACGCCTTGGTGTAATTAACACCATACTTGAGTTCCAATTCACAAACCACAATTGAGAAAGTTGCCTTGAACTCCTTCAAAAAAATGGTACATGGCCTTTCGTTGAATTTTTCAATTCTCCCCAGAGGAACAATTGACCTCCATGGTGTATATGGGTGTAGAAGTAATGGTTGGCAACAAATTATATGATGATGGTGTGAAAGCTGGTGCGGCAACATGCGTACCCCACTAATTAACCTTGACAAATGGACTTTGATGTATCATTGATATAGTGTAAACTAAACCTGAATTATTGGTAGGAGTTATACAAGATGACGGTGGCGTTGTAGATGTTTGATGGTATTGTCATGTAGATTGTGAGCTCAAAGAAATCAACTCAAATGATTGTGTGTTACTTCGTAGCAGATACCTTGGCTCTGGTTGAACAGTGATGTTCTCATCATCTTAGGACATGGTGTTGTCCCATGCCTTAAAATTTTATAGCAATACAAAGCACTAGCTATAAAGTTTTAACACAACATATGATTTGAAGAATATAATATCAGATACGTATGTACGCAATACATTCAATTTGAATAATATAATATTGGATACATATGTACGTAGTATATACGATTTGAAGAATACAATATTGGATATGTATGTATGCAATACATACGATTTTAAAAATACAATATTGGATACATATGCACGTAGTACATACAATTTGAAGAATATGGTGTGTCGACGGGGATGAACAGTGATGGATAGACATCGGTGGACGGAAGGGGTTGGACAAACAAATGGACGTTGATAGACATTGGACGAAACTGTGACGGATGTTGAACGAAACTACAACAGATGTCGGACGAAAGGGAAGGGAACGGAATGGAACAACAAGGGCGCTACATAGCAATCCACATTCACGAGCTCTACAATGATGACATGCAAAAAATGAGAAATAATTTGTTTTGAGATGAAATTCTCATGTGTATTAAATTGAAAAGAAAATTTTTCAAGTATGTTAGAGGACAAATGATGCTGGTCAAATGTTATTTTGCAATAATTACAATGGTGGATACCATCTATTCTGCCTCAATCTGGAACTCACTCAAGTTCCTGTCAACATTTGGTATTGTTCATCATGTTTTCCTGTAGCACCTTGATTTCTACTCAGACCATGCCACGCTTTTCTCGACTTAGGTCTAAGGGGGGATACATGAAAATTTCATCTCAGTCTCCTTTCGTGCATTGCATATATATGTGTGCACATATCTTTTTGGTTGATTAGTTTATACCTTTGATTGGTTTTAGTCTTTTTATTCAATAGAGTCTACTATGGATTTACACCCTTATGACATCAAATGTCACAACAAAACTTTGAAAATTCATAACTAGGTTATACCTACACAATCAATTACATAAAACAATAATTAATTATAATACTTTCAAAGTTTCCTTAGAAAATTATTTCTTGATAGAAAAACCAATATGTGTTTCAAACTTGTGTGTTTGACCAAAAAGTTTAAGGAAAAGAAACATTGTTACATTTTTCAAACTTTTAAAAAATGTAATGTTTAAGGACATCAAATTATCAAATATAATTAAAGTTCCAAAATCTATACAATATAATAAATGTACCCTTGTTAAAGGCTACAATAAATTTTAGGTACTTTTGGACACAATTTGTAATTACTAAAACCTTTTTTTCTTTTATCAAAATCTTATTTTTATTGAAAATTGCTTTTGTACTGAAACCCTTTGCTACCAAAAATGTAATGCCAATGTTATTATAGTTTTTAGAACCAATAATTTAATTGCTTACTTTGGGTTACAAATTAAGTTTCTAGAAGTAAGATAAGATTTTTTATTAATTTTACAGATTTTAGGGGTTTTATATAATTCCAATGGGATCACCATTTGTGACCTTTTTCCTACCTTTGACCTATTTTAAAAATTAAGGGTTAATGTTTGAAGAAGGAGAATGTGGAGATTCATTGTATGTTGATTCTTTTATGTGGAGTAATTTTGGAGAAAACACATTTTGAAGTCATCTTTTCCATTAAGGATTTGTGTAATTTTGTTTTTGAAATGTAATTGTCTTTGAAAATGGAATTTGTCCTTGACGTAATATACGTTTCACATCTTTGAATGTTGATTTTTTCTCTAAACTTGCTTCACATACTTTCATTTCAAAAAGATAATAGTCTATTTGAATTATTATTGGCATGATTTTTTGTCTTTGACTATTCATGATTTCAAAATTGCAAGGTGTGTATTTCAACTTTGATCCTACTTCCTTTGATACAAAACTCAAGGTATTATTGGGTGGCCTTAACATTTGTTAACCATACTATGGATACAAAACCAAGATTTTTATTTTAATGATTTTTTCTTTTAAAGTTTTGATAGGAATTGTTTGTCTTCATTTTTAAAAAAAAATCAAAAGTGATTATTTTTTTGTGTTGTTTATTTTAAAACAAACTACATAAAACTTTCCATACAAAATTAAAGGTGAAAGCAAACTACAAAGGGGGGGGGGGCACTTTGGACATTTTCATGACATGTATGTAATGTATACTTTTGCAAAATGTGTTTCATTTAATTTTGGGTTTCATTTTTGATGTTTGGTTTTGATATTTTGATTTTCACAAAGTTAATGATATCTAATATTATTTGAAAAATAAAATAAATGATGGACTAACCATTCCACTATATCTACCAATAAAAAGGATGTGGTGAGGAAACGCATAGGAGTCTAGTTTATGAAGCCATGTGACCTACTACTTGCAAGTGTCATAGGTGATGTTAATTTTATGAGCTCAAGAACTCAAGTTTTCAAGTTTTGTGCACAAGCATTAGTCCTTATTAGTGTTTATTAGATGCTAAAAGATTTATGAATGTTTTTGTAAAATGGTAGTTTGGTGTTGAAGGTGCTACTAGCATCATAGTGATGATATTGGGCCAATGTTGTTGATGGTTGTTAATGGGTTTTTCTATTCCCATTGTTTTTTCAACTTTTGATTTTTTTTAACATGTTCCTAAAACAACAAACAAGTACATTTAAACTAGCAAAACTAAAACTTTTTACAATTCCTAATTAACATGCATTCAATTTTCATAGCTTCAAGAAATTTTGCTACAAATAAATTCTTCATGTTCCAAAGTGAAAGTCAAACACAAAGGATAAAAATAATTTAAAAATAAAAAATCTCCTTTTTTTTCAAGTTTATCCTCTTAGTCTTATATTAGTTAATTAAAAAACTAATCAATCATAATTGACCATTTAAACAATCATTAGTCAATACTTAAACTAATAGTCCAAATTTTCAAAAATTATACCTTGTTTCACTACTTGTTCAACTACATCAACTACCACTTATTCTACAGACTACTGGTTGACTAACCTATCAACCAATCTATTAACCTAGTCAAATGTTATGTATCAGGTTAATAACTAGTTAGGTTAATGCACAAGTTAAGTTAAATAATAGGTTAGATCACTTGTTAGGTTTAACAACCTACCTAAATCCATAACTTGTTAAATCACCTATTATTAAATATGGTTAACATTACCCCCCTTTGAAAACTACATTCCGTACTCAAAATGTTAGCTCAAAATCCTAGGTTAGCTTGGTCTTCTAAAACCGATTGATTGATGGTTCCTTGGCTCAAAATATGAAGACTTGTTAACACTATAGTCCTATATGAATTAGATGTTTCTTCAAAGGTCACTATGGGTGTCATGAATACCTTCAAAACATGTAGGGTACAATTATGAGAGAAAAAAAGGAAAAAAGACCCCCCTTGTATCCCAAATAAGGGTTATAAAGTGACATGGAAAGCTTGTAGATGTTTTTCATGTGCTTTTGTTATTAAAACAACTAAATGATAATTGGGGAGGATAACATGTGAAGATATTTTAGCAAGGGTTGTTGGAGCTTGGATTAGGTGGTCAATCTTCTTGCCATAGTTGGGTGGTCCTCCCTACACATTGGTTCTTGACATTAATTATTGAAATTGTCCATTTGTAGATGGCATTTTCAGGAGTGACCGAATGTCCTTACATTCATTAAACATTGGTTTCCTCTAGTTTCCTTTCATATAATTTGGTCATTTCTCAAGTATTAATTTTTGCCTTAGTTTCATAATCATGACCTTTTGACTGACTTGTTTGATTTGTATACTATTACTCTCACTAATTTATTTATTTATTGAAATTTTATTACTTTGGTTGATTTTACACATTTTCCAAATCAAACAATTCAAATGATGTGTTCTAATGTTTGAGCCATTATGCAACTTGACACACATTTTTTAGAATTTGAATTTTTGGATTATGACAATGTGAAGCCCTTCAAAAATAAGTTTTCCATAAATTTAGATTTGACATCCAAAACATGTTTTTTAATATGATACTAAAGTGCATTGCATGTGTTTGATTCATTAAATAATGCCCCAAACCCTTTCAAAATGCAACATATGAATGGAATTTCCAAATGATTTTTTTTTGACATACTTTCAATTTACTTTCTCATAATAGGACAAATTGACAAATTTTGCAAAATAGATTGAAAGTAGGTTTTTAAAAAGGTTGATACAGCTTTTTAAACTTTCAAAAACTTCAACATATCACATTTGATGCCTTCATGTAGTTCAAAAGGACAATCTCTTAAAGCATCGCCTACTTTTTAATCTACTTGTCACAAATTTGTGTTTTTTTACCTAGGAGGATTACTTTTTTGGTATACTTTAACATGCTTTCACCCCAATGCCATACCTAATTCAAATGTAGTTGCTAAAAATTTAGTCGCTTCTCTTTTACATGTTGCTCCCATCACATTTCGTCACATGGATCCAACAACATTTCAAGTTCAAATGAAAGATTTTCATGATGCTCAATGTGCCAATTCAATCCTCTAACATTTTACAACTACATTTATTGAATTCAATATGCATCTAGTCACAATGGAAATGATAACCATAGTTATAATTCATATGGACTTGACACCCCCTCCTACTATTTCATCTCCTTTTAAGATGTACATTTCTTTGAAAGATACTTCAATTGCTTATAATTTTAACCAAAAGCAACATGCCATGTTCATGTTGGCAAGGCCCATATTGCTAAACTCATATGATAATCCTACACCTATAGAACCTTTTTTTGCATGGCTTGGTGGAGATGTAGGAATTAGTAATAGTCATGCCATTTGGGCTCTATTGGCCTTAACTTCTAGCTAACAATGATTGAATTCTGTGATGGTTGTTGCCCAAATCAAAATTGTTGCTATTAATGTTGAAGGTTGAACAAGTCATGCAACATTCAATTTCAACCTCCATGGAAAACCATGAGGTGCCCAACCAACTATTAAAGACATTGAATATTCTGTTGGACTACGTATGTTAATCATTGAAAAGGTTTCAACATGTGCATAAGCAATTCTTGGATCAATAGATGCATGCTTGAAGAGGCTAAAATAATGCCCCACCATTGTTGCTGGCAAAAATGCACATCCTTTATTGTGGCAATTGGCTCCAACTTGGCTTTATAGTTGGCCCAACATTATTTACCCAACCTTCTCCAAATGCATCCATTCAAAATTGGGCTAGCTACAACCTCTATCAAAAAATTAACTATTTAGTCTACTTAACAAAAATCATGTGGCAATAGGATGACTTGAATTTTGCAACATCCTTTCAAATATTTTGCACTGGAATTTTTAATAGCCATGATGTTGATGTCATGAACTTAAGACATATAGACTTTAGTATTGTAGCAACCACTTCCAAGTTCAAGCCTATTTTATTTACATCAAATTTGTTTCGAATCACCTTCAACTATTCATGTGCAAAATTATTTGCCATATAAAACGAATCTCCACCAATATAATTCCATGTTTGCATCATTAAGGGTTGTTGTTTGATTGTTTATATTTTTGAACATTGAAACCTCAACTACTTATGCAATGACAAAACAAGTCGTTTGCTAATGATTTTGGAACTTGCGATAAAAATGCTTGTCATGTGCACAAAAAACAACTTTGGACCCAAGGAAGTCACTAATGGCACCTTGGGTCATGTCATTGGTTACCAATTGCCATAAACTGCAACTACACATCACTAAGTCATTAATGAAAGTTCCAAGTACACAATATTTGTTTCATCCACATTACTTGAAATAATGTTCTTAAAACTACTTGGCCATGACTAAGTTTTAGATCCCAAACTTTTGCTTGGCATTGTTGGCATCCACCCAATATTGGAAGGAGATGTATTCATCAAATTTCCAAACCAAAGTTTCATTATTTTTATTGAACAAATTCCCATTGTCCCTACTTTTGCTTTCACAATTGACAAATGCTAAGGACTCACCCTTTTCAAAGCTACCTTTGACTGCTCTTACATCCATCTTGATGAAACCCAAAGAAAAATAACATGTTGTATGTAGCTTTATCACAAGTGAAATATTTAATAGACTTGCAAGTTCTTGAACCCCTTCCCACAAATTTTCAAAATATTTCCAATCAAGAATTTTCGCCTTGCAAAAGACACACATTTACAAGCTTTAAAGCGCATAACTTGACGCACATGTTTGCATCTTGCATTATGGGAAAATAGTTCATACAATTTGGATTTGCAAATAACTAAAAATATACTTGTGGACAACTTATGAACTTTGATGAGTGATCCCCATATTTAAAAAAAATCTTTTTGTTGTAACTTTCACATAAATACTTTATGATACCTAGGTTAGTCCTCATATTTATGATTATCCTAACTACCTAAGTTAACCTACCTTATATATATAATTACCTTAAATTAACATAGGTAGTTTTTTGTACACCTTGCTATCTAGATGCATGTAGGTAATTCAATCTACACTTTCCCATCATATGCTATCCAATCACATAATGTCCTAAACAACTACTATTGGATATAATAATGGATTTGGTTTTATTGGGCCATGACTTTAATCAATAATTATGCATTCACTTGGGTCTACAATACCTTTTATTGGGCTACAAGTAGCTTGCCCCTTATGGACAGAAATAGGTGATGTTTCAAGATTATAAAAGTACATCTATCAACAACATACTTATGAAAAGTAACCATAGATCAAAAGGGCATGATGAATAAATTAAGAAGAATATATGATTTTTTTTCAATTTGAAGAAGAGTGTTATTTATAGCACCATGCTCAAAACCATATCTTTTGCTCAAAGTAGCACATTATAAGTTTATATTGGGATAGGAAACTTATATTGTATCTTGAGAGTCTTGATTATAAACTTTGATAATTTACTTTAATGATGGGCCAATCAAAGAGGCTCATTGTTAAGATGTTTAGTTGTGATATATGCTTATGCTAAATGAATTGAAATACTTGCATGCAAAAACCATGACATGGCCTATATGTATTTTATATTTTATATTAGTATGATTTTCTTTCCAATCTAAAGCTCATGAGGCGAAAATTACAACCTCATGTAGACCTCCCACTAGTTCTTTTGAATCGTTATGTGCTTCAACCTCCATGCAAGATTCTTGAAGGTTTGTTTTTATCAACTAGAGGAATTTTGTCACATCTTCCATTATTGTCGGACTCTCCACAACTTTCAATTTGTACAAAATGTTTTGAATAACTTGAAAAACTTCATATAGTGGACCACCCCAATTCACCATTGCAAATAGGTTGTATATGGGAATACTTCCCAAAAAAAATTCATGAATCAAAAATAGAAAGCATCAAGACATAGATTATAGGATGTTTTCAATAAGGCTTTTGTTCAACCACTTGGTGTGGGTGGAGAATTTTTCATTGGTATTCTTGTTGGTAACATCTTCACCTTTGTGTACATTGAATTGAGGAAATTTAATGTTCTTGTGCTACCTTTTAGATTGACATTAGAAACCTTAGGCAATCAAATTGCATGGTAGGAACATCAAACTCGCATTTTCAATCAATCCACCATCATAGAGATATCAACTCCATTTTAATTTGGATTTGTGTTATTGAGTGTTCTTGTGTTAATGGTGAATTTGTGAAGTGTTTATGGGTTGCTTCCATTACACTGTATTTCTTTCACATCTATGAATTATGGTATTTAGACCTTGATTTTAGTTTTTTTGACTTTGGGGGAATCCATAGGTTTAGATATTTTAATCTTCATTATTTCCTTGTTTGAACTAATGAAATTAAAATTGGTTTTACTACTGCATGATTGAAAAACCAATTGGTTTTTCTTGCAATTGATTTTGAAGACATTGACACATTGATTAATAACTTTGGAATGTGTGCAAGAGGTTTAACTATGCATGGGGTAACCCTACATAGGGCATGAAGGACATTTGATTTATCTCATGCACAAAACAAATGGAAAAAGAATTTAATGTGAATGTAATTGAAATCAAAATCAAAATTAAACATGGACTTAACATAGATTGGACCATTGTATGAAACAGGATTCCTTAGTACTTAGAAGTAGGTCCCCATGGGGATTGCATCCCAATGGGGAATGTCGTAACCCTAGCCTCGGGCTCGTGACCAAAACAAGAGTTTGTAAGGTTGCGGGCCAAAAAGGAAGCCCTGGAGTCATGCCACATGCTCCCGGGAGTGTAGGAAAGTGTGAGGGAATGAACCCTCACACTTCCAAGGGAGCTTCCACTTTGGGAGTTGGAGTCCTGATGGACTTCCAAATCTTTAGAGAGCGATTACAGGGGTCAAAACTCAATGGATTGAAAAGTTCTTTATATCATTGACAAGATCTTGGAACATAGATGTTTAAAATGAGCTCGCATGACCCATTTGGACATCTCAAACAAACATTATGGCCAAAAGAAAGGTTGGGAGTCAAATTGGCAATTTGACTCCCGACCACTAAAAATCCAGAATCGCCCCAATTTCCTCATGTTTAAGTGGCATCTGACATACCCTTGGAAAGCTCTTGACAAAAGCTATAACTTTGCTTTAAACTTCATTTCAATCGGAGGTCTGCACGCAAAGTTATGGGCCCGCAAAATTGCGGGAGTCCTAGTTGTGAGAATTTGGGGACTCCCACTTAGGAGTCTCGGGACAAAATGCCATTTGGATGTGGGCCTCATGGAGAGGCACAAACTATACTATAAGGGGGAAAATGGTGGCTTCCCCCAAGTTCAAACCATGGTGAATCTTGTGAGTCTAAGTTTACTCGTGGCTTGTCCTAACACCAAAGGTGCTCCAATTATACATTAACCAACTTGTTGTTTGGTTTTGTGCAGGTCCGGGTGAGTGATTAAGTGCTTGTCATTCTTCCTATTCCCATCTCGGAGCTCCAGCATGCCCCTCTACCCCCAAAGTGTTGCAAGCCAAGGAGAGTGCCTCAACTCCTTGCTCTTTCGTTGTTTTCACCTCATACTCACATTTGAATCTATTAAGGAGCTTGGGATTGCGTTAGGGAAAATCAATAATTTTAAAGTCCTAAATTTTTTATTCATGAATATTTCATATCCAAAATTTCAAAACACCATAATTATAAAAAACCTTATATAATATATGAGCATTCCTATAGCCCTCATCAATAACTTTCCAACATTAAATTAAAACTTTTATTTGGATTAATTTGCTTATCCAAATTTTGCTCTAAATGTGTAAAACTTTTCAAATCACTATGTGTTCCACATATTCAAATAATTTTATTGCTTGCAATACAACTATACTTATGAATGGTAGCCCAAAATTGTATAACATTCTTTGAACTCTTTTTAGTAACATGTTAACAATTAGGCCACAAATGGTAATTATTCCAAAGAAATGAAATATGTCATTCTAGAGTTAATTTCTTCCTTTGCAAGGCTAGAACCAGTGAATTTTTTACTCAATGCATTTGTGGACATTAACTTGTAACATCATTGTTTGAAATAATCACTAGTGAAACTCAACTTGTCAAAGCGCCTATGGGCATTAACCAAGGATATTCAAAGGTTAAAGGCTATTAATAATAATCCCTCTAGTGCAAGGTTACTAGGTGGAAGTTTACAACATGCATTAACAATTTTTAGTTCGCCCAATTAAAAAAAAAAAAATGGATAATTTCAAGAGGCAAGAACATTTTTTTTCAATCCCATCTACTTGAACTAACAATCAAATTTGCCTTGGTGCAAATATTTATAACCTACCATGATCTCATGTAAACATGAGCTACATTTTTCATTTCTTGTCTACCTTCAATCTTGCATGAGTATTTAGATGCCAACATGATATAAAAGGCCAATTCATCTCCATTGATTGAAAAGGCCCAAAAATTTGAAAACAAGTAAGATAGGTCAGCTAGTAATCGAACATTTAACAACTCAAAAGGTTGGGGTTTAGTGACCATGCATTTGATGGCCTTGATGTTTCAAGACTTTTGGTAGGGCACTAGTGTAACCACTAGTAGACTTTAACAAATTCCTTTTACAAATTCCAAATTGGCCAATAAATAATGCAAAAGTTGGAACCTCCCAAAGTTGATGGGGTTTCTAAAAACAATCTGCCATATAACACACTCCAATTTTATTAGTTGGTTTTACAACTATTAAAAAAATTGAAGGAAAAATATTTTTTGATACACATGTTTGCATCATGCATTACATCATATACAAAAATATCTAGTTTTACATCACATTATTTGTCATTTATCATTTTGATTTATTCAAATTTTTTTGAAGGAAGATAAAATGCAAATAGAATCATTACTTTCAATTATGAGATTATTGAATTGACATTAAATAACCTTCGATTAATGTAGAGCTTCTTTCCCCACCCATGTGGTTCTAATATTATGATTGCACCCTAGATTATTGTTATTTATTTACAAACTAATGTCAAAAGTTGTTAAAATCAATGTTTAACAATAATGCAAGTTTGTTTTTACTACTATGAACCTGATGGTATCACATATAGTGAACAACATTTGTAAGATTACTATTCATGTTACATTCAAATTGTTGTGTATAGTTTTGTTTATGATTCTACCTAATTACATGTACATCTATCATGCAAGAAGATTATCGCCAAACAATGACTTGGTGAATCCACCAATTACATTTATAGATTTAGACATGATATTGTAGGTTAAGGCTTTGATTATTCCATTTTCCCCCAAATGTTGGATTTGCATGAATTGTTAATAATTTTCACAAATGATAGTGAAGGTAAACAACTACATTTTCTAAAAGTCATAATTGTAATTACATGAAATGGGAGAAAATGAAGAAGGAAGAAGATGTTATAAAACTCTAAAAAATTGTATATACATTGTTTGCATCAATAAGTGATCATTTTTCCTATTGATGTTATTTGACAATTTTCCATTTGTCATGATTCACACCTGGAAGGTATGCACTTGATTGAAATTCACGTGAACAATTAGTTCACACACATATTTGGTCTAAGTCCATACTCCATCCAATTATCTTTTATGGAATGTTAAATATTCATTATTTTGTAAACCTTGACAAAAGCCTTGTGACAACCCTCAATGAAAGACAAAGAAATGCAACATGTGCAACCATGAAACTTTTTACAACTCAAAACTAGCACTATAGTAAAACAACATAACCAATATAAGTAACTAGTATTTGCAAAACTCTTGCAAACCACACCATTGCACAAAAGGGCCATAAGTAAGAGAAAGGAAGAGGAAAAAAAAAGTTGTTTGAAGAATTGATAGTTGATGTTGCTAACACGTTAACCTTTTTACCAAAACCATGAACTACTAGAGTTGGTGTCAAGGCAAGGTTGAAAATTGAAGGTGCATGCCACACTCCCCCATCACCATAACTTTGAGTGTCATCATGATACTACTACAAGTGAAATTGGAGCATGCTCAATTGTTGTAAGTTTCTAAGTTCCAATTTCTCTTTGTGTTCCTATTCTTTCCCAAAAATTTGTACACAAAGTGCATGCATTCAAATGGAGGATTGATTTTTTGTGTGTTCGCAAATAAAAAAACAAACTTGTGGTCAAATGATTTTCAAGGTTTGAACTATTTTGAACACTACATAAAATTTCTCAAATATTAAAGATGCTTTGGAAATACAATATAAATTAAGTCAATAGAGTGTGTTGTGTTTCAAACAATCATTTTGTGTCTCTCATTGAGCACCACCTTTTTAGTGTAGCAAGTACACAATTTTATTATATTGTTGCCCTAGAAAATGTACTTGCTACCCAATTCTTCATTGGATTTCTTTTCATATATTTGTAATCTACCTTCAAATTTGAAAAATGGTTCATTTGCATTAGCTAAATATATATTGGGTGCTAAAAACACAAATTTCATTTGGTTTATGATTTGATATGATGAAAAAGATGATGTGATGATGATGATATGAAAATGCAAATAGAATGATAAATGGAAAGTAGCAATTGGTGATATGATTGGGAATTATCAAATTGATGGTCAAGAGAATTTTTTTTAATGACAACATTGGAAATTGTAAAGGAAGACACACATGTACATTTATCTCAAGTAATCATTGCCCACATTTCCCATCACAACAACCACACTCCCAAAGTGTAGGTATCAATCATGTTGGAACAACTAAGAAATTGTCATCTCTATTTTATTTTTATATCCTTTTGTCTATATATGTTGTTTGATATACCTTTCCTTCTTTGATCTTCTTGTTGCCATATGTATTGGAATGCAAAAGTTGTTGTGCAAAAGTCATGAAGCGGGAACAAAGGCTTGGTGTTTATTTTCTATTTGTTTTTTTGAAGTGGTCTAATTTGTGATTGTAGTTTTGGTTTGTTTTTGGGTAGATGAAAAGTTTTCTTTGTGATCACAAAGAGAATTGAGTTTGCCTAAAGTGACAACAAGAGAGCTCCACATTGATGATGTTGGAAGAATCTCACATGTAGAAAGCACATTACTTCTATATGCTCACACTTTTAAAATGATATTATTAGGTTATTATTACTTTTTTGTTATTCAATTTATAATGTGAAAATGGAGATTTCTTTATATTGAAAAAAATTATCCTTTTGTGATGAAATATGTGCCTTTATGGAGTCTAGGGGAATCCAAAGCATGATAAGAAAATTGATCTTGTTAAAATTTGAAAAAAAATGGTTGCTAGCATATGAGAGATAAATTAACAACAATAATCTAGACTATGTGTTGTTGAATGTGCAATTATCTTCATATGAATGTCTTCTTGTATATGTTTCAATATAGTGACATTGTCTATTATATGCCAACAACAATGGCCAAATAATCATGAAGGTAGAAGGTACTTTAACATTCAATGTTACAAACCCTAAACAAATTTGGAGCTCTTTGTTTGAAAAATTACCATCATGTGTTGAAGCGTTCAACCATGCAATTGACTTAATATATGTTTAGGTAGCAATTGGCCACAATACTTGCAGTAGATACTTCCATATTACATTTCCATATTTAGACAAGGGCCACTTTAACTGTAACATTGTTTAATGTTCTAGATTTTGAAGATTTTTTTTTACTTGTCTATTTTCAGATAGTTATATATTGAGGGCATTTAATAAATCTAAGTAATAAACCTAATACTTTAGCCCGTGCACAGATGATTATACCTTATGCAACTGGAAAACTTGAAAGAACTTTCTTGTGATAAAAGGTAATCTTGTTGTTTATGGAAGTTTGAATTCATGAAACAACTTTAGGGCAAAAGAGTACCACGAATTCAAGGTTTTACTAAAAAGGAAAGTGACTACAAAAGGGGACCGAAATGGATGGAGGAAGCCCCAAACATTTTCCATCACTGCCCCACCCCTCTCTCGAAACATCATTTATCCTTTTATGTACATCCAAAATTTCACAGAACCAAAAAGTCTAACTAATTAAGAAATCATCTCTGGTTACTGACACTTGTTCATCCCATCACTGGGTACTGACACTTACATCACTGGTTACTTACTCATTAGACAGAGTAAGGGCTTGGTGATGGAGTACTATGCCAAACTTCGGTCAAGGTTAATGTGTCAAACTGAACATATCTTTCAAAAGGTTTCTTTATCCAGGCATCTTCATCTAATAATCCCCCTATGTTTGGAATGTTGGTTAAAAAGTAATTTTCCATTTGCTTGAATCTTGTATATATGGTGACAATATGAACTAGCTTCTGTCCTGGACCACCACTACAGACAAACTTAGTTCAATCTCCACAACAGGCTCATACTGGAACAATCTTGTGAGTAGGATCTGAGGCATCCTTATTAAATATGTTTGTGAAGGACTCAGTGCTGGATGACTCCAGAGAAAGAAGTTCAGGATGTCAGCCAAATCTAATGGTATGAAGAGGACCTTTAAGCAAAATATGAACTACCTTCTATCCTGGGCCACCACTAGAAACCTAGTTCAATCTGCACAGCAAGCTCATGCTGGAATAATCTTGTGAGTTATAATCTGAGGGATCCTGATTGAAGATGTGTGTGAAGGACTTAGTGCTGGATTACTCCAGAGACTGAAGTTCAGTATGTCAGCCAAATCTAATGGTATGGAGAGGACCATGTTGGTACTCATTCAAGTGACAATATTGATGTGCCTACTAGGATAACACAGCTAACTTTCATGGCATTCATGAGCTCAACAGGACAAAGTTCAACTCTGGCTGATTTGGATCTGATTGGACCAAACTGCTATTAAATCACAGCCTTGCACGGTGCCGTGCCCTCCCTTCACGCTCTTCAACAGGTAGCTGCAATTCCTCACCTTCTCCTAAGGGTGCAAATATTTGACTCACCATCTCTGGTGTGACCTCCTCCAGAGAAGGTGGATCCCACTATTTTGGACAAGAGAGACAAATAAAAAAGATCAGGTGGCATGCCTGACACCGGAATCATTTATGGCACATGATTTAAGCCACTGGACATCATGATGATCCCATCAACCATACATAGTGTCTGACAAGGGACTGCAACTGATTTGAGGCAAATGATGTCTTATCTTTTCACAGACAACAAAGCAAGATAGGTGTACCTTAGGGGTGTTGTCCTTGTCCACTAAAACTGCTCGACAACCCTGCAGGAATTTTGACAAACATGATCATCAGATTTTCCATCTTCCTCACTGTTGGAACTAACCAATGATGGCAAGTGGGTAATAAAAAGAGAAGAAATTTACAAGTACCTCATAAAAATCTGTGGAGACTTCTGCATTTACTGCATTCACACTAACCCGGTACTCATGCTCCAAGCATTGATGAAGAGACTGTTGTCTGCCTTCCCGTATCTGATATGTCAGCAAATCAACATGTAAGATCAAGCACTCTTAATGGCTAAAGCTACTGAGGAAATCATTGATCATATATCATCATATGTAAATATGAAGTTCTCCATACTTATGATTTAACTCAACCTGAATAGAACTGAGAAATGACCCAATACTAAGGTTATAGAAATTTCATAAATGGAAAAAAATGAGCATTTAGAAAAAAGATGAAACCAACCCAAAAGAGGAAACTGAGGATCAGTTTGAACAACACTGACAGTCACATGTTCAGAGACCTTCAATAGCAATATGTTTGGTAGTGACCAGCTACCAACCCCACTAATTTCATCAGCTCATGGCAGTGGGTACAGGTCAATGCCATACATTAACCAATGAATTGACTTTCTGCCACAAGACTAGCAGTAATGAGGAGACTCAACAATGATGCTAGCTAACTCAACAAAATCTAAAAGATTTTTAAAAACAAAGGAAATCAAGAAGAAAGAATACAAAAAGAAAAAGAACAAGAAAAACCTGTCTAAGAAAAGAGGGAAAAAGAGAAACAAGATGGAGAACTTCAAGAGAAAATTCACTGATTATCTGAAAATGACAAAAGGCTCTTGATCTGGCCATGTTTCCTTTGCATCCACATTTTCAAGGTATCAAGGGATCATTCCAGCTACACACCACCTGCCATGCTTTTAAACTGCAGCAGTCAATAACCACTAAGGGAGAACTTACAGATCTCAAAGTAACTTTTAGGCTGATAGGAGACATCTTCTTCAAGGAGTTCAGAGTGTTCTCATACCACTCATCAGCTGACTGTTGTGCTTCAGCCTCCTGCATGCAAGGAAATTTATGACAAAAGATCATTCAAGTCAGTGATTCATCATCCACCTTCAAACAAGCAATGTGAGATAAATGAGGTGTCCCTGCCCACAAATTAACAGTTCCCACAAACCTAATTATAACTTGAGAATCAAAGGAATAGAAACAGATGCACTTGGGGATGGAATACATAAATACTGGTCAACAAACAAACTTCATCAGAACTCACCAGCAAATATACATGAAGTTTACAGAAGTGGAAGCAAGCCAACTTCTTATCCATGTGTTCATGCAATCAAGTCAAGGCAAACAAACGACCGGTCTTGATAGGTAAATTAACTTACAACAGCATGCATGATCTCCTCCATGTTCTCCTTCTGAAAGCAACAGTCAATGGCCTCCCTCCTGTAACCCAAACATAAAACCAGCAAGATTTCACCAAAAGTCACTCTGGGTCTCCTGAGATTATTGCCACCAACTTCTGACCCAGTATGATTCCTGAGAGTTACAATTAAAAGTTCACAAGTTATTCTGGATCTGTCCAACTGTGCATGGTGTTAAACACAATCTGAGCTCAAAAAAAGAGCCCTTGTGGATAGAAGATATCCTGCAACATTTCATTAAAGGAAAATGGAGATGTACACATGCATCATCAGTACCAGTGCAAAGGGCTCTTTTCTCCAGGATAGACAACATCACAGAACTCATCAATAGCTGTTCCCACAGTCTCTGCATCTGAGGTGTTGAGAGACCCAAGACGCTCCTCCAAATCAGCCAGTCGCTGCCACCAGAAAACTTTGATGAGCTTAGGGAGTCACAAAAAGTAACCCACAAATGCTGAGAATACAATGAAAGAAGCCCACCTATCCAGCAAAACCGCAACAGATGCTCAAGAAAACCAAAAACCGTATGTGTACAATGTGCAGCTCTATCTCTCTGCAAACACTCACAAAGGCAGACAGTTCAACTATGGTAGTGGCACACCTGACTAGTAATCTGTAAGAATGAATCAATCACTGGCACTGTGAAGTGAAGTCAAACCTGGGATGGCACAAAGTGAGTAGCAAGGCCACACGAAAGCATTTCAGCTCCATTAAGTCGAGTCCCAGTGAGGCCTAGATACTCACCTGCATCACCCATGCAATTTAGACAGCCACACAGTTTGAGGGATGATGGACATGAAAATTGTTCTCAACAGTGACCCACATACATAAGAGAAAGTAAAAGATCCAATTTTCCAATATGGTCTGGTTTTCCAATTATGTAATTCTCAAGCCTGTGGGGACTGTAAATCCTCAACCATTTTGAGAAGGAACAACACCCAAACATTGTTGCTGAGTTTGAGGATGAAAGTTGCACAGGCTTATGACCTCACATGCTAGGCCTGCACACATCTTGCACACACAAATAGATTTCATGCAGCCTGGCTTCGAACACATCCCACATGGATAGATTTATTAGGAGAATGTGATCATACCCAAGTGCCCAGGTAGTCGTGATAGGAAGTATGAAGCCCCAACATCAGGATGAAGCCCAATAGCTGTCTCTGGCATGGCAAACAGCTGCTCCAAAATCCAGAGTTGACTGTCAGAAAGACTCCCTGACCCATAGTCCTCAACCAATTGCTTGCCTTCATCCAGCAACCTTATATCAGCCTTATATCACTGCTGCAACATGGTTTCAAACGTTTGATTGACATGCTCCAGCTCAGGCACTAACAAATAGCTGCATATTGTCTATTCAAGAGTGCAAAGGGAGAAAATGTACTGTATTTTCTGTGGCAACCCGAAACTTTCCATGAATGGAAATGCCATTACCCCCACCCATGACAATTCCATTCAACAAGGCAACCTGCCCATGACCAAACAACAAGAAACCAATTCACCCCCTATACCTTCAAATATGGGTTGCTAATATTCTCACAGTAATTCAAGCAGACAACAAGATGACCTTGGATGCAGCTTAGTCAATGTCAAACTTCATGACAGGTGTACTCACATGGATTTTCTTGTAAGTCCCCAGAATGTAATTAAGCAGATACTCCTTGGCAAAAAAGTCATTGGCCTCATTCTTCATCCCTGAATAGCAGAATGACCACAAACATGATTACTAAGCTCTGAAAGTAAAATCTGCACATTACTGGAAAAATAGCCATACACATAGCTACACGTGCTGCTCAACTACATTAGGAACTGGGTAACAACATCGTACCATAAGGTGCTCAGTGTTTCAAACTTATTGGAAATTTAGTAGCTTATATTTTCCACAAGTTGAACAAAACCAAAGGTGCACAAACTGCATAAATTGTCACACAATGTGACTCAAAATTTCAACACAGAAATTGCTACAGTAACAAACAGAAAAGTAAAATGAAATTATACTACGCCAGAAAAAAAAGAACTTTTCATAAGATCCACAGTAAATATCATCCATGGTTTTTTCTAGACATATATGTATGGCATCTGATCACTGATTTGAGTTTTCTAAAAGTTGGACAGATCTGCATGGAGAATGTCAACAATTTGACGAACCCAAAACTAGCTTGTCAACATTTGCATGTCTGAACAATTGAGCACCTTAGGTTATCATATGGGGTGTCCATTAATTAATCTCCAGAAGCAAGAGAGGATGCATACTGCCAACAACCAGGCTTGTTACTGATATGCATGTCTGTGCACACACTTCTGCAACTGTGGAAATATAACTGGAAGGACATGGACCCTGTCCATTCAACCAAGTCTTCACCCATTTCAAAGGATTGTAGATATTGAAACCCATATACCTGATTTTCCCAAATGATAAACTGTTGCCACATCACCACCTGCACAGAAGCCTCGCCCAGCACCCTTTTCCACAACACAACTCAGTATTTCAGAACTTGTATATAAAAGTTCTCTTACTATTTAAATGATTTCAACAGATCCATAAAATGATTCTCATAACACACTCATCTTCAAGATCTAAGCTATAATATCCAAACAATCTCCACAATTGTCAGCTTCTCTGAATCTTGGACAAAGATTTAGGTTACCATCACATACTAGTGTGGCCTGTGCCATTGAGCACACAAAATAATATTGAATGAATTTTGAGAGGCCAAATGGCACACCTTCTTTAGATTAGGTATGACATCCAATTTTCATTAAAATAGATCATTTTATTTAATTTCCAATGGCAAAATTTCTCAAAATTCAATATCTCCCACACCTTATGTCTACAGATTACAAAATCAGCTCCAAGAAATCCCTCATCAATGGCTTTCCAACAATACCAAGAGTGCACCCTAATTTCCATGAATTTCTAGTTTTTATTTTATTGAGGTTTTTTGACAAAATTGTTCAATATTAAAAAATTCCCACACCTTCTGTCTAAACATTACAAAAACATCTTACTTCACCCTATTCATTGAGGGCTTTCAAACAATATTAAGAGCACAGCAGGGAGCACCGTGGTATGGAAAATCTCAACATGACAAACAAATGAAACAAACAATCTACCTTCCTTAATAGTAGGATTATGGTTAAAATGATCATATCAGGCCACTTTCTACCAAAAATTTCACATCAGTCATGAAACTGGTGCATGTGAGACCATGGCTGGCTAGTGAGTGTTGGGCTTTCCACATGAAGTTACAAAGGTGGAAGCAGGATATTACTGTGATAATCACCATGCGGACATGCCTGTCTTTCTCCCATTTCTCATATAACTCCCTCAATTTTTCCACCTGATTCACCAAGAAATGCACCTCACCATTTTCAAACTGTGCAGAGTGTCCTTCAAAGGCATACCGTTATATGCATCTTATTCTGGCAGACACACTTGCCAGTATTCTACAAGCAACATTCTTCATATTCCTTCTTGGAGTGTTTCTGTCATTTCTTCAAGCTACTTCAAGATCAGGTGAGAATTCAAATGAATAGATGCTAGTTAAAAAGTCGAAACCTAATGCAGGAGCATACCATTTTTGTAGTCAGCGCATTAAGCTTTTTGGGTCGGTTCAAGATGGCAACCTTTGCTGAAAATCCCTCCTCCACCAGAACCTGTACATCTCGGCCAGAAGCTAATAGAAGTTCACTAATTGCCCATTCAACTCGACATAAAAAATCTGAGTGTCCTAAGCTCAACCGGAGTTCGCTAAAAACAAGCTAAGACTCGATTACTGATGCATATGGACAGAATCGAGTCGTCAACAGCCTTCGTTATAGTACCGACCGCGGCCAGGAAAATAAGAGGGTCAGAAGCGCAGAGAGTACCTCGTCTTGAGATGGAGATGATGCTTTGCAACGGATAGCGGCCGCGAAGGAGCCAAAAGGAGCCATCCTCAAGTGAGGAACACCGCCAACTCCGCAGGTCCGCAATCCAGTCAGGCCACGCAACTTCATGATGCCAATGGCGAAGCCCAGTTTAGGGTTTGAAAACTCGTGAAGCATGCACTTTTCCTGTTTGTCTCGCGAAGGAAGAGCGGCAACCTCTTTTTCGCATTGTTGACCTAATTCTTAGTCTTTACCCCCCCTCGCTTTCGCCACCCGACTTCTCGTGTTTCTCTTTCTAGACTAGGCCAAAACAAAATGGTGGTCTTCAGCAGTAAAGGGTATAAACTAGATAAAATAGAGACCAAAAGATACAAACAAAACCTCATCCATTCGAAGTCAAGCACTTGCATGTGGTTGGATCTCATATCGTGTTTTCATTTTTGTCACAGTTTACTTTTCTGCTACCATTAACTTGAACTTTGCAATGCTTCACACTACCATTGATGATCAATTGACATAAGGTCAAAATAATAATATATTACATTTTTATTTAAATAAATTATTTAAAAGATGATTACTTGCCATGCATTGAAAATTCAAAATCATATAGATTTTTCATAAAATCATTTTCCCTTCCCTCAATTTTAGAAGATAAATTTAATTTTCACCTACTAAAACATTTACATTTATGGGACCCAGTATGCCTTTTTTTTGGGTTTTTTTTTGTTGCCTTCAAAAAAAAAAGTCTTTCCAATGTTTCCCAATGTTTTTTTTATCATGCTTTCCAGCAACCCCTAATATTTGAAGTCTTAAATATAATAAATTTAACCCTAATGCTTACAATGTCCATTATGTATTTCTTTGTGCCCTTCCAATTGGTGATTAGACATTAAGGTGGACCAATTTAGGCAAATGTGTAATCCTTAAACTGTCAAAACCTTGTTGGGGGAACAATTTAATTTGAATTTCTTGGTTTCCCACCTACCCGCATGGTGCTTTTAGAGGTGACAACTAATTTACCATGAGGTCATTATATTGTTGACATGTACAATTATGTCAAAGATCCTATTTTTAATGTGATCATACATCGTAGAAATGTTAGTAGTTCATTTTTTTGGTTTTCTACGTGGTTACCATGATGTATGGTGGTACACCATTCACAAGTTGGTTGCAGTGACATTAACAAGAAGATGTTGTCAACGAGTATTTAACACAACAACGACAACAAGAGAGTGAAAAAAGTAAATAATAGCCTTAGTCTTAGCAATTGAAGTTTTATAGAAGCTGTATATTTGTTGAGGTCCAAAGTTGCCACGACTTGTCAAAAGCCATTGTTTCAGTTGAAAAGAGTTTGCAAACAAGTATGACTTGTCCATATCTAGAAGGGTGGAGAATCTTTGGATGATTATCCATCAGAAGCCAAGTACATTTTGTCTTCTAGGATTATTACATTAAGGTTCGTTAAAAGATTTGTTTATGAATTGAAAAGAACCAATATGAATTATATGACATTTGTTGAATGGACAAATGGAGAATAAGTATTGGCATCAAAAGCTCATGAAAGGTTTTATTGTAGTTGATGATGATCACATGGATGTTGATGACAAAGTTAATTTTTACAACAATGATAGAGACTTGCTTGATGCAATTGACCTATCTATAATGTTTCATGCGCATTTATATGTGTATTTTAAGTTTTCCCAAACGTTGTTTGCAACCTCAAAGGAAGTGCAACAAACTCATAAGAAAGGTAAAAATGACATTGTTTTAACCAATGTCAAAGTTAGTTCTCAAATGGAGGATGAAAGAAATCAGCTTGGATTAGAAGAAAGACAACTTGAATTTCTTCTTTTGGAGTTGGAAAGAGAACAAGCTCTTGGACCCAACCCCCATGTTTCTATGGGTGGGAACATTTTCACCCATGCTTAGATTTCCATGGGTGAAAATGTTAAAACCCTCATTAATCATGTGGTTATTCAAAGAGGAATTAATAAATTACTTAAAGTTTGAAGTTGTAGCAAGTGAAACAAAGTATGTAAAGGTGCATAAATTGTTAAATGAGGTTGTTGGCAACATGTCTGCATTGGAGGATCAAGTAATGGTTTGTAAGAGGCGTGACAATGTGATTAAGGATTTGATTGGCAAATTTCAAAGGGGATGTGATACTCAAAGGAACTTGGTGCCACAACCTTTCTTTCCATTCAAAAGTCTTAATTTAATACCAAAAACTTGGATTGTTTTAGAAAAGTGCATTTTTTGCAGTTTAAGGTTTGTTTATATTTGGGAAGTTTGTCTTACTTCTTACAAACATGCATATCATGAATGGTGTGCATTATATTTCTTTGGATTTCCCACTAAATGTGTTCAACAAGGATGTGGGGAGGAAATGCATGATTCATGATGGACTTTAATGGGTCAAAAAAAATGAGTTCCTTTGATTCATAGTGGCCAAGGAAGTAATAACTCGCCTAGGGCACAACAACCTTGAGTGCATCATAAAAGTATTATAAGTTTGAATTTTTTCTCACATGTTCATTGAATTTTCCTTTGAATGGAATGTTTGGTAACTTGATTTTGCTTTGATGTGCATGAAACTATGGAGTCCATCTACAATCCAATGAGAATTACATGTAGCCCTAGAATGACATTCCATTGAAACTTACCATTTAGATTCATCTTAGGGTTTGTGTGGGCTGAATTTTTTTAAACATATTGGAACTCTAAGAAGTCATCAATTTTAGATGTGTAATCCATATCACAATATGCTAGAAATAGCAATTTAGACAACAACCTATGTACATCCTGTTGTCCTCAATGTGTCCATCAAATGTTTAGGTGTATATGATATTTTCATTTATGTGTTGATCAAAGCCTAGGTGTACATAATATTTTCCTCAATGTGTCCATCAAAGCTTAGGTGTACATAATGTTTTCCTTAATGTGTCCATCAAGGGTCTTTTAATGGATCGAAATTAGTACAATTCCATATTTTGTCCATCAAAACTCCATCAAGTTTCAACATAAGTAGAAATTGTTTGTTGCTAGTATTCATCAATGGTGGTTTTACATTTATAGTCCTCACATTTTTTTGTTTTTCGTACATACTCCACTTGTAGTATGTATTGTCCAAAAATAGTCAATCTTTGGTCATAATTGCCCATGTCTTACACTAATAGTCCACTATAATAGTTTTAGCACACAATTTCAATGTTAAACATTTGTTCATTCAAAAATCCATAAATAGGATTAGTTTGTAGTTTAGATGTATGATGTATTTTATTGACTATCATGGTAGAATCTAAGTAATTTGACATCCATGGTTTGACTATAGAGTATGTACCAAAAAGATCATTTGTTTTTGTTTCAACTAGTCATCATGGGCATACATGGGCACCACTTTCAAACATTAACCATGTTGAAAGCCCAAATGTGCGGATCTTTTATGTGCAAGATCATTAGATGCAAGTTATTATGAATCTTGAAGTCACTAATCCTTGCAAAAAAGGTATTGATGTGCTAATTACTAAAGGTAGCAAACATGTTGTGGAAGGGAGCAAACATGTCAAAAAAAGACATTTGAAAGGAATTGGTGCTACCTAAAAGCTTGAATAATATGAAAATGGGTAAGAATGTACTAGCTGTAAATGATGGTGTGGATGGATTCATGGTTACAATTGGACAAAGTTGATGATGGGGAACCATAAAGTGATAATGGTGTTGCATGTTGAACCTAGTGGAAATGTAAGGCAGTCAACTAAAGATGCCTTACAAGTTGATAATTTGGCCAAAAAAATGTCACTGGGCATAAAAAAAAGTTCATTTCTCCTAAGAAAGGGGTGTTTGCACACTATGGTGACCTTATATATATGGATGTCACAATGGTAATTTTTCTTGTATTTATTAAATATAAGAAAATAAATAAAATAAAATTCATTGAAATAATAAAAAAATGATTCACTTTTCTAAAACTATCATAATCAACCTTCCAAGAATGAAAAAATCAAATCAAAATCATGAATAGCCAATAAGTAATGGACTTTTGAATTTTGCGCACATTTTTTGTCACACCTACAAAAGTAATGGATATGTATTTTTATTTTACATGTGTTAGTCTTAATGTGTTTGAAACTTTGGGATATTGGATGAATTATGTTTTAATAAATAAAGATCCATTGAATGAATGGAATGTGATTTTAATTTATTATGTTATGGACATAATAAATCCCAAAGATTGTAATGATTTTAAAAGCCCTTTTAAGCATTTAAAAACAATAATTTTGTGTTTTTTTAATATGTATTATAACATTATAATTTGAAATTGGAAATGGAAAAAAAAACTACTCTCAATATCATCTAAATATTCATATTTTAAGCTAGTTTTCAACTACAATAAAAAAGGACTTTGAAAAGGGACTTTAATCCGCCAAAATTAAGACACCTTAGTGTGCTTTCACCCAAAGGGGCAAAAAAGCCTACAATTCTAAGAAGTGGACATATATCCAATATTGTGACAAATACCCATTCATTTAATCAACTTGTTACTCATTCAAAAAAACATTTGAAGTAATCCTCCTTTTGTGTTTTCTACAAATGCCTTTGTGTGGTAGCTTCGGGTAGCTTTCTTACTTTTTCCATGCTCAAAATTCACTTTTAATGTCTATTGTTAATTGGTTGACTTCCCATTCTCTAATTCTATTATTGATTGATTTGGAAAACCTTGTGGAACATACTTGATTACAACCTTGGACTAATTTTTTCTAGCTTTTATAATTATGAATTTTGAACATTTTGAAGAATTGCACGATATTGGTTCATGAAAGCTTACATATATATAGGTGATCATAATTAAATACTCATGAAATGCTAGTCTTTGAGTACTTTCTTCCTTGTGTAGGTAGTAGAGATACAAGTAAAAGGGTGATTGAAAGCTTAAAAGAGTTCTAGTGGAATTTTTTCAAATGACCTAAATACAATATGAATCTGGGTGTAAGCAAGATAAAGTGAACAACTTGATTACCTTGTCCAAATTGGAATAAGTAGATTTTAAATAACAACAAAATTCGTTATAAAATTGTGGAACATTAAAAAATTTCATTTCAATGATTAAATATACTATATGTTTACACCAATGTGCATTTATTTTCATATTTCAAGTTGTAAAAGTAGGTTTTAAATAGGTTTTTCAAAATACTAGTTTTTGACATTTATTTTTCACTATGAGCTTTTGGTTTCAAATAGGTGTCAAGTAGGTTATTACAAAAAAGAAATAGACTTTTTTTATGACTTATTAAAACCTATGTTGATCTTCATTTCCTAACTTATTACATATCAATTTCATTCATTTTCAATCGATTTCAAATGTATTTTTTATCTACTTTTTAAATTGATTTAAAAAAAATTTATTATAAACTTAATAGAGCAAACTAGAGCTACTTGACACATTATTTCACCTAATTTAATGCTACTTTATGGTAGTTATACGAACAACATACGATTGAAATGGAAACATTTTTTTTTTTTTTTAACTTTATCTTGCTTTGACCCATCTATTAGTTGTCAAAGCATAAGTCCATAATTTTTTGGTTATGTGTTTGGATTAGGTAAGTTAACATGTTATGATTATGTTCCCTTTAACAAGACATAAAATTTAGTGTAGCACCATGATTCACATTACTAAGTTCTTCAATGATGTCTTGGTTTTAGATTATGGACATATATGTTGGACATTAATATCAAAGCACTTGTAAAGTGCCATGTTTAGTTCAATTTATGTTAATCAAGATTGTGCCCTTGAGCTATTGAGGTCAATTTATGTTAATGAATTCAATTTATACTTCTTGGGACTATGCCACTATCTTTAATTTATCTTTAAAAATGTGCCAAATTGAATTCAATTCACTACTAGAAATTTGGCATTTTGCAACTGTCTTATGCAATTGGTTTCCAGTTGCATGCGACACATGCAATTGGAAATTCGCCCAGTTGCGAACGACAAGTTGCATGAAATTTGTAGTTGCATCCGACAGTACATATATGACAAGTATATACGATTGGGTTATACGGTTTCATCCACCCATACTCTATATTAGTAGTTGAAAGTGCGACTGCATGCAAACTATAGGGGTTGCATTCACACTGCATTACATGTTAATTAGCTAACCCAATTGTACGCAAACATGTGTACTTCTATTTTGTAATTAAATATTTAGTTTTAAGAATTACTTTGATTAATCTAAACCGTCCAAGTCGTAACCATTGGGGTGCAGACACATGTTGGGTTTAAGGCTTGGTCAACCATGCCATGTCATTGTACACGTGGCACAGATTAGGGTTAGGGTTATAGGGTTTAATTATCAGGATCATGCCATGTGGCAACCTAGTGACCGCACAATGT
>Ga0116230_10000509_pt1 | contig 34430 bp, 40 predicted proteins | sample S1TSphfallax_3_FD_88678 | JGI IMG/M metagenome (GOLD analysis project Ga0116230, IMG submission 88678) | Host-associated microbial communities from peat moss isolated from Minnesota, USA - S1T2_Fd - Sphagnum fallax MG | ecosystem: Host-associated > Plants > Peat moss > Unclassified | place... | reverse complement strand
TCATCACTAACCTTAAACCATCCTCTTCCATTTTAATCTTAACCCTAAAATTTGATTTATAAGTTCTTATAAATCAAACCCTAAAACGTTAACCTTGAAAACCCATCCTTAAAACCTTAACCCGAAAACCCTAAAACACAAGCATATAACCCTACATCTGTACAACTTAAAAATCTCGTATATGAACCCACAGAGGTGTTTGTGTAGATTCCAATGGTGGAAAACTCACATTGAGGTAGCACTTTCATCACCTTCTTCTCATCACCTTGCAAGTAATATGTCTATCCTTCCCTGTGCATGCATGATTGAAATGATGCCCATATCAGAATTGTCCACAACCAAATTGCTTACTAACTCAAGCTCAATTCATACTTTTGTGGTATCTTGCAGTGCATGTATCTTGGAGACATGATGTTCTGCAGGACAAAGCAGCATCAAATAACCTTGAAAGTTGGATCCAAAAATCCCTAAGCAAACCGCAATCCATGAATTTCGGCAAATCCTACATGACTCCTATTGTTTGATTGCAGATGAGGGTTTGTCAAGACTCTCTGAGCACTGCTGAAGAGATTGGCACTCTTGACCAATGTTGCCTTTCTGTCCACTTTGAGATAGTAAACCCATGATACTGCACAACATAAAGAACTGGTAGAATTTTTTTAGTGTATGTGGAGGGCATCTTACCCTCAATAAAATTTCTGGCTCAAGAGAGGATGGCACCTTATACATCCCATTTACAAAAGCAAAATTCTAATGGTTCTTTACACCAGGTAAGGACTAAGGACCTCAAACAGGGCAGGCTGTACTGGGAATTCAGGTCTGGTGCTTGGTTCCTGGCTTGTGCGGGACCCTGAATCCCAGAAGAGCCCCCCTTCTCAGTCCTCATCCTGCACAAAATGCCCAAACTATCTATGCAACAACATAAGGGTGAAATGATCATTTACCAACAATACAGCCAAAATTCAATGAAGAAAAATAAGGGTGAGAGAAGTGAGAGTCATCATACCTTAGCTGCAAGAGCAACAGGCACATCTATGGGTGGAACTGGAGCAATTGAGGTTATCCTTTAATGATCACAACAATCTCCTCCACCACCCAAGGACAGCAGGCCTAGAAGAGAATACCAGAAAGAGTCCCCCACCTTCCATAGCCAGATAAAACTGTACCCATGTCAGGCAATGGCATCCTGGCTTGCTTTGCCTCCAGATGAAGAAGTTGGAGGCAACAAGCCTACACACATACATATCTATGAAATTGCAGAGAAGTAAGTTTCCACATCAAGAATTTGAAAGGTCCATAATAAGGTCCATAATAACACCTTCCTTATGAGAGTCACTCACAAAGTGTGAGACCATCATCACCTTAGTCACGAATTTAGCAGTGACCACGAGCTGCACAATAATGACTACCCACTCACTGCCTACATCATCATCAGCAGCAGCAGCAGCAGCAGCAGCAGTTCCAAGACTTGCACACACAAGAACTCTGGAGCTGAGGACTCAAACGACCACCCTTCTTCCAAGCCACACTTTCAAAGAAAACATACATTCTTATGCAGGAACCACATTTTATGACAGTCAACAACATTTTCCAATAACCATTGCTGCAGCAAAATGCATGATGAGATTGTGCAGAGGTAAAGATTAAAAAGCCCACAAAGAAAAAAAAAAAAACTATGAGAAAACCCCTCTTCTAGGCAACCCCCAAGGTAAGGCCCAGGAAGCTCTTCTGCTCACAAGTAGAAAGAAAAGCTCAGATTTAACGAGGAGGATCAGCGTGTGTGCTTGGTGCGGAGCAGGTGATGGTGAAGCGCCTGTCTGCCTGCCTGCCTCCGCTCCGCCACCACTCATTCTTCCCCTTATCTCCGCTCGCTTCGGATTGCCATCATCACTCCGAATTTCCTCCAAATCTGAATCCGACGGATGCAGTCGCCGGTCTCTCTGGAAATTCGCCGAGGACTTCCGAAGAAATCGGCTTGATCGGCCGAGAGAAAGAGTGTCCGACAGCAGTCTAGAGAGCGTTGCGGTATCTACAGTAGTCTGCTCTGGATTGCTGCTCCCATCACCGATTGCAAGGTATCTGCCGTGAAGCTCGTCAGTTGTAGTCGTCTTTTTAAGTCTTAAGCAGCGAGTGGTTGCTTGTTTTGTTTTGTTTTGTTTGTGCGCAGTGAGGAAAGGAAGCGAGCGCTTGGTGGTGGTGGTGGTGGCAGTGTCCGAGCTAATGGAGGCCACTACTACAACTGCTGTTGCGGCGTCTCGCTCCTCTTGTGTTCTCGCGCGATTCGCAACTGCTCGTCCCCTGACACCACCACACACCAGGAGGAGGAGGACAACAACAACAAAGCTTTCTTGTTTAGTTTCACCTTCTTTCTTCTTCTCACGACCGCCTGTTTTGTGTCTTCGTGTTTCTTCTTCTTCACGCAAGTCGTGGAACGCCGGCAGCAGTGGTGACTGCGGTCGTAGTAACAGCGTTTTACCGCGTGTTCGATCCTCTCCCGGAGGAGGAGGAGGAGGAGGTGGTGGTGGTAGTAGTAGTAGTAGTGATGATGGTGATATTGAAGAGTGGAATGATGGTGGTGAACAATCAAGAAGAAGAATAGGGAAGGACGCCGCCGCTGCCGCCGCAAGAGTCGGGATGCTGGTTGCTGCTTTGATTTCTCTTCCGGGAGTTGTCTCTCTCCCTCCGCTCGCAATTGGAGTAGAAGAAGAAGCTAGCTTCTCGCATGTATTGCAACAAGAGGAAGATGATGTTGTCTTTCGCGGGGGATTGGGCATGACTTCGTTGCAAGCACCTTCTTTGGCTGGAAACGAGGAAGCAAGCTCACGTTCCTGTCCCTCCGCAACTGTGAGTGTCACGCAACTGCTCTCTGTCTCTGTCTCACCTTGCTGTTGTTTCGAACCGCTTTCAATTGCAGAGAGATGTGATCTAGACAACGAAATCACGTGTTCTGGAGTCTTGTAAGCTTCTCGCCAAACCTATGTTTTGTTTCTGCAAAAGGCAGGGCTTTTCTACTATTCCGTCGAGACTGGTTAGAGCGAAGGAATGCCTCAACGAGGCCATGGCAGTCGCGGCAATTCACGAGGGAGGAGTAGGAGGGCTTCCACCTGAGTGCACAGAAGAAGCTGCATTGAACGTCATAGCCAAAGAGGCAACAGTAGAAGAAGAGGCAGTCACAAACGAGTCAGTAGTTGAGGAAGCATGGCAAGTTGTGCACGAGAATTTCCTGGACGCCCGGCATCACTCTTGGTCTGCTGATGCCTGGCTGGTTTGTCATCCTCCTCCCTCCTCTGACATTTCTTTTTGATGTATCAAGATGCAAACCAAATGTTTTGTCTTGCAGCTTGCGGATGTTTGAAAAAGGTTTGAAGAACATGTTGGAGAGGTCCTTTGGTTGGTTGCAGGAGAAGAAAGAAGAGGCGCTGAAGAGACCAATACGAAGTAGAATGGCCGCATATGGAGCCATTCGAAGCATGCTGTCAAGCTTGAATGATCCCTATACTCGATTTCTCTTGCCAGATCAGGTATGAAGCTTGCACGTGTTTCAGAAGCATTGCAGAGTGTTTTTTCTGTTTGTTTTATGAGCCTCACACAAACATTAGTCATGAATCCTGAATTTTGGTGCCAGAATTTGCAACATTCACACAAATTTCCTAGTGATCATTTGTAGCTATTTTGAATTATGAGTAGGATAAGATCAATCAACAATTGTTGTGTGCTGAAATGTGCAATTTCTCACCCTGCAGGGCCTGGCCTGTTTCCATGACAGTTTTCCCAACTTGCAAAGTATGATGTAACTGGAATTGGACTCAATATTGGCGAAGTGGCAAATGGTCAAGGTGGAACTGCTCTCAAAGTGCTTGGTCTTGTGCTGGGGAGTCCAGCACAATCTGCAGGAGTTCGACAGGTATGTGTTGATTTTGTTGCTCTCCTGTTTCTGATTTGAAGTACAATGTGACTGACTCCAAATTCCAGTCTGTGGCACCAGCCATATGATGATTGTCTTCTGGTTAAGCACCAAATCCGGAGAACAGACTGTTTATTTTGTGAAGTGATCTTATCTTACAACAATAATGATGGGAAAGTGTGTGACATCTGCAACCTCAACTGTTGTTCTATCTTCTGCAGTGTTTTTCTTCCATGTATAGTTCTGTTTCATCTTGCTTACTTTATGAGGTGATCTTGTCTTATGAAGATGATGATGTGAAAGTGTTTTGACTTCTGCAACCACAATTGTTGTCTGTTGCCTGCAGTTGCTTTTCTTCCATGCGGGTATTGATCTGTTACATGTTTATGTGCTGATTTGAGAGCAGTTTAACAGACTGCAAGAGTGGTTCTGAGAGAGGTTATAATTATGGTGTTTTGGGACAGGGTGATGAGTTGCTGAGTGTGGATGGGAGCAGTGTGACTGGTAAGACAGCCTTTGAAGCAGCATCTCTTATTCAAGGACCTAAAGGCACTCCTGTGTCTATTGAGGTCTCTCCCTTTCTTTCTGTTATCAAAGCTGTGTGTATTTTGCCAGTGCAAGTGCAATGTCATGTGGACACTCTTCATATTGTATTCCTTTCCTGCATGCTTCTTTGTGTGAGCATTTTGTAAGCATGATTCATAGTTGATTTTGGACACATTTGTTGGTTAAGATGGGTTCCATTTCTTGATCATACAATTGTTGTCCCACATTTACATTAAAGAGTCTTATCAGCTGTGTGTCAACAAGCATTCAAGTGGTGATGATTGGGGAGAGGCTTAAATAAGTTAATAATATTCATCTTTCTGTTAATTCACACTCCCATTCTGTGTGCACTTAGGGCTTTTGGTGTGTGTTCATTAGTTGGTCATTGTTTTGAACTGTGTGTGTCATCTGCTTCTGGTGCAGATTAGGCATGGTATGTGTGGGGAAGCACAGAGCCTCACTGTGGAAAGGCAACAAGATGTGCGTTCTCCAGTCTACTATCGTCTGGAACATTCACAGGATTCTGGTCAGCGTATGGGCTATATCCATCTTCGAGAATTCAATGCCCTTGCAAAGCGTGACCTTGTGACTGGTAAGCACTTCTGTATTTTTACTACAAGTTATTCTGTGAAACAGATTGGATCATGATTGCATGATGCATCAACCAGGGCAATGGCCAATATTACTGCAATCTGGCTGTGGTATCTGACAATTTTAGTATATGCAGGGCCTTGATGGCTGCTGCTGTAATCAAACGTATTATCCTCTGTCAAACTGAGATGTGGAGGACCGTTTAGGACAATTTGTCCTTTGTACAACCTGGGATTGGGTTGTGGAGTGTATAAACTGACTCCCTATTTTCCTCTGCATGCAGCTATGAAGAGGCTGCAGGATGCAGGTGCAACATCATATTTACTAGACTTACAGGACAATCCTGGTGGGCTTGTACAGGTACTCCAGTTTTCTCATTATCCTGAATTATGCAAGTGCTGCCATATGCTTGTGATTGTATGCAACTGAAAAGTGTAGATTTGTGCTTGAATTGTTTAATCTAGAGTATCAGCTAAGAATTGCACAGCAGGTGCAGCAGACAGAATGATTTCTGTAGCTTCCAATTTTTGTTGCAATTCAAGTGACACTGTTTATGTGCAAAATGCAGGCTGGCATTGAGATTGCAAGACTATTTCTGGATGAGGGCGAGACGGTATCCTCATCATTGCATCCTTGTATGTGCTTGCATTACAATTGAGACCCTATTATGCACAGATGTGATGTTGATGCCTTGTATGTGTATGGATGTAGGTAATCGAGACAGTAGGCAGGGACCCAGACTCATTTCGGAGTATTACTGCATCAGGCCCACCATTGACCAAGGCTCCTCTCATGGTATAGTAATGCGGCACTGCCACAACAACCCTTAGTCCAAGAATGTGGTTGGTTTGGCTGTGGCATTCAATCATCAGTGGCTCCTGTAATATTTCGTAATTTCAGTGAGATGATATGTCTCTGCATTCCATGCAGGGAAGCTACTGCAGTTCTCCAGTCAACTTTCTGATTGAAACGCAGGAATTCCTTAACAATAATCTCATGCATCTTGTCCTGGATCTGGTTGTGCAGGTCCTGGTCAATGATCATACAGCAAGTGCTAGTGAGATTGTAAGTGTTCATTTGTTTCTTTTGCTGGCTTTCACTGCTCAGGGGTTATGTTCTTGCAGATATTGGAGACACTGAATTGTTCACATGGGATTTAGATAGCTCAGAAGTGCCAGCTGAAATTTTTCCAGAAGGTTTTATGATTCTAGTGTGGGAGCAACTGCAGTTAGCATTGTATGAAAGATCATCTTCTCAAAATTGGTGATGACCTGTAAATGCTTCTCCTTGTGACGTGCATGATATGGGAGGGCAGGTGGCTGCAGCACTTCATGACAATTGCAGGGCATTGCTTGTGGGCCGTCGAACATTTGGCAAGGTAAGTTTAAGGACTGCAGTTTCAGAACAGCCCATACCAAGATTTATCTCATGGTGTTGACCAACATTGTCAAAAGATGGAACTTATTTGAAAGGAAGATTTGAGGTCTACATGAGATGTGTGGCTCATTTAGTTAGGGATCAATCTGAGGACATTGAAGATGCTGATACTTTTTGGAGTTCCTGTGCATGTGGCTCTCAAACTGTGGCAGGGCCTGATCCAATCTGTGTATGAGTTGAGTGATGGCTCTGGAATAATATTGACAGTGGGCAAATATGTTACTCCCGGTCATCATGACATTGATGGCAATGGAATTGAGCCAGATTTCAAGCGTCCTCCAGGTTGTCACCTGTCTTTGTTCTCTTGTCTATTCTATGAATTGATGCAATCACACTCAAATTGATTATTTCGAGATTCCACAATGTGCTGACACAAAACTGTTGGTGAAACAACACAGGCCTTCAGGAAGCAAAGCAAAAGTTGGGCCGCTGTCATTTGGTAAAAGAAGCAAGCAACGCCACTCAACCACTGGAGCTTTTGCTATGATGTTTCCAGTTTGTACTTTGAGTGCTGACAGGGGGAAAGTACAGTACTACAATTGGGAACAGTTTCTGCACTTAGAGCATAGGTTTTTTTCTTGTGATTCTGGTTTATGACCACTCATACTGGGCATATATTCCTGTTGTAGGCAAAAAAAAAAAACAAAAAACAAAACTTACTGCAAGGTTTACAAAATTCCTTGTTCAGGCACATCTTGCAGGAGAAAGCTCAAAAGCTTCAATTGAAACTTGGAGATCTGTAGGAAGTGATTTATCTTGCCCTGCCCCCAATTTGAGCTTCTCATCTTTGGATCATCTGTTCTAGGAGGTTAGGACGTAGTGTCAGAAGCAATGTTGGTAAGTAAGCAAGCAGAAACTCTTGAGGTGGCTCTCTCATCTCTACTGACACCCTGAAGCCAAGACTTCTACAATGCAATCTGGGCACTTGAGACAATCTCTGGGTGCATAATTCAGCCTTGTGACGGGTACCTTCTGGTACCTTGTGACTTAGAAAGGTCCCAGAGATAAGTCCTAAAGATAGGCCCTTCTCCTACTTAAAAGCCTGTTGGAATTCGATGACACTGTATGGCACTGTTTAAGACCTACAAAAGCTGTAAGGTCCTGTACAGGCCTAGTGGCGGAACCTTATGCTACATCATCTCTCCACGGGGACGGACTCTAACAAACTTACCAACAGCCACTAATTTTTGGGTCATCCATTTGAAGCCTGCAATGAACCAGTTATGGATGGATGAACTCTGACTGCGTTCAGATTGGGTTTCACCAGGGTAACCTATACTACCGAGGTAGGTCCTTTAGGTAGGTAGGTGGGTATGTAGGGCGGCTGGTAGGAAGGTTAATAGGTAGGTGGCTACTAAATAATAGGTGCATATGTGGGTGGGTAGAACACACATGGAAGCCGGAGGAGCCCAATGAAAAAAGGGACTTCTCTGTTCACTTATCATTCATCCCTCATAATGGTACAAGTAAAAAGCAGCAGCAAAAGCCAACCCAGTCAGACCTTTATGTTGGCCGTACTCTGCCTGGGTTTTCACTCCAAGACCAATTACAATATGACACCTGGACGATATGCGTTGGAAATAGGGGATTTTTCTTTTAAAAGGAAATTTTGTAAAGCACTGGCTTTCAAAGAACGCACACGTCTGGCGTATCTTCCAAAGTTGTGCCTGACCTTACACCTAATGCACACCTACTACTGTACACAGGGTCTTAGGTAACTAGGTAGGTATCAAGGTACCTACTGATTGGCTATCTCCTCCCCCCCCCCCGCTTCCTTCTCTCTCTCCTCCTCTCGAGCTCTTCTTGTAAGAGCTTTGCAGAAGTGTGGATCTTCTGCTTATCTTTGTTTTGAGGGGTGGGGGTGCGCGTTTGTGGTGTTTGTGCGTTTGTAATGGCGGTCTCGTTGGCATCGCGTGTAGGAGGTTTGGTTAGTTTGGATGCTCGCTCTTTGCTGGGGAATAATGGTGTGTGTAAGCAGGCGGAGCAGAAATCGCATTGTTCTGTAGTGGTTGCGGGTGGCCCAGCGTTTCAGAGTCGGTTCTTCGGTGACAATAGTCCTTACACTAGTACTAGTGTTGTGTGGCGGGGGGCGATGACTGCTGGCGGATCTAAGGCTGGAGGAGGACGAGGACGAGGAGTTGTAGCGGCGGCGGGCGGGGAGGGCAGTACTGCTACCATGGCTTCTGCACCTGAACTCGTGAAGCCGAAACCTAAAGCCAAACCTCAAGAGCTGGTTAGTCATTCTGCAACCTTCGCCCTACTACGGAATTTGGTTTTTTGAAGCATTAGTAGACCCGCTGGGCGGAAGTTGGGAAGTTCTGTTTCTGACAAAGAGAGAGAGAGAGAGAGAGAGAGAGAGAGGAGCGCTTTAGTTAGCCCTGGAGGAGGGGGATGGATGGGTAAGGAGAGGAAAGGAGCTTCATGTGACTGGTTCAGCCTGTGTGTATATAGCTACATATATGTACTTCTCTGTTTGTCTGGGTTTTACTGATGTCAACGGTATCCTGGGACGTTGCAGTTGGTCACTAAGGAGGAGGGCTTGGAAATCTATGAAGATTTGATGCTGGGGAGAACGTTCGAGGACATGTGTGCACAAATGTACTACAGAGGAAAAATGTTTGGATTTGTCCATCTTTACAATGGCCAAGAAGCAGTGTCCACAGGCTTCATCAAGCTGTTAAAGAAGGAGGACTTTGTGACAAGCACTTACAGAGATCATGTCCATGCCCTCAGCAAGGGGGTTCCTGCACGGCAGGTGATGAGCGAGCTCTTTGGGAAATCAACTGGCTGCTGCCGCGGACAAGGAGGTTCAATGCACATGTTCTCGAAGGAGCATGGACTTCTGGGAGGGTTTGCATTCATTGGAGAGGGGATTCCAGTTGCAACAGGAGCAGCATTCACCTCAAAGTACAAACGGGAGGTTCTTAAAGATGAGAATGCAGATGCAGTTTCCATTGCCTTCTTTGGTGATGGAACAGCCAACAATGGTCAGTTCTTTGAGTGCCTGAACATGGCAACCCTCTGGAAGCTACCAATCATTTTTGTTGTGGAAAACAACTTGTGGGCGATTGGAATGTCACACTATAGGTCTACCTCAGATCCTGAAATCTGGAAGAAGGGACCTGCATTTGGGATGCCAGGCATCCATGTTGATGGCATGGATGTGTTGAAGGTGCGTGAGGTTGCCAAGGAGGCAATTGCAAGAGCTAGAAGAGGAGATGGTCCTACTCTAATTGAATGTGAAACATACAGGTTTAGAGGCCACTCTCTTGCCGATCCAGATGAACTCCGTTCCCCTGGTATGTTTCCTTTGTTTGCATCCCTTTGCTCACAAGTGAAATTCTTTTTCTTTTTGGTGCTGACTAGAGCAATGTATTCATGAACCATATTGGATGCATTGAATACATTATCACTAGCGAAGTTCACTGTTCAAATTGGAGACTTTTTCCTCACTGTGAGAGCCTACTCACATTCAATTACAGAGCCAGATCCCTTTTCCTAGCACAAATATTTTGTGACAAACAAAAACTTCAGTAGTGATGTGGTCCAGGTCAAGGAGTCAGTAATCAGAGCATTCTGACAAGAAAGAGGGAAAATCCCAAGAAAGTATGCATTTCTTATGTTGACATCTGTGGGTGGAGATACAGCTGAGAAGGCGCACTATGCTGCTAGAGATCCCATCACTGCTTTCAAGGCATATCTTCTGGAGAACAACCTCGTGACAGAAGCAGAGTTGAAAGCCATTGACAAGAAGATTGATGATGTGGTAGAGGATGCAGTGGAATTTGCAGATGCCAGTCCCCTGCCTATCCGGAGCCAGCTTCTTGAGAATGTCTTTGCTGATCCAAAAGGCTTTGGGATCGGCCCTGATGGCAAATACAGATGCGAGGACCCTGGATTCACTGCAGGAACTGCTCAGGTGTAATGAGTGGTCCACCCATTCTTCCTACCATTCACAAGACACACAGCTCCTGGTCCAGTCGGGAGATGCTGCTGCTGCTGCTCCTTCTGCTCCTGAGCACCAGAAGGGTGCAACTCATTTGCCATAACGCATATAGAGGAGCGTGCAGAATTATCTGTGCAATGAATTGAACCCACTCTTGTTTTTTTGCATATTCTGGCCAAAGAAAGTCATCTTGTAGGCGTAGTTTGTTTTGACCAGCAACTTAAAATTACAATAGTTCATAAATTGTGGATCAGTAAACATCTCTCAGCTCATCGTCGTCATCTTCTCCTCCTGGGGACTGTCTGATGAAGCGATTCACTGCACAGCATTGTTTGACATTAGAATGTACCAGGCTAGAAAGAAGACAAGAGTCTGAATTTGCGACATTTAAGAGGCTGACATGCAATTCACCTTCTTTGGCTGAGGCTTCTCTTGCTCCACCAAAATTTGCTCTGGTTGCTGTGAGCATCATTAGTACTGAATGACTAGCTCTGCTCCACTCTTGGAATTTCAAATGTAAGCCATGATCATGCTGAACAACAGTGGCTTGCTAGCTATAATACACTGGAATCATCATCATCATCATTATCGTCATCATTGTCTGCAAGGGCATGGTGTGTATCTTTCTATTAACCATACCAAAGAGGTGAGAGTTCCAGGACTGAAGATGGCAGAGAAGGGTGATGGCAAGGTGATGAAAATGTGATGCTTGACTGTAAAACTTAATATGTTTTAATGAAACTGCGCACCAGGCATGCTTTTATTTCTGGCTACATGTTGGATTTCATTTCTGTGACACATGAGACTGACCTCTTCTGCTTTCAACAATACACTGAGGTCAAGAAGATCTGCTTTGTCTGTCCTCTTGTGTTCTCAACAATACACCGAGGTTGAGAACATGCTTTTAATTTTGGAAGATTCATCGGTTTGGCTCCCTGAGACAGACCTGTTCTCTGCTCAACAACACACCGGAAAGACGGAGCTGTGGAGACATGCCAGAAAGATGAAATGCCATGAAATTGTTATCTGCAGCGTGTTCGCAATCTGCACTGCTAATCCCTTTCGTTGCCGATTAGAAACGTCGTTGTTTCTTTGAAATCTACATTCGCGGTAACTGCAGCGGCGGTTTGCAGATCAGGAAGAGACCTGCAACAAAAAAAGAAGAGTAAAATAGAGAGAGATGGATGTGAGGACGAACACGAGCATCTTGTTTCGTGGCGCCACAGGTATTGCTGCAGCAGAAAATGTGCTGTCGACTCTCGCTTCGTTTGCTTCGTTGAAGAATAGAACATCATTCTTGGCGTTCTCGCGTCCCTGTTGTTGCAAGCAGGCTACGAAGGCAGTCGCAACAACCTCCAGCACTCGGTGCCTCCTCCAGCTTGCAGATTGTCGCCGAACTCGCGGCGTCAGAGGTCTAACATCTACTCAGCGTGAACAACAAGGAGGCACGATGGTGCGTTTTGAAGCGCAAAGCAAGGATTTCGTAGGAAGAAGTGCGAAATGCGCAAGTGAAGAAGAAGAAGAAGATTTGGAGACCAGGATGAAAATGGAAGAGAATGCTGCTAGTACTACAGAAGCAATTACGAGCGCATCCTCCTCCTCTTTAATCATGCAAGAGACTTTGGAGCGCATACGCACGGCTGGTATCATCGCCTGCCTCAGATCAGAAAGGTAGGGTTTCTGTCACCGAAAAACTCTTGCAAAATCAGTGTGAATTTGCTGGTTTTGTTGTTCATATTCTACTACGTGTCCAATTTCAGCAATAGGACCAGAGCTTATTAGCACCAGTTTCTGTCCTAGAGAGTTTGAGATTGTTAACCATCTGCCAGAGAAAACCAGAGAGACAATGAGGGGACCGGGACACGCCCCTTCTTAGTTAGTGGTACCACCAGAAGAAACTAAGTTACAAGCTGGTAGGCAACAGGATATACAGTAGCACATTTGTTTGTGAACTTTGCTGAGACAATTGCACCTATTATTCTGTGTTGTTATAAGGTTGTTTGTATGTGATGTCGTTGCTTTTTTTGTTGAAATGTTTTACCTATGCGCACTTTGTTTGTTAATGAAGAGAATGGTGAAATGCAGTCCAGAGCAGGCTGTTGATGCTGGTCGTGCAGCTCTTGATGGTGGAATAAATGTGGTGCGTGACGCACAGCTATCCTGCGAACCCTTAATGTGAGAGAGGGAGGAAGTGAGCATATCTATAAATATCTATGATGATGATGATGATGAGACATATTGAGACATATGAACCCTAAAACCCCTGATCATTTTTGTTTCTTCAACATGGAAATACTTATGCCCCACAAGCTGAGGAATCAAGGTTTGTGTCCACATAAGACATATCTTCCATCTTCATCTTGCTGAGAACTGACAACAGTGATAAATTCGCCCCTGGACAGCTGGAGGTGACAATGACAACCCCGGGAGCCTCAAAGGTTTCTCACATCCTCACATTCTGATGATGTTGAGCAGAATTCTTCATTCAAAAGAGTACTGTGTTCTTAATAGGAGCAAGAATGGTGCACATATGTCTTTGAAGAGCTTAACTATTTGCTGTAATGGGACATGGTCCAACTACTGTATATTCATGGTTCCCTGAGTTTTGAATTGATCTTTCCTTTTGATTCAGGTGATCATGAAGCTTGTCCACGAGTACTCATCAGCGTTAATTGGGGTCAGCAGAGCTGCTAAACTTTTGTTGGAAACCAAGTTCTAACTCACCAATCTTTGGTCACACACCACCTGCAATTTTGTTTCTCCATTACAGTGCTCTTTTATATCACAAATCTCATGAGTCTCAGTTTCACCTGTACTGACTGGATGTCATATTTTGGGTGCAGGCTGGTACAGTTTTGACATTGCAAGAGGCAGGTATTGCAAAAGAAGCAGGGGCAAGGTTTCTTCTGAGCCCTGTTGCCATCCAGGTGTGTCCCAGCCACATGACCTTGATCATGATGTGTGTCAAATTAACTCAAGTGATGATAACATCCATCATGCAAGTTAATTGTGCATCAATGTTGGGGTTTTGGTCTAGGAAACAGTTACTGCACACAGCAATGGTCATGTGCTCTTCATACCAGGGGCAATGACACCAAGTGAGGTATGATCTATGCCTCTAAATTTCTCTTTTTGAATAGGTTGTATTGAAGCATAAATGGACAGTAAAGCTTACGTGTCCCATCTGGGATGCAGGTCCTGAGTGCATTCAATTGGGGCGCAGCAGCTGTTAAGGTATACAATTATGTATTTGTTTGCTTACTTATAAACTGTTTTTGCATATCTTGTTGGCTTGAATGCTTCTCAAAAATAAATATGGGGACTTTTCTCTTTCACTATCTACATGCATTTGTGTTGTTGACATGATTGAGCACCTTTGTTCCACAGATTTACCCAGTGTGCCTTCTTGGAGGTGTTCAGTTTGTGCGGGCACTCAAGAAGCCATTTCCACATATACCTTTAATTGCCTCCAGTGGCATTGGTTTAGGTGAGTAGTTGTCATCAATAGTCTGATTCAACAAGCCTCATGTTGATTGGATTTCTTAAAGACCTGTTGATCCAATATAGCTGAAGTTGTAATAGGGATTGTGATGTGCATTTGTTGGGTTCTTGGCATTGCAGATATGGTGGAGTCATATATAAGTGCAGGTGCAACAGCAGTGGTTTTGTCTGACTCAATTTTCATGAAGAGTGCGATGGACAAACATGATTACCACCAAATTAGACAACAAGCCACAATTGCTGCTTCAAAGTGTGCAGTAGCTGCTACAAAAGTTGCTCTTGCTGGGAAACAGGGTTCGTAGCAGGGACATCACATCCCAGGTCAATCCCTTCAGCACAAAAAAGCAAAGATTAAGGAACTCTTTCAATTCTGTAACTTGGCTGGACTTTTCAGAGTCATGAACTAAGAACCTACTGAAGAACTTCAGGTTACATACTGACTTTTAGTAAGATCAAAACTCTTCCTGACTATGGGACTTGGTTGAAAGTGAACACATGCAGGTTTTGGTGGAATGACAATGTTCCTCATTCCCTGTATTGCCAATTCAAAGCTGCACAGAAAATTCAAGGTGTGGTTGTCAAGCAAGATGGTAACATTGTACTTGTGCTTGAAAACAAAGGAGCCAACAAGTCCTGCTCTTTCTGATTGAACAAATTGTGGGCAGATATTAGGTTAAACTCCTGTACATCAAATTAGAAAGTCACATATCAGGATCATTGCAACTGTTCAAGAAAATTTTCATAGTTCTCAAATCAGTCTAATTCTCATATTTTCTGCATCTTTAGAATACCCTCACCCAACATACAAATGCTGAATGTTAGATCCAATGTCACTCAGGAGAGATTCTGTACTTGATCCTTACCTTCTGAGGTCTTAATGAATGTGGCAGAATCTCTTCCACTACAATTACCTGTCCTAATGCAGATTACAGTGGATTTTCTGATGCAAAGAGAACTAAAAGAGTGCCAAACAAAGGTATCAAAAGTAAAATCAAGAGAAGGTGTTCTGCCTGAGAGAGAGAGAGAGAGAGAGAATACTAAATCACTTCAAGTTGAAACAGGTATGGTGGTTCCCTGCACAAAATAGAGACGGGCAAAATAGAAGAAGGTCATGCAATCAATCTCCCTTTTTGTTTTTCCAGATGATTTGGATTCTTGGAGATTCAAAAGGGGGTTGGCATTGTTTTCTTCCAAAACAAAAACTGACAATCTCTTTGATAAGAAAGTTTCTTATACTAATCAGATTAATTTCTGAACTCACAATGAATTATTCTTGAAACCCTAAATCTAATCTCTAGCAGGAACTGTGCTGTGCAACCCTAAATGTATTCCCCAGGAGGTGAGCACAGAGAGAGACACACACAGACAGTTGGAGAGAATGGGATAAAGAGAGAAGCTCATTTATAAACACTCTGTAGTAACCGCACCATGATCAAGCTTTGGCCCCAGTGCGTGCCCCATATGCAGTTTACTCGCAGTTTTTCGTGGACTTCTCTACAGTCGAAGCTGAAGACATTTTCCTTTTCAGGACTGATGATCGACTGATGGGTTGTCAAGCCTATTCGCGAGGCTTATCTGCCATCGCTACTACTACTATAATCTGAGTATCAATGGTGATCCTGGATTTCTGGGACGTTGTAAATGCTGGATGAGCCAGAGTAATAAGAAGAATTGCCGGAGTAATAAGGAGAAGAGCCAGGGTCTTGGGTTTGGAGCTTGAGCCGTCTTCTCCATGCTTCCTTTGTGGCATTCGTATTTCATGTGAAGGCTCGTCTCGTCTCGTCTCTCTTCGACTCATATATGCTATATCTTCCTAGTATTTGAGAACGACTTTGTGGTGCACTCACTCAACCAGGGAGGTGGTGTTGCTGTTGGTTTTCCTTCCTTCTTCAGAAATTTCTCGCGGATTTTCTCGCGGAGGTGCACAATTCGTCATTCATTGAAGAAGATTTCAGGTTTGAACTTATGATTCAATCTTTGAGGTTGTAGTCTTTGGATTCACCATTCTCTTTTGACCTTCCCGTGGACATGTATCCTTAGGATCTTCTTTTTGTTCTTCTTGTTCTTCTTGTTCTTGTTTTTCCAATGTCAACTTTCTTTGTGGTAGAAAGGAAGTTTTTCTTAGACAAAACAGAGGAAGAAGTTTTGTTTGAACTTATCAGAGGCAGGAGAAGATCGGAAGTCAATTTGTAGAATCAACTACAATCATTGTTACGGCAGGGTGATGATGCTTCAAGCTGCTGCAGAAATGATGTTAAGCCAAAAACCCTGGACATGAATTCTGGAATGCAGGATTTCCATCTCAGATTTCTCCCATAGCTTTTTTTAGGGTTTTTGTTTTCTTTCGAGTAGAATCTTGACCTCTCTTTCTGAGTGTCTCTTTGTGTAAATGATGAGCAGTACCCTTGACATCTTTGTTACAGGAGGGATTTTTGGCTTTGGTTTTCCAAGCTTGGCTAGTGCTGGAGCGCTGCTCTCAGCAAGTGCCTTCTGTGCATCCCATCTCTCACATCCCACAGCTTGTAGGGGTGAGTGTTTTCTTGAACCTTAAGGTGGAATTTTAATCCCTCTGAGTTGCAGACCACAAGGATCTTTCTCTAGTGATGAAAAATAGCCTTGACATTATCTTCTTCTTCACAGGGATTTTGTCTTTGATCTCCAAGTCTCTCGAGTGGAGCGCTCTCTCTGCAAGCCCCTTGTCTGAATCTGATTTCAGCCTTCCAGATGGTGCTCTCCTCCTCTTCCCTGTGCTTTTCATTTTTTAGGGTTTCTCAATTTAGACCTATCTGCAACAGCGAAAAAAATTGGCAAACAAATGCTGGGACACCACAATGCTGATCTTGCATTTCTAGAACATTAGCCAGATGAGGAAAGGGTTACATGTTCTTCTGACTGTAGATCTGAGTGTGACAAATATCTCTATACAATTCCAGAGTGCGTTTTCTTCTGTTTTGAGAGAGCAGTATAGTAGTGTGTTCAGTTGGTGTTGCGGGCAGTTTTAAGGATTTAGTTGTCCTCACTTCAACAAAGGAAAATTTCTGGATTGCCAAATTGATTGCCGGTGTTGTTCTCATCATCTTCTTTCCTGAATTGAGGATTGGGTTTTTAACCCCAAATTCTATGTTGCACCCGATCCGTTGTTGACAGGTTTGTGGGAGGTAGCTGACAGGACGTTTTGGAAGCCTTTAAAGGCATGTCAAAATGATGTCAAGATGTTAGAATAGAGCCTAACATTCAACCTGTGTTTGCATCAAGCATTTCTCTCAGTATCAACTTGTCATGTATCTGTTATAATGTATTCCTTTCTGGGGACATTGTGGGTTGGGGGGGTGGGGAAATTTAGGCAATGTTTATAAGAGTGAAGCGCAAGAGGACCACTTTCTTTCTGCATTGTGATCCTTCGGAAATGGTTCTTGAAACAAAGCAGAAGCTGCATACCCTCAGTGACTTCCCAGTTGATCAGCAGCGCCTCATTTTGCTCAGCACCAAAGCTGCTCTTGATGATAACAGGAGCCTTGCTGATCAAAAGGTTACACATAACCTTACACTCAAATGAAGGTGGCTATGACTAGCTTTGGTCTAAATCAACAGATCTCTCTATGAGTTACAAGTTTTGGAAGGCTGACTGACACATGTGTCCATCAGCCCCATGGCAATTTAAGTGAAACCCAACCTTATAGCCTTGTAGGTCAGAAATATGACCTACCACTTTCAAGCAGGATGGTATCTACCCTTCTGTAACATTGTAAATTGGTGGCACTTTGAAGAATTGAGGCATGCACGGTCATGGATCTCCAAGCATATACAGGAATAATATGCAAACTGACAAACTGTCCTGAATTATCTGGTGTTGTGCAGGTTGAGAATGATGCAGTGGTTGCTTTGACATTGAAAATACCAGGTTTAAATTTTGATCCTTATTTTGACCACCCATTTTCTCTATAGATGATGAATATTATGACTACATTCCAACTAAATGTCATAGTTGGATGCTACAAATGAATTCTTATGATGCATGTGGTGCTGCAGAAACTGGAGAGTGGGAGGATGTGAATATTGAGAAGCCAGCAGATCATGCCAATCTGATTGAGTCAGAAAGTAGTTGAACCTTGAACAAGCATATTTAGGTCATGATTTTCATTCTCAGGGATGTTGACATGCTCCGCATCTCTTGTCTTGCTTTCGTCACTCATGATTTCTTGTGTTGTATATCTGTTTGGTGACTTGGGTTTTTACCATTTTGAAGGATTCCTATTTGATTCAGAAAGCTTTAGAGGTTCGAGTTTGTTCTTATGTTTGGAGGCTAGTTTTGTCTCTGACACTTTTGACTGCTGGAAGGGGTCATGTTGGGTTGCTATGGCACTCTTATAATGGCTTATCATACAATTCAAGCCTTCTTTACTGGATTTTACCACTGATTTAATTTGTGAAGCTAATATGTGAATATACTTCTACAGGAACGTGAATGAGACCCTCTTGTATGCTTTTGGTTTCCTTGTCTTTGTTTAGTGCATACTCCAAACACTAAATACTTGTGTTACTGAAGGGATTTGATTTGGCTGCCTGTTTGGGTGGGTATCACATTGGATTCCGTTACATGATGTGCTATATTGAACCTACTGAATAATGAGTAGCAGCATGTGCTTGAGCTCTTACTGATAACCTGTCAAGTTGCAACCAAAACTGGACTCTTTCCAGGTGCATGGCAAATGCTAAGAGAAACATTGAACAAAGACTCCTAAGCAAGTTGCTCCTTCATATCTTACAGATATGCTATATTATGTTGGAAATACCAAACTCTCAGATATATCTTCATGTAGATGTTAATGCATCATGCCATTGGGTTGAAGTGGGAGAACAGAATCTAAACTGGTGTCAAAGGTACCCAGTACACAGTGGGCTCAACACCAAGAGGACATGGCATACCTACAGAATTGTGGATTCAAGGGCTCATCACATAAGGTAAGCAATCAGTCCTTAAAATTTTCTGTGCTTGGTACTACATAGCTGTTGTGGAATTGTTAAAGATTTAGTGTTTCAAGAAGTACATCATGTATAAGGTAGGCAGTTGTGACCAACTGACCAGGCACCAAATTAATCCATTTATTATAGGAGTTTAGAATCACCCAAAAGGAAGTTGTGACCAACTGACCAGGCACCAAATTAATCCATTTACTATAGGAGTTTAGAGTCATGCAAGAGGAATAGATGGATGCCTTGGCCTAGAGTCTTCTTGTTCTGTTGTAGAACTTCCTATGCACATGTTGGCTTCACAGAACTATATTTCTTGTACTGCAGTTGGATGTCTAGGAGTTCTTCATCTTTATCTGTTGTTCTTGTACTACTGTTTATTTCATCTCATCATTTTCTTAAAGTTCTTGACAATCCCTTTGTAATTCAGAACTTTTGTACATGGTGGATTCAATGATCTTCTCCAGGTCTGGATGTCCCTGCTTTTCAATGGTGGAACTATATGAAACTTACCTCAACTCCTTAATTTTAACAATGGATCCAGATAGTACAAAGGAATTCTTATAGTGAAAGAAAAGGACTTATTTTTCAATTAACTATGTCCTACTCAAATAACTAGTACAATTTACTATGTACTACACAAGCGAATAATATATGGGTTGAAAGGAAGGTTACTAATGTTCTAGAGTTGACTTCGCCAAAGAAGAACCAAAAGATGTTATTTCTTACTATTGATAAATTATCATAAAGGTTAGTTACTTTAAAAGGATTAAGGTGAAAATTAGGTAGTTGGGCCAAGTGGATGGAATTGGTAATAATCAAGCTCAAGGCTCATCAAAATAATTAAGGCAAAGAAAAGGATGGATCCTTCAAAATTCATTGGTCATGAAGATTATTATGTTATCGTGAATGGGGGATGAAATTCTTTTCTTGTTTTCATTGAATGCAAGGATTCTGATCCTAATCATCATTGGAGAATGGAATCATTTTCAATTCCCATTGGTTCATGAAATGAAAGGAGGTCATTGATTAAAATGAATGTTATTCTACGCTTGTTACATTTTAGTTTAAAGATACGTATTACATGTGTTTTTGTTCCATGGTTTTTCATTTTTTCCTCTCCCAGAATTGATCAATCTAATGTGCATTCCTTCTCATTAAAACTCAAAACCCATTAACCATGTATTGGAATAATTCAATTTAGTTGGAAATGGGTCTATCATCATTATCACAAAAAAATTCAAGCACATTGATAATGAAATGCACTATGATTTCAAGTCTACCCAAAAATCAAATTTGTAGTGAAATTTGATGAGCTTATAAGGACTTCTTGTTTGGACATAGATTCCTAGACTTATTGGTTAAAATCAAAGCACAACATGACTAATGAGTCTATTGTAGATGTGTAGTTTATGTGTTTTGCAAGAAAAATTTCAAACTTATTAATGCTCACTAAAGTTGCTAATTGTAATTTCAATTTGATTGTGGACTCAAAGAATCTAACATAATTATTGATGTTAATCTGAAGTTGAAATTTGATTTATGGACTTGAACAATCCAGCTTAGGACTCTAATTGCAACTTGTAATTTGATTTATGGACTTGAAGATTCCAACTTAAATATTGCTGCTAATTGCAAGCTTTAATTTGACTTAAAGACTCAAAAAAATGTAGCCTAATTGTTGCTCCTAATTGCAAGTTGGAATCTGATTTATGGACTTGGAGAATCCAGCTTGATTACTACTATTAATTGTAAGTTGGAATTTGATTCATATACTTGGAGAATCCAACTTAATCCAATGTGTAAGTTAAAGGACTTGATTTGTGGCTTTGAAATATGCAAGTTAAGGTCTGTTGCTAATTGCAAATTAAAGGTTGATCTATGGACTTGAAGAATTCACCTTAGAGCAGGAGCAATCTTTGACTGTGAGTGCATGTGTGGTGAATGGAGCACAAAACATATTCACCTGAAATGGGTTTTTGTGAAATGGAATATTACATGAAAATCAACCACTTTTTCAGATGCATGTGATCTTCATTAATTAGGCTAGCAAAAAAACAATTTGGAGTTAGGTAATATGTTAAGTATATTCTATTCAACAAGGACTAATATAAGGCTACTTTATGAAGATTGGATAAATGAATCCAATAGAGAGATGAGGATCAACTGTAGTTATGATAATTTAATGTAATTTTTGTACTATGTTAAATATTATGCTTTTGTTTATATTTGCTTGGCTTATAATTGATCAAAACCATATACCAAAAAAAAAAAACATGTTCAAGTTAATGCAATTTCAGATTTCAAGAATTGACATCCAAATACACAAGTCATGTGAGAACGAAAAGTTGTCAAAGACGCAACCCTACACCATGAATCCAAATTCATTCAATTGGGCTTAAGTGTTTATGCATCAAAGTATTTGCAATCAATCCAATTTTTTATTTTTTTAAATTTATTTATTCTTTCTCCTTCTCCATGCAACCCTCCTCTTTGCATCCTACTATACTATTTTAGGGGTGAAATTAGATATAGTTTAGGGTTCTTGAATAACCTTGTTTATAAATGAGGTTAAGTAGCATGAGTAGTTTTGCTTGAATTCTTGTTCAATAAAGCACATCAAGTAATCAATGAAAACATCCAAAGTTTAAAATCTTTTGCAAGCAATGTTCTACATATTTCCTTGTCCCCATACCCAAAATCAATCTAAAAGAAAAAAAGACAATGAGAAAACACATGTTTTCAACAAAAATGTATACATTTATGAGAAAATTGACTTTCTTTTGAACCCAAAGACTTTCATGTCATAATAAACATCCACCACCATGATCAATTAAGTTCTCAACCACATATTCACCCTCCAAAAAAAGTTACCCTATCAATTTTATGAACCCTAGGAGAAAGGAAAACCCAATACCATCAATTGTGCCATGAACATCTTTAATATTTGAGCTCTTGTAAAACACCAAAACATGAACATCAACTATGTTTAAGAACAAAACACACAACAAAATCATGGAAGATAAACTTGCCCAAATATTGTGATTCCATGTAAATCACAACTTTAACATTGACCTAATATGTGAGCCAACATTGATCATCATCATCAATGACTTGGCAGTTATTAGCATGATCATTTAAAAAAATTGAAACCTCCCACTTTCACAACCCTACTTCCCAATTAACAAGGCCAACAATTAAAACATTTAATACTTTTCATTTCACATAAATTGGGAGCTTGTAATTTAGGTCCAAACATTGGCAACATTATAGATGGATGTAAGTGTTTTTAATGAAAAGCAAAACATGAAAATGGGAAACTTTGTGAATGATGATTACAAAAGACACCTAACTTGCACATTTCTTTGAATAAACAAAAATTCACAACAAAAATGGTAGACAATATGCTGCATATTTTCAACTTGGTTCTAATTTGGAAAGGGAAAAGGTTGGAGAACATTACAACAAGAAAAAAAACTAAATTGGAAATGGATTTTCATTTGAATGTAACAACTATTTGGCCACATCAAGTAATAGCAACATAATCAACTAGATTGAAAAACGTCCATTTAGATATGGGTAAATGCAAGGTAATAGAAAGTAATAACATCTTTTTGAATCATTGTGATTAGTTATAACTAACTAATGTGCTAGCACAAAATTATCCAAAAACATTCTTGAGACAATGCTAGATAATAACGCTTAAATAATGTTTTTACATTGTAACACTATGTTAAAAAATATCAACTATGAACTTTAAAATGTATTGAAGGGTATTTTATATTATTGGATTACTTTCAAACTTATTCAAATGTTAGATTGATATATTAAACATGGTGCTATACAAATATAACACATATTTCCAACATTAATTTAATTTACAAAACTTGTAAACATTATAAAAGAAGGTTGGTTGTGAGTGAATTGATCCTTACTAATGTGATTACACCCATATGTGTTTAATCAAGTTATTGATTTGGATTGATTCAAAAGTTGAATACTTGGGAAGAAATTATGGGTATAAAAAAGGTTTTGAGAATGATGAAATTAATTTACAAATAATCTATAAGCAACATCTCTTGAGCCATTGTAAGCTCTCATGGAACAAAATTATTATCACTTTCCTTCCAAAGATGCCTCCTCTCAAGTGTACAACCATTAGAAAACCTCTTCAACAAATGGGTCCACATTTTGAAAGTTCATTCCAAGATAAGAAAATTCAAAATAAAAATTTCTTTGCAAATTTGGACTCAACAATATTTTAGAGAAACCTCACATGTCTTTATAAATTAAAAACCTAACCAACATTGTTAGCCATGAAATTTGTCCCAAATCCTTAATTATTCAGAATGGTGTAAAAGCATTTTGCTCAAACACTTGGAGATGATTTACACATTACTTGACCAATTTCTCCATTAATTACTCAATTATGTGAGAAGATGTCTATCACTAAAGCAAAAACAAATTTAACAATGTGAAATTTTCTAATGGATTCAAAAGTTCTGTGAAATCTTTAAATGGGGATTCATAAGTTAACATTTTGTGACGATTTGTGATGTTTTATGAATGGGATTAAGAAATAACAACTGAGTTGATCCCTAAAGTGTAAACAAAAAATGGCACTAATGATTTTTCATCAACTTTTGATAGTGGCACAAAAAATTGTAAAACCATGTTCAAAATTTACAAAAGTTTGCATATGGGGCATTTTGCCCATCCCTAATCCATATTTAAGGTTGATTGCTACAAAAAGTGCTAGTTCCAAAATGATGAACAAGATAGAAGTAAAAGATATATCATTTAAAAAAAGTTTTTTTTTTTTTTTTAATGCACTCAACCTTCTATTTTCATTCATCTTTCTTGCTCCTTGTAATAGCAATTAATCAATCCTTCAATCGAAGGGGAAAAAAATTTCTGCAATTAACCTTCTTTTTTGTATTTGTATTTTCCTTCTCCTTCTAATAGCAATTAATCAATCCTTCAATTACTACGATAACACTAGCATTTGATATGCATTGATTTTTGGCTAAAAATACTTTGGTCATAGTTTGCTTTAGCTTTCATGATGAAAAATAAAAAATTATATGTTTCTTTCCTTTCTTCTTTCACAAAATTTTTGCGTCAAACTTCAAACCATAGACTTTAATGTTCGAAAGCATAAATCCTTGTTTTTCTAAACCTAAGAAATTGATGGTGACAATCAATCTCATCAATTTGCATTCAAGGATTTTTAATATTCATGAAATGTTTATGTCGAGATATTGAAACAAAGCTTGAGCAATGAAAAAAATTCACCTCTCAACAAAACATTTGTCACAATGCCCATTTGTTGCAAAAAAATGTGAAAAAATGTGATTCTATGCTTGTAACTAGGTATGAATGACACAAACATACGTTCAAAATGATTGCAAGAAGTTCTCTTTACAAATTAGAACTAAAGGTCCTCCACATTGGTCCTACACTCCATACCACTTGAATTATTTCCATTACACTTTCAAACAATACAAGTCCCTCTAAACTAGACCTACCCTTCCCCTACATCTTGTACATGTGAATGATAAAATATGAATTCAAAACTAATTATGTGTAAGTAAAGATCCCAAGTTTATGGCCTAACCCTAGGACCTTTATTTTAGTAATGTCCCAAATTGAAGTTATCATAAGGTCATTCATGATGAGAATTTCAACACTATGGTTTTCAAGTTACAAATTACAACCCATAAACCTTTCATTAGTGACCTATTCATTATCTCAAGGCACCACCTTGGGCTTTCATTGGTGCAATGATTTTATAACCCTTCATTATTTGGATGAACATTTTACAAGCATTCTTTCCAATGGATGAAAAGAAAGTATCTTGATTTTCATGAAGATGATTATGTTTGGTAAGGGGTGCGTGTGAGGCCATTAGTTATCGCACATAGTCTCAAGACATCCATGCCTTTAGTAACTGACACCTTTTCCTTTGTTGTTGGTTACCTAATTCACAACCTTAAACATGTGTAGATCTCCCTCAAGGTCTGCTTATTGTTTACTGTTTACAATTTTACATCCGTTTGGGACCAGAAAATCCATTATATGAAAAACAAATCATGGAGGACAGATAGTCCTTTAGTACTGGCAACATGCCACAAACTTGGCCATGGCGACTATATTCGTAGTCTGCATGAGCTTAGCAAGAGTGCTAATGTGGGTGAGGGGTAGGGCCGAACAAAAGTGTTCCCTAACTTTCTATGTATTTGGATAGACAAGGAGCAAGTGTTTTTCATCCTCAACTTTCCCCAAGTCACAGCCCTGATAAAGCCTCTCTGCATATGGCATGCCCTTCCACGCACCTAACACAACCTCAAGCTACATGTTGCCACATCGAAATCGAGCCAAAGCTTTTTGTAACTTAACACAACTAATGTCACACAAGTAGTTTTTGCTCTCGTATGAGATACCCTTGAAACGCAAGTATCTTGTTTGCACATTGGTCCCAATTTCGCGATTAGTAAAAAAAAATTTCAATGAAAGCCTGTCGCATATTATTTTTCACCCTTTTTACATTCAACATTATGTGGGGAAAACTTTGGGGGGGGGGGGGGGGGCTCTTAGCCTCTTAGTTGGTTGGGCCTCTCGCCGTAGATCTAACACCAGACTACACAAGCTGTAGCACGACTAGCTTAGCCATCTGATCTCCCACCCGTACGTTGTGTGTGTTGCACTAGAGTACTTGGCTCTCAGCCTAGCCTCTCACCCTTATTAGACAGGTTGGATGTATGTGTTTTGTTCTAGGAGCCATTCCCAATGGCGGTTGAATAGCCCTCGCTTGTAATGCACAAGCCGTTGCAGGTTGAGGCGCCATTTCCAACAACGATTGAACCAAAGGCAAAAAACCTGCCACCTCCTAGGGCTGATTCTTGAGTAGCCATTTTTTCACAAATCTAGCCCAATATTTTTTTCCCATAACAAGCATAGTGAGTTGGGCTTCCCATGCCTTTCCTAATATGCGGTTTTAAGTGAACGCGCTCACACGGTTATAATATAACAACAATTGTCCCCATGCAAAGTGTTGAAAGGGGAACTTGCCAAATTTTGCCAACACAATGGATGTGCTAGTTGTTTTTCACATCCCAAGCAAGGACTTGAGGAACCATCGGTACACTACTTCAATAGTTTTTATTTTCTTAGAGTCCACCCAAACTTCATAAGCATAACTTGTTATGGAACGCACCAGCGTGTTGAAGAGGTCACAACGTATTTTAACATCCATAATATGTAGCTTCACACAATGGCGGTTTAGTGCGAATAATGAATGCATGTTGGCGGACGCTCCATTGTAGTGTCCAGGTTTGAGGTGGTCTCGAGTAGGATCCCTAGGTATGTGAAGGTTTACACACACTCAATAGTGTCACCTTCAAACACAAATTCTTAGCATGGGTCGGTAGAATTGAACACCATAACTTTTGGTTTTTCACGTTCACCCTAAGCCCATGTTCAGCACAAAATTGCTAGAGTGTGTCTAACTATTACTGCAGTCCCACCTCTGACTTTGACATTAAAGCGAGGTCATTTGCAAAAAACAACAACCACACGTGCAAGTCTGTTAAGGCCAGTGCATTGCATTCTCTACCGTCCAAATGCCCTTCCAGGGCATCCAAATATAGCCCAAACAACAAAGGGCTGAGAGGACAACCTTACTTCACACCTTGTTGGCACCTGAAGTTGGACGTGACACCTTCACTTGGGTGGTTGATGTATACGGTATCCTTGGCATACATTGCTTACAGGCATCGAAAGAAACGTCCCTTCACCTCGAGGCCATTCAACACTTGCCACAACATTTCACATGGCACAATGTCGAACGCCTTTTTGAAGTCCACAAAACAACAATAGAGTGGCTTCTTTTTTGCCTTGCTCTGTTCTATCATAGTCCACAATATGAAAAGTTGGTCAATAGTGTAGTAATCGTTGCGAAACCCAGCTTGACCTTTAGCATGCAACCCATGTTGTTTAGCCCACTTGCTTAACCTTTTATCAAAGAATCATAGCAAACAACTTTGCTAGGATAGGCCCAACCATTATCCCCTTGTAGTTGTCAAATTCAGAGGCATCACCCCCTTTAAAAAGCGCATGGACCACCCCAATGGAAAGGGCTTTTGGAAAGTCCTTCGCTAGAAAGCAATTGAATGCTGTCAATAGTGGCATGTGTAGCAGCTTTCCTACATCCAAAATGAACTTAGCTTTCATACCATCCAAATCAACAACCTTATTCCTTTGTAGCTTTTTTAGTACTTAAAGTAGCTTAGCAAGTGTTATATTTGTGTTCAAGGTGTGGCTAGGCAGAGGTTCTATCGCTTAAGCCGAGTGATCAACTAGCAACTGTACGGGTGGCAGAGATTGGCCAACTAGCCCGTGGAAGTTTTCCGGAAGCATAGTTCCATTAGGATTCTTGTGAGTATAAAAACATGGTCTTGTTTTTTAATAATATATTTGGAGGTAATGCTATAGAGCATAATTTTGTCTCCAAGTCTCTTATTTTAATTTTTTTTCAAAAAGTGGAGAACTAATCTTTGTACATATATTTGATGAAACACATGAGATAAGTTCTTTTTTTCTTTTTGGTATGTTATGAAATATTGAAAGAACGTTTTTATTTACATTAAGTATATATTTGAAAATGTTGATTGCATATTTGACTAGTGTGGCCTGTGCTCTTGGCCCAAGGTTTACCATGTCCTCCACTGATTTTTCCTTCCAAAACCTGGTTTTTTTGGAATTTATTTAAATTTCCAGTGGCAGAAATCACTTAAAAATCAATATCTCCCCCACATTCTGAATCCAAATCTTACCAAATAAATTCCATTAAATCCTGCTCATCAAGATCTTTCCAGCAACACCAAAGGGCACATTCCAATTCCTCCTAGATTTTCAGCTACGATTTAATTTAATTTGATTTTCAGTGAAGAAATCATTCAATATTCAAGAACTTTTGCACCGCGAGTCCAAACGTCGTGGAACCAAGCCCATGCACCCCTCCTCCTTCGAGAGCTCTCCAACGACACCAAGAACACGATCTGAAGCATCCCGGTTTCGGTGATCTCATAACTACAAAACAAAACAAAACAAACTACCTTCCTTCATAGATAGATGTGCTAACCAAAAATGTTGAGTCTTTACAAAATGTGTAAGAAGAGCCCCCCTAGAAATGGAAGATGAGCTTGTTTGTCAAGAGGGAAATCTTATAGGATTTAAGGTGCCTTCCTAATACATTGCAAAATCTCTAACAAGTAATTTCAAAACTCTTTAGTATCGGTTGCTGTTGTCTCGATATTGTCGAGAGTTTGAATGAACTTGTTGATTACAACTCATGTGATCGTCATCTCATCTGTTGCACCATCTGCTTCAGATCGGCATGAAATTCGGCATGAGATTCTTTGTTAATTGTAGAAAAGTTTTTTTTCAATTTTTTTTAAAATTGGGAGGTAATGGGTGGATGGGTGATTACTAGAGGCAAGAAGTGGAGAAGAAGCGGCTGGTAAAGGAAGCAAAAGCTGGGGAAATGAAGAGATATGAACAACAGCGGGCTCAACAAGTGATCTACAATGCTCAGGTTCTTCCAGTCACCCTTGCTTTGATACTCGTTTTTCTCTCTCACAACAAAAAATCCGTGTGAAAAAACGTTGGAAGATTGAAACCGGTTCAATGCTTTCATTTGTACAGGTGACAGCAGAGAAGATCATTGTGAAGGCAAAGGAGGAAGCCTTAATGATTACAGCTAAAGCGAACGAGGAGGCACAAAATTCCATAGCTGATGCAACCATGGAAACAGAGCGGGTAAGTGGATTCTCTGTCTAACAAACCACGGTTTTTTGCAACCCTAAACCCTAAACCCTTAAAGCCCTAAAAATGATGTAGGGTTTTTGGGGTTTATTCACAACAAACCTTGAAAAGCATCATGGGTCATTTTGAAAATCAGATTCCACTCTTCTTCTATATCATTAATTTGTAGTCTTGAGGCTTTGATGCTGAATTGAAATTTCTGGAAGCTTTTGAACTTTGCCAGAGAACAAAAGCTTGGTGCCTAATTTCATTAGATGACATTTGGTCATATGTGGGTGACAGATGAAGGCAGAAATAGAGGAAAGAAAAAAACAAGAGATTGCTGAACTAGAAGATCGAGTGCAAAAATTGAAAGCTATGGGTCAGCTACCAACAACTGAAGAGCACTGTTAAAATCCCTTGTGAAAGTCTCACCTGCCATCATGAGTGAAGCTTTTCCATCTCTAGATCCACATGTCCAAGGTGAGCTCACTTACTCCTGCCGTCACATTTCCACTTCTAGATCATTTCCAAGGTGAGCCTGACCAGGCTGCCATCATGAGTGACCCTAATTTCCATCTGTGGATCATGTCCAAGGTGAGCCCACACAGGCTGCCATCATGTGCAAATCTTTTCCATAGACTCTGGTCATGTCCAAGGTAATGAGCTTGCATATAAGAGACAGCAGCTTCATGCCTGCCATATCCAGACCTGTGTCCAAGGGGACTTCAACTGTAGGATGTAGATATTTGGTGATTGATATCCCTGACGTTGGAAAGAATGAGTTTTTCATACTGGTAATTAGGTGGGCTTGTAGAAAACATGAGAAAGTGTGCATTTGTAGTTTCTCAGGCTATGGCACATTCACAATCATAGAAGCCAGAATGGCTGACTGCAGTGCTCCTCTGGTCCCAAAATCATTTTTTGTGTAGGTCCACAGTGCAAAGCATTGTGAAAGCTTTGTACAGAAGATCTTCTCAGTAGCATTATGAGATGTGAAATATAAGGAGACTTACTTTGCAGGAAATGTGTATCAGGTAATTGTGACACTTGTAGGGTTGATGTGTGGATTACACTTGCATAAATGCATGGAATCCCCAGTCACACACTTAGCAGTCCCATACGATCAGCTATGTTCGGTTAATTGGCTCATCACTAACACACATCAACTATTCATAGTAACCCGCACTGTTGAGCTGGCAACCTAGTCCATAGAACTTCTGACATTTTCTGCTTCCATGATTCCCAATGAATCCTCCCAAAAAGTCCCAAATTTAACAATGATGTTCCTATAGTAGTAACTACAATGTTCTTATATTTACCCGTATTGCTTCATGCAACATGCCATGAAATTGAAGTGAGCTTGTCTTCACAATTTCCTTCCATTCATGCTTCTCTCCTTGTATCACCAACATACTGAAGGTGCTCTCATACATGTTACCAAAGTTGCCAATGAGAACCCCCACAAAACCTCTCAATTCCTACTACCATTCACAACATTTGAAATGCCACCCCCTACTTTGTTCCTATTGATGTTAACAAAGTCATCAAGTGACAGTCTTCTTCAACCACCAGGTGTATGTATACCCACTCTTTATGTGTTGTCAAACTTGGGTTGAGGGTGATCAGAAGATGTCATAATACATTTTCTTATCCATGTGTCCTTATCCAATACTGGGCAGCAAGAATAGCTGAGGAACAACACAATGGGGGTGGTACTATACCACCACCCCAACTTAGAAAGGGTAAAAATAGAGTTTCAAAGGACTAGAGTAATACATCCTGTGAGAGTCTCCCTCTGCAACCATGTATGACCCAGAACAACTGGCCTTTAGATCCCACACGCAGATAGTGCTACTGCTTCCAGTAAGCCATCAAAGCAGCAGTGCTTGCATTGCATGAAGCTCCACACACATATGAGTCCAGCAAGTAGAATGAAAGACATCTCATTGCAGCTGTTTCTGTCAGCATGTGCACCGTTGCAAGCACCAGGGTGATGCATACACACAGCATCTCTGGGGAATCCCCACATTTAGCAAGGGTTTCTCATCCAGTTTCCATAAGTCATGTAGGTTAACATATCTGCTGTCTGCACAACCAAGCCCATAGTGAATAAGGACTGTAAAGCTCTCTACAACAAGATGTGTGGGCTCCATGACACTTTGACCAGACTCAGGATCTAGAATGCGCCAAAAGAAAAAACACTGCTCAGGATACATGCATTGGGTAGTAGCTCTCCTGTACTGGTAGATACGTTGGAAAACGTTCAAGAGTCAAAACTTAGCAACAGGTCTGCTTCTGCTGAAGTGAGTAGACCAACATATATGACTGGTAAAGACAGGAAGGTTCACACCACAGGCTGATGTGTTGCTCCTGTTCAGCAAAGGACAGCTCAAAACATCTATCTTACAGACTGGTGAGACAATCTTGAAAAAACAAAATGTCATTCTCATTCTAATTTCTACAAGATAACATGTCTTGCAATTGAGGTTCTAAACAGCCCACAAGATGTTGTGATGTCTATCACATTCTTTTCAACCAGAATGACTGGTCACTTCCTTAACAAAAGAAAGCTCTAATGAGTTGGCAGATACTAGGGGATAAGAAACTATTGTGCAGCTTCAATGGTCACTCTTGACAAACTGGCAAATCAACTAACTTATGGCAGGTAATAGCAAGGAACTTTTGAGGCAATTTTGCTGATTCCACTCTGCTGCCCACCTTTTGCCATGAATCTACTCAAGTCCGCTTTTCAGTCTTGTAATCTCCTTCTGTAAATGGGCATTTTCCTGCAAGAATGACAAACATAGACAGCACTTCTTCACCTGTACATACCAAATCTTGAATTAACTCTGACATTCTCACCAAACCTTCCAAACCATGAACTCTGTATGTACATGTAATCACCATCTCAATTCATCAATTCTCAGCAGTGGTGGAGGTCAATATAAAATGTTAACCCATGTACTGAGTCTCTGTCACAAGACCAGCAGTAACAGGAAGAGTTGGGAGAACCCATCCCACATGAAGCTTGTTAATGCCCTTCATATTATTGTAGAGTGAATATGATTCCACCATGGAGGATTAAGAACAGAGAATTACCTCCAGCAATGTCCTCTTCTCGCTCTCTGCAGCCTTCCTATCCAATGTGCAGTTCTGCAGTTGCTGTTCAACCTGCAGCTACCCAAAGTATTCTTAGACTAAGTTCAAACTCTTGGAATTCAGAGACTGACCATGGAAAAGAATAGCAGCCTTTATAACATCATCAATTTACTGACTTTCCAGGGGTACAGGACCGTCAATAATAGCTCAAATGCAAAACCCAATAGTGGTGTCATCCACAAGAACAACAGCAAATTATCAATGAGCCAGTGCTGCTAAGTCAAGGAACCATTCAGCCTTCATTTCTTTGTTGGTTAAAGCTTATGTTGGCTAAAACTCTTCATACCAAGTCAAAATTGAGCCAAAGTACACTCTGCATCCATATTTTGGACTTGATACCTTCATCTCAGGGTAATGTACGAATGTGTGACATATTCATGCATGATAGATATGTTGGTGGGGTGATAACTTACAGCAGCCAGTCTCTGGAGAATCTCAAGAACTTTACCGTTCTCATCGTCATACTTCTTTCTCCAGTCTGCTGCTTCATCCATTGAAGATGCCCACATTTTCTCAAAGTGCCCCCTGCAGACAATCATGCCTACACACAAGCTGTCAACATAAAAAGAAAGAACAGAAATAATTTGGAACGGTCCATAATCCTCCAGGCCCCCTGTACTGCACCACCTATTATATTATCACTATCTACAGGCTCTTCCTTCCCACTCTCCAGTTTTAACTCCATGTGCTGAGATGAGGTATTGAACAGAGATCAAACACAATCAGAGTCCTGATTTCTGCATTAGTGCAAATTCATGCCATGATTCTGCCCCCCAAACTCAGTTCCATGAAGTTTAGAATGACAAATGCATATGTTCCAATGCTAAATTCACTCTTTGTGAAAACTTGGATCAAAATTCTAATAGTGTGTCTTCAACTATCTGCTTGATTGCTCCTTACTAAGCAACTTGCCTTCTTCTCAAACATGTGCACATTCAAAAGAGGTGTACATTCTCATGTGCAAATTCTCACAGCCAAAAGGGAATGTTTGGCTGTGAGAGGTGTGACCAACTTGGTTGCTGAAGCCTTCCCCACCAAAGAAAGCATGTGAAATATACATGGCCAATCCATCATACCTCAGTTGACTACTGTAAGAAACAACCTTGCATGCACCAGATGGGTGATCTAATTTGAGCCCTAATTGAGCCATCTATGCTTCCTACTGATGGAGATTAGCTGATGGACATCACTTGCGCATTGCCACTTTCTATAGCTCTCAACTCTAGACCAAGTTGGCTCATAAAACTCTAATTCCTGCAGGTACCTAAACCCCAGAAGAAACCTGCTGCAAATGCTCTGACATCAATCAATCACCTGCCAACCAACCCTAACAGAATGTCTCTGGTTTCATATGTAGTATAGATGGGTGATCTGATTTGAGCCCTAATTGGAGGAGGCCATGCGTCCTACTCATGGAGATTAGCTGATGGACATCATTTGTGCTTTGCCACTTTCCATAGCTCTCAACTCTAGACGAAGTTGGCTCTTAAACCCTAATTCCTGCAAGTACCTAAACCCTAGAAAAAACCTGCTGCAAATGGTCTGACATCAATCAATTGCCTGCCAACCAACCCTGACAAAATGTCTCTCGTCTATTATGTAGTATACTACCAATGGCTCTTTCAGGTGGCAGCAGCAGCTTTCAACGACCAAAAGGAGTGCACACAATTCTTAGCGCAAAGGCACCTCCAGGGCCATACATATATACATATCTGAAAGGAAACACATGGCCTGATGCATAATGGCTCTGCCCTTTAAATGACATCCATAAAGATGATAAATATTCAACAGAACAAATTCGAAACACATGGTGCTCAGTATGGTGAAGCCCAAGTGGATCCTTCAGTGAAGCTGGAAATGCTTTGACAGTGGACTCCACATGACCCTAGAACATAGCAATACCAAGCTTTTGCCTGGTTTAAATGGCATCCATAAAGATGATAAATATTCAACATAATAACTTGGAAACACATGGTGCTTAGCACGGTGAAGCCCAAGTGGATCCTTCAGTGACGCCAGAAATGTTTCTATAGTGGACTCCACATTACCCTAGAAGGTAGGGATAGGAAGCTTTTGCTTTTGGCCCGTTTGTAGGTGCATCACACTGTCTCTACCCTGAAGGACAGAGCCAACAAACAAGCAAAGAATTCATCAAAAGAAAGAGTAGTAATTTGCATGGGAGAGCGGGGCGAGAGAAGTGGGCAAACTAACTTATTTCGTTGTGCCCGCATCAGGCTGCTTTGCGTGGTCCAGAACTTCTGGTAAAGCGGCACTCCCGCCAGCATGACTACACACATGAGCAAGCACAGGCTCCCAATCCGCGGCCGCGCCATGGCCTCGTTTTTTCTTGCCTGAACAAACGAAGGAAGCTCCTCCCAGGAACGAAGCAGCAACAAGCGTGGCCTAAGTGCTCACAGAACTTCAACCAGGGTTTGTTCGCCTTGAAACCCTAGAAAGGCAAGAGGGGATATTTTTGTGTGTAGATTCATTATAGAGTATAATAGTAGCTTAAGGGATTTTGGCCCCCCTTTAGGTAAATAATAATACTAGGTCTATTTATTTTTATAT
>Ga0116230_10000508_pt1 | contig 34432 bp, 23 predicted proteins | sample S1TSphfallax_3_FD_88678 | JGI IMG/M metagenome (GOLD analysis project Ga0116230, IMG submission 88678) | Host-associated microbial communities from peat moss isolated from Minnesota, USA - S1T2_Fd - Sphagnum fallax MG | ecosystem: Host-associated > Plants > Peat moss > Unclassified | place... | reverse complement strand
TGTTCCTGTTGTCATTGCTGTAGGTGAATGGAAGGAACATGGGTTTGTTGTTCAAGCTGGCCGAAGAATGGCTTACAAAGAGTTTTAGAGGATTGAGGCTCTCTGAATATTCTCTTAAAACTTGTTCACTAGTTAAAGGATTTTGAAATGCCCGCACAAACAAAAGAGGAAAAATATGTTGTGTAATGTGCCCTCCGATTACTCTAAACAAATTGGATCAGGTCTTTGTGTCCAGGTAGTAGCCCAACATGTGCCTTACCTACCTACATTGGTAAGTAAGCACTTACATACTTCCAATCCTTACATCCACTTACATAGTAGGGAAAGGGGTAAGTAGTCCTGCAGGAGCAGTGCTACTCTACTTGAGAGAGAGACCGACGTAGTCAATAAAAGACCGCGTTAGGCCTACCTCCACTCCAGGTCCCATAAGGGACCAACTAGTTGATTGCCTTATCATACGGCCCCTTATTCCAGGAATGCCCCACCTGGAGGCTTTACCCAACACTAATAAATATTATGTGTCTTGGGAACAATATATACCAATTGCTTAGGGTTAAAATTAGAAAGTTGGAAATATTCACCTATCCAATAGGGTTGTAAAATATGAGTACAAAAAGTAAAAAACATTTACCAACATGATAACTATTGTGTGGATGCGCCCAAAAGTCTTCATATGACAAAATTTCAAGTCATGATACCATTTACCATATCCTGGTATCAATTTGGCCTAGAATCACCCACGCACTTAAAATTCAGTTTTTATGTGAGCTACACCCAATGGGGAGCTCTCTACCCACACCTGTATGTGTTTTTTTAATGCAAATATTTATGTTATAAAGCTTTGAAAAATATTCCATATAGATAACTTGGAAAAGGCCTCAAATCTTTATATATGGACAACACTAGTAAAAACCAATGTTGTGCATGTAAATGGTTTGGGATTTACACCATGTGTAAGTGTAATATTTTTAATATATATTCATTTATGTTCATGTAAAAGTAAATGTAAAACAAAAAATGTGTAAATGTAAAATTGTATAAATTTATGTTATGTCATGTAAAATAAATACATGTATATGATTTTATATGACTGTGTAAAGCAAAGAAACATGTAAAAAATTGTTTAAAATGTGACTTTTACTTGGGGAGGGGGTATTTCATAATGTTTTTGATGATAGGCCAACCAAATAGTCCATTGCAATAAAACAAATCATCAAAACATGCACTCACAACTAATTAACATGGATTTGTAAAAGATATGATAATTAAGGGTATATAATAAAATTATCCATAAAATAACTTAAACACAACATTAGATACCTGAGTTTGATCATAAACAGGATGAAATTCCAGAAAAAGATCCAAAATAATATAAATTAACATTCAAAAAGTGAGGAGAACAAAAAAAAAAACCATCAATTTTTGTGATAAACTTAACTTTCACCTTGTTTTTCATTTTTCCTTAGAGCCTCACTACTACTACATATTTTTCATTGCTGCTACATGTATAACTACTACAATTATTCTCGAAACTTGTGTATTAAATGCCAAGTTTCAATATTTCATACTCAAATTTAATAAAATTTCCTTATTTTACAAATACCACTAAAACAAGGGTTTAAAGGTTAAAGGAGGCCCAAAGACATTGTGACTTCACAAATAATTGAGCATTACACATTTATATTTACAGAGCTCAAAACATTTACACAAAATCATGTAAATGTATCTGATAAATATTTACACTGACCTTGTGAAAATGTTAAAATATATATATATATATACATCACAACAATATATGTGTAAGTGTAAAAGGTTGAAACAAGTGAGTGATTTACACTCCAGCTATTGACACTTACACACACAACACTGGTAAAAACTTGCTTCTACTGAAGAAGTCTTCTACTCAGAATGAAAGGAATCAGCAAACTGGGGATTCTTAAGGTCAATGTGGTGAAGATAAAATGTGCTCTTCATGCTAGCCGCCTGCATAAAGTGTGGCATACTTTCATGGAATCTCTGAATGAGCATTGTTCCTGATTGTTGAGTTGTGGAGTTTCATGAATTCTTTGTGGGGGTGTTGACTTTTGAGCTTACTACCTCCTACTGCATCACCTTAGCTCTCCATTTGGAAAAGTCATTTTTCTTCTGCTTTTTGGCTCCATTTCCTCACCAAACACGAGCATGCATCCAAGGGGTTTTTTTAAAAAAATTTATATTAAACAATTTGCGAGTTTTTCACCCCCAAAAACTAAATTTTAGTCAAATTTTCAATAGGAAAAAGAACTCCGATAGTTTCACAATATTTTTGTCAGAAAACCCACAAAATTTGTGGGAAAACAATCAGTGCATGTGTCCTCTCAACTTGGAACAGTCATTTTTCACTTCAATTTTAGGCTTCATTTTGTGACGAAACAAACATGTGTCCTTATCGGGTATTAGAATCTTAGTAAAACTTAATATCTTTCACCAAGCGGCTTGCCTCAAGCATCTTGCATATATTCCTGGAAATCTGTAGGCATCAATTACTTTCGGGAGAATATTTTCATTTTTGCCAATTTTAAAAAATCCGGTTTTAACCTATACAAAGGATTCTTTTTTAAAAAGATGAAAAAGAACAAATGCCAAGTACTTGGTCAGGAAACGTTGTTATGGCGTTGTTCAAAGCAAGGAAAGGTATAAGAGGAACCCTAAAAGGGGCAGAGCGATTATAGGAGATGGAAGCACAAATTCCATGACACTTGCAGATGGTGATGGAGCTGTAGGAGGCCCAGTTGAAGGTGAGAGTAGAGGCGACAATGAAGGAGGTGATGGTGATGTTGGGGCAGGTGAAGGTGGTGTTGGTGCGGGTGGGGCAGATGAAGGTGGTGTTGGTGCGGGTGGGGTAGATGAGGTTGGGGTTGAGACAGGTGCAAAGATGGGTGCTGGTGCTGGTGCAGATGTTGTAATATCATTGTAGCCTGCATACATGACCAAAACTGATAAAATTTCAGCTAGCATCATATTTCAACATTTTAGCAAGCATCCTAAGAAATTGTGACAATAGTTTATGTCACAGAATTTGCACAGTAAGAGTGTACAGCTTGGGCAAAAATCACTTACAGGTTGACTGAATCCAGCCTAGCAACTTATCTTGCTGGTTGAAGGTGAAAGAGTAGCCAAACATGGAAGTCACTGCATGCCATGACAACAAAAGAACTACCATCATCAGTTCAAAATAGGTAGTTGGTTAATTTTGTTTGGAGGTAAATATAACCATAGAAAATAAAATGAAATGAATTAGACCATGGAAAACCCTGATTTTAAATTTTTATCAATTGCCAAAATTTAACCATATCTATAGATAAATAAGAATAGATCTATTGACATTCATCCCAGATTTATTATAAATTCAGTAGCAATATAATAACCCTCTGCTCTATCAGATGTACCGAATAAATGCATACACAAAGGGTGACCTCCTCCTCAAGAAGGCTGGGACCATTCTCAGTTAGGTAGGTCTGAAATACTCACATCCAATACGAATCTCTGGCAATGAACTGTTACGAATTCCGAGGCAGAATCCAGCAAATGCGTTATTCTGCAAAATAGAAAACTACAACCAGATACAGTTCAATCAGACAATCATCAAAACCCTCTCTCATCTGACTAGGAGCAAAACACAGAGGGTTTAGGGTTTGATGGGGTGCTACGTTGCAAAACCAGTGGGTTTGGCGTCCAATGGGGTTGCTACAATTGCAAAAACCAGTGGATTTCAGGGTTAATGGGGTTGCTACATTTGCAAAATTAAGTGGGTTTTCGGCTTGATGGGGTTGCTACATTTGCAAAACACAGTGGGTTTCGGGTTTAGGGTTTAACTGGGTTGCTACTGCATATTCCTGGATGAATTCAAGTGCATGAATAATGTCTCCAACAATTGGTCGTGTTTCTGATGCAAATGACGATGATAGGTGCAGCAGCCAAGAAGCCATGAACAAAATTGAGGAATTTAATTTTTATTTTTTGGTGACATCAGAATTGCAACAATACCTCGTTCACAAGTGGAATGGCTCCACCATCAGTCTCTAAGACTGCAGCATTTGGAAAGGTGAAGTTCACAGAAGGGATCTCAATACTTGAATTGCTGTAGTTGCACAAATCCAACAAGGTCCCCATGTCAAAGAGATCAAGTGCCATATTGATGTTAGATCAAAACCTCGAATTATTTACAATCAAGCTGGTCTGATTCACAGAAATTCTATCGAAAATAAATGCACATGATGTATGCTGCTGCTGGACTGACAAAACTGAATCCATTCACAAGAAAATAGACTTTGCTGCATGAAATTATACACTAGTGGGTACCCATGACCTTCGGACACTGTGAAGTCCTTCAGTTTCTTTAAACCAAGAGAGAGACACACAAAGGCACAAAGAAGTTTTTTTTTTATTTATAATTTATTGTTTTTGAAAAGTCCCCCATGAAATCCGTTGTTGGCCGACCTCATTACTGCAACACTTTTCCTCTTTAAATTCTCTTTCTCCCCAGGGGTTCGTGCTGTTCACCATTCTCACTTTCAAGCAACCTTTGCCCTCTGGAGCAAAGCAAGCAACTTACACTACTCACTCGTGAGACTTTCACCCTCGCCACCGCTGCCCTCCCCTGTCAAACACACATAACTCTTTTACACCGGGCTTTGTCACAGCCTTAGGAGGTGCCGGGCTGGACCCGGTTGGCCTTCTGTGACGGATCTGACCCAGCACTCCTCGCGACGAGCCCCATCGGTGAAAATCCGAGAGTGCCGGACCGGGCCCGATCGGCCTTCTATGACGAACTTGAGCTCCGTCACAAACAAACGTAGTGAATTTATATATAAGATTGTGTATTTTTCCAGAACAATAATAGTATGGAGAACAACTCTTTGCACAAAACCTGTTTGTCAATAGGATTTTTGAACAGAAACTTGCGGTCTAACATAGTAAGTTAAAACATACCAATCTTGTGAGCGTTGTGTAAGTTTGCCAAGTTATTTTACATGTTCTTATTAGTATGTAAAATAACTCCATGCACAAAACTTGTGGATTTATAGGATTTTTCAAAAAAACCAGATACCCACCATTGTAACCAGTGCTTTTTGTTTGGAGAATTTTTGATTGTGATGACAAAAAGAAAGATCCTTTGCGTATTTGTACAAAGGGATTCTTTTGAATATTTGCCACATTTTGAGGAACAAAAAGGTTAGAAGTCGAACTTTTTACCTGTTGCATTCCTGTATGTCAACTAGGCAGGATTCCAAAAACTGTTTTCTGGTTTGTATGACCTCTAGCCAAATTGGTTCATTCTGATCACCAGTCCACCAAATTGACAAAATTGAAAAAAAAACATTTTTGACGAGAAAACCCTAAAATTTTGTAATTAAAAAGAAACTAATTTTGTGAGCTCTGTGTAAAAACTCTGGTTAGATAAAAATTATGTAAAAAAATTCTTTGCAGATAACTTGAACTGTTCAATAGCCTGATTAAATAGAAAAAAAACAATAAGATAGTAAAAAACTTGAAAACACTAATTTAATTTGTGAGTTTTGCATGATTTGCGATGCTATTAATAAGAAGAAGTTATGTATAATTTGTTAGAAATCCAAATCCATACCCCAATTAAAATAAATTGTTGGGGGGAAGGAGAAAGAATTTTCTTTGAAGAAACTGCCATGCTACCCAATTTTTGGAACACCAAAATTTCAAGCACTGCCCAAAAGTAGTTGATTCTCTATTGTACCTTCTTCAAAAGCACACTCTTAAAAATCGGTTGGAAACAACAAATTGAGCTCCAAACCATACTAGTGGCCAGTGTTCACCCACCAGCAAATCACACTTGTGTTCACAATGTGTTGTAAATGTTTTGGGGTGTTTTGTTTTTCATATCAGCACTTGCTCTGAACTTTGCATCCAATAGATTTAACTTCAAGAGCTTTGTGGGATTTTTGTTGTTTGCTGTAAGTACCATAAATCAGCTTTGTGGTGGTGGTAGTGGTGGTTGTGTTTGTTGTCTGTAAACTTCACAAGTTTTGTGGCTGCAGGTTTTGGTAGTGACGTTTTTGTTGTTGTTGTTGTCGTCGTCGTTTGCAATCTGCAGTTGTAGAGGCTTTGTGGGTTCTGGTTGCACTTTGTGTCTGTGGGCAGTTTTGCAAATTGTAGAAGCTGCTGCTTTGTGGTCACCGCCGGTATTTGCTTGTTACAAACATTAGTCTAACTACGATCTTGCAGAAGAGTTTGAAGCTCGTCCAAGAGGATTTGGAACTTTAAAAAATTTCTCCATTTGTTCAGATCAGAAGAGTAATCAATTCTTCGACAGGATGCAGTCGAGAATCGAGTCTAAGAATCTGATGCTGCTCCAAGCTGCAGGGAATCTTCTTCGTGGATTGCTACAGTTGTTCATGTGCTGCAGACAGCAGCTGCTTCTAGCTGCACTGCTCATTATTTGCAGCGGTTCCTCCGGGGTTTTGATCGGTTGTGCTGCAGGTCGAAGCAGCGATGATTCTTCCGTGATGGGTAGTTTCACGAGCTTGCGAACTGTGCACAAATACTCTGAAAGTGCGAGGGAGATTATGCTAGAGCGTTACGGAGACGATCATCCAGCTGCTTCATGGCCTGTACAGGGAAGCATTGAATATTACCAGCTGCTACGAAATCAGGATGGAGCTCGACTTGCAGCAGCTGCTAGCGGATCACGGCGACATCTTCTGTCTACTGCAAGCAGTACTACGGCGTACACGTTCTTCGAAGGAAACGAAACTGTAGAATCTGGAAAGTGAGGCCACCTGCGCTGCAAGTCCAATTATGTCGATAGAAGTCTGTACTCTGAAGATCTCGCTTGCAATTTAAACATTTTGATCGCCATTTTGGGGACTGATTCTCCAGTTCTTTGCATTTGTGTTCTTGTTGTTCATGTGACTGTAGTTTCTTCTACGCAATTATCGACATCGGAACTCCACCCGCATATTACGTCGTAGCGTTGGATACTGCCAGCGATCTGCTCTGGGTCCCCTGTGAATGCCGGCAATGTGCTCCCCTCTCTGTAAGACTTCCATTGAAGCTGAAGCTGCTGTTCTTGCTCCGCCAGAGCTGTAATCCGGACTTACTATTAGATCAGAAGTTCTTAGATATGCAGAAGACCCATCGGGGAGTCTTGATCTTGCTTGCTTGCTGCTGTAAGAAGTTGCTCCTCCTTGGGATATTATATTCTTGCTGAAGTATAAGTGATCAAGATGCATGATGTGTGTTATGGGCCGCAGAACGTAGGGAATACATATTCGCCGAACTCATCTGTGACTTCGCAACCAGTGAATTGCAGCAACCCGCTTTGCAGCATCAACCAAACTACATGCGCAGCAGCATCTTATAATGGGTCGCAGCAGCAATCATGCCCTTACACACAAAGCAGTTTTTACTCCGACAATAACAGTTCTGGTTTTTTAGTGGAGGACAATCTGTACTTCATCCCGGAGTATGGTGGAGAACCAGTCAGTGTCCCGGTTGTTTTTGGGTAGGCCTGCAAGAAAGCTTATTCTTCTTCTTCATTCACCTGCTGCAGATCATGATTCTTTCTTTCTTCTAGTAGAAACGACGCGTGCAGTTTGCTGATCAAATCTTGTTGGTTGTTTGGGGCTTTTGTTGGGGATGCAGATGTGGGCAGACTCAGACAGGTGACTTTCTGAACGGGACTGTTGGTCTGGACGGCGTTCTGGGTCTGGGAACGGGAGAGATTTCCGTTCCAAGCACACTGCGAAGAGAACTGGGGCTGCCGGATTCTTTCTCCATCTGCAACAACATCACTGGAACAGGCAGGATTGCGTTCGGAGACAAGGGACCCATCACTCAGCACACCACTCCATTCGTAAGCAATTCAAGGTGAGAAATTTTTTTTTCTCGTGAACTTCGGAGTTTTGCCCCAGGGCCCCCGCCGCTCGAAGAACTTTGTTCATGTAGCTAGCAAGCAAGTCTTCATGGGATCAATTTCTACCTGCTGCTGCTGCAAGTCTGCTATTGATCTGCCGGCAAGTTCGAAGTTCCCACTCATGATGAAATCCTGAACCGATCAGAACTGCCAATGCAAAACCTGGTTGTTGTTGTTGTTGCTACAGCCAGGAGAATCTGGTGCAGATCACGGCGCTGGAGGTCGGAAACGAAAGTATTCCCGTAGGACTGAACGCCAGCTTCGACACTCTGGTGTACTACACTTACTTACCATCCGCCATCTACACTCAGTTTGCGAACACTGTGAGTCTTGGGATCTTCTTCTTCTTCTTGTCAAGCTGCAATCTTACAACCTGATCCTAGCTCTAGGTCACATGCTGAGATCTCAGCAAACGCTCGAAGGCAGCAGCTCGTGATTGTCATTGATGTTTTTGTTGATGAGCTGGTGCTGGTCTCTAGCTACGAGACCATCCTGCGGGTCACCAGAGAGTTAGGCTTCAGGGTTTCCACAGTGGGTTCCACACAGGTTTTAGGGAAAGCGCGAGCTTCAAGAATAAATTTATAATCCTGGAACTCGTTTCCTGTGGTTTTGGGTTTTTCTTTTGGGTGTTTCTGCAGTGTAGGTCGCTCATCAAATTACCACATCTCAATTTGACTACACTTGGTCTCGGATCTCTTGATCTTGATCTTTGTTTCGCAACAACGTAAGTCATCAAGATCATCACACTTATGTATACTACTAGGAATTTGTTGTATTTCGCTGCTGCTGAGAGATCAGATCGACACAGACATTGGCATTGTATTTCATGTTTGCAACAAGTTGTTCTTGTGAAAACTTCTTGTTGGATTCTTTGTGATCAGTGCAGCAGACAAGCGATTCTTCTTTGGTGGGTTTTGATTGAAATCATATTTGCACTCACTGATCTTGAAATGGGGACTGTGTTGTTGGGTTTGTGCAAATTGCTGCTGCTGCAGCAATCCCACGAGTGAGATCCCTATCGTGAAGTTCATCTTTCCAAATGGCGAAACCTTCGAGTCATCTGGATTCGTGGAAATTAGCAGTCAGGTAATTTTGCAATTTCAATGTTGCAAAAACCAACTTTTCTGTAATTTCTTCATGATTTGTTGGCTGCTGCATCCATCATCACCATCGTGTTAAGAAAAAGAACCAATTGTTGAAGAAGAAATTCATACTCTTGAATTCATGTACGAAATGTAGCAACCCTATTAAACCCTAAATCCTCATAAACCCAGTGTGTTTTTGCAAAGGTAGCAGCAGCAACCCCATTAAACCCAAAAAAACCTCCTGAACCCACTAGTTTTTGAAAATGTAGAAACCCCATTGAACCTAAACCCAGTCTTTACTCTTATTGAGATCAGATGGGGTTTTGCAAATTGTTTGATTGAACACTGTCTGTAATTTTCTATTTTGCAGACTCAAATTTCTGGATTCTGTCTTGGAATTCAAAACAGTACATTGCCAGAGATCATCATTGGGTGTGAGTATTTCAGACCCACCTATCTGAGAATGGTCCTAGCTTTCTTCTTGAGGAGGAGGTCACTCTTTGTGTATGCAATTATTGGGCACCTCTTATGGATCAGAGGGTTCTTATTTTGCTACCTAATTTATTGTAAATGGGATGAAGGTCAATAGATCTATTCTTATTCTATTATTACTCTTTCCAGTTAATCTACCTCCAAAGTAAATTAAAGGAATACCTTATTTTGAACTAATGTCATTTTTAAAACAATGTAACTGATCTTGTCCAGTCCTTGTGAAACAGAAAACCTGTTTTTTGAGTTGCAGTATTTGTTGCACCTCTTACAATGTTGAGGGACTGATGATGGTAGTTTGTCATGGCATACAGTGCTTTCCATGTATGAGTACTCTTTCACCTTCAACCAGGAAGATCAGTTGCTAGGCTGGAATTTATCAACCTGTAAGTGATTTTTGCCCAATTGGTACACTCTTAGTGTGCACATTCTCATTGACACAAGCTATTATCACATTTTCTTAGGGTGATTTGCAAAAATCTGAAAAATTGAATGATTTTGGATTTGGACATACCAATCAGCAGATTGTCCATAACCAATTATTCCCAGTACTCTTGGAATGAAATCAGCTTAGTGGAAGCTTTATTTTTACTCTCTTATTTTCAAAAGTAGCCTATGAAGTATTTGTTGCAGAACTGTAGTGTTTTTGTAATTATTTGTTGTTGGAATTCAATTTAGTGTGAATAGGGTTTCCACTTGTTTGTGTTTATTCTCAAGGAGTGTTTCTGCACACCAGTTTTTACATGTATAACTTTAGATTCAATAGTGTTAAGCACTGATGTAGTAGTGTAACAATTTAGTTGTGCTAAATTAATTAAATTGTTGAGCATTTGATAGGATCATCCTGCTTTGGGAAGAGCCTTGAAGTTGAGCTTGGCATTTGACATGCATAAATTTTTCTCAAACTTGCTTGGGCTTGACATTTGACTGACATTTTGTTTTCTCAAACTTCCAGGTGTGATGTATGATGCTTGCTGAAATTTTATCATTTTGGGTCATGTGTGCAGGCTTTGATGATATTACAGGATCTGGACCAGCACCTGCACCCATCTTTGCACCTGTCTCAACTCCAACCTTTTCTACCCCGCCCTCACCTTCAACTGGGCCTTCTACAGCTCCACAACTATCAGGTCCACCAGCTCCACCACTATCAGCTCCACCAGCTCCACCACGATCTGCAGGTGTCATGGAATTTGTGCTTCCATCTCGTATAATCTGTCTGTTGCTTTTAGGTTTCCTCTTATACCTTTCATTGCTGTGAACACCACTGAAACATGGTTTCCTGACCAAGTACTTGGCTTTGTTTCTTTGGCTAATATACATCTTAAAATTTGAATTATCAACTATGATCTTTCTTTCAAGGCTCTTCAAATTATTCTGATGATTGCATATTAAGTATGTCACATTTTTCAAGTTCATTTTGAAACACAAGTTTTTGGTTTTGAATGTCACAAATTGTTCAACTTTTGAGCAAAAGTTCAATAAAAGCTTTTGAACTACTTTTTTTATTATTGTTGTGGGTTGTATTTTGTGCATTGCAAGAATGCCTTCACAATCCCAGTTAAACAAATAAGCTCAATTGATTTGGTGTGTGCACTGGCCTGTAACTCTAGTGTGTACCTATATTCTCATTACTGCTAAATCGTTTCCAGGCCACATTGCTCTAGCTTGCAACTGATGACAGGCTAACTCTGCCTAAAATTATTTGAACAGATCCACCCACAAATGTTTCTTTGGCAATTTTGCCAAAATGCAAACAACAAAAATAGAAGGGGAAAAATCTGTCACAATATTCTTTCATTTTGGAAAAATCCCACAAATTTTCAAAAGAAAGATTTCAAATTTCTTCATCACATTTGGACTCTAATTTAAATGGAAAAATATAAATAGTTCTCTAAATTTGAATTGTTTCATTTACAATCAAACACCCTTTTCGGCTTGTTGGATTGTGATTACAGCTAAGTAGGATAGGCTAAATAGGTTTGATAGGTTAGGCTAGGCTTCAACCTACATGCTTTCCTTTTTATGACCTACCTACTTACCACAAAATATTTTTTTGATAGTAAAAAATAAATGATTTTCGTTTGGGCAAAAATTTAACTAATCAAATGGTCCACTATCCTTTTTTTTTTATATAGTAAAAGAAGACCACCCTAGTCACAACAACCATTTTGAAATCAACTTGTCCAAAATGATGGGATGGCCTTTTTGACACCTATCCATTTTGGTTTTTTTTGGTCAATTAAATCACATTGATTTCTATTAGTGTATATAGGTTGGTATTGATTTTAATGTCCAAAAACCAACCAAACTAGTAAGGGTTGAGGCAATACTAACCTCACACCAATACCTACATGGTAAGGACATGGAATCATACCCGCCTCACACTAATACTTGCTTGTTAACTTGGTAGGGACTTGAAGTAATACTAAGGTTATATTTATTTCAATATTTGAACTATGTAGGCTACTTTAAAAGGTATGCAAGCCTATTATAGGCGACCTTAGGGGCTATGCAGCCTACTTAAGGTGTACATAAGCTACATATGGATCTACCTAGGAGCTACCTATGCTATTGAAAATATAAGCTTACATAAGGGTTACATAGGCTACTTAAGGCCTATTCAGGGACAACATATAGGCCTAACTAAAAGTTATCATTGGTTAGGGTAAAGCTATGTAAGCTACCTAAAGCTACTTAAGAGTTATGTCTTATCTAAGGGCTACTTAGGTTACCTAGGGCATAATGAAGGGCAACATAGGCAACTTAAAGCCTACCTCTAGGGACAACAATATACACCTACCAATGGGCTATGTAAGCCAGCTAGGGGATACCTATTTGTTTATATACAACATAACTACCTATAGATCTACTTACCTATCTTTCCCTAATTACTTACAACCTATTTAGTATCATCATCAAACAAACCTATCTATAGTAATGAATTACTTCAACTCCTTTTCAATCAATCATGAAACATGATGATTACATAATGACCCCATATTGACATAACTTTAACATAAAGTTTCTAAAATAAAGGTGAAATGATTAAGGTGGGGTAAAATTATTTCACTTTTACAACCCCATATATCAATTTAGGCCAATGGATTAGACCCTAGTTTTGTATTAGTGAAAATCACATCTACAACTACAAATTAACAAGTGGGTGCATGCATAAATGGGTGGACCAATTTGAGTGTCATGTAAGACAATTCTACCTTGTGGTTGCCATTGCAATGTTGCTTTAACTTGGTTTAAAGATCTTAACATTAATATCTACCTAATGCACAAAATCATTTTACAAATTTTAAAAAATCATAAAAACCATGAAATTTTGAACTTAAAACTCTAACTGCCATTTCTATGTGGATCATGATATGATCATTGATTGTTGGGGTGTGTGTTAAGGACTTGAAATTAGTAAGATATCATAATAAATAAGCTAAGGGTAAAAAAATAATAATAATTGAATTCTAGGATTATACTTATGGACATTTGAATGGGCTAATTAAGAACATTTTTTTATAAGTCCATATCATATTGGAAGAAGAAGTGTTTTATGGTATTTTTGCCTACATGCTTAAAGAAAGAGAAATTATAGATGAGCCATTAATGACATGGAAAAAATATGGAGGAAGTCAATGAAAATTAGTTGTAATTTCCAAAATTTGACCAAGATTTTGAATAAATAGGGGACTTTGGATTTGTGGCAAATTGGTCCACCCATTTGTGCACCTACCCAAGTGCTAAATTGTAATTGCATTTGGAACAAAAAATGCTTACAACTTGAGGACATGTAAGACTACAACAATTGTAATCACAAAATTAATGGATTTACCATTAATCGCATTAATTATCACAAACATGGGGTTGAAATGGATAAGATTTCTTATAGTGATTGAGTCTTTAATAAACATTTTCAAACAAAATGATTAAAAAAGGTCCTTTTGTAAACCCATAGTTATGTAATTAATCCATATGTTACCATTTCAAAAGTCCATTCACTTTATTTAAGGTGATTAATTTACAATGTTGATAACATATACATCTTTCATTTGTAGCCTTTGATAACTTAAAACCAATGTCTATTAGGTAGAATATTGATTGTGGTAGACCTAAAATGGTTTTGAACAAAAAAAAACTTGTAGAAAATTGCATTGGGGTACATTCACATTGTTAAGGAAAAAATTGTGTTGTCCCTATTGGACCAACTAAACAAAGGTAAAATCAACATCTAACAAGATGGTCAAAGGTGTAGCAACACTATGTTGGTTAAGTGGATTAGGACTTATGAAGATTGATTCAAATTAAAGTTTCTAGCGGGAACTTGAGGAAGAATTTTGAAGAAGTTTTATAGAGGGCTAGACATTAGAACGTGAGGAAATTATGATTTAGAAAAGAGGAGGTAATTTTGACATATAGAAAAGCTCATGTTAAAGTTTTAAAATAGTTGTGATGGAGAAGAACATTAATATTACAATATCATTTTATTTTTCATGTTTTCAATTTTTACCCAATATGATATGGTCTGATTATGTTTTCAAATCATTGCAAAAGCAATAATTGTGCAAATTTGTATTCTGTGATGTATTTTTTTGTTGATTTCTACTTTTTGTTTTTATAATTATTATTAAATAGATTTTGTATGTTTGAAAATAACATGTTAAATACAAAATTCCAAAATGAAATGTAATGTTAGAATATCAATATTTACCACACATATTAAGGAGCCAACATGCACTTTATGTAGTCTTTAATCAATGTTTAAATAGTCCCAAGAAAACTTATGTGACAATTTGGAACTAGATTAACAATGCTTAAATAGTGCTTAAATAATGATCAAACAATGTTTTTTAACATTGTAAAATGTTGGTTACAATGCTTAAACAACATTTTTCGAACTTTTATATTCATTGGATTATTTTTCAAATTTATCCAAATGTTATATCGATATATTAAAAACATTTTAGTATGAATTTATTGAGCATTCATAAAATTTGGAATTAGACATAATTAAACCTAAACAATGGTTACACATCAAATTTGGATTAGACATGACTAAACCTTAATAATGGTTACACATCAAGTGGTTCCTTAATTCATGAATTATCCATTGTGACACCAATATTGGTCTATTCATTCATGCATTCAACTTGACATTAATAATGTCATGATGTCTTTTGCAACTATAGTCATTTACAACTTGATTTACACAACTATTAAAATTTTAGTTGTAAATGTCAATTGTACAATTAAAAACTTGTTGTAGGCACCATTTTGTGATTTTTAAACCCAAGGTGCATGAGATATTAAAATTTGAATAATGTTTGTATTGAAAAATAAGAACAAATGAAAATTCCATTTGATTAAATATGGAAACTTGGATTTCAAACCTAGGCTATAAAAGTTGGGGCACATTTCTTGATGTTTTTCAACTTTCAATGAGTAGGATTTAAGGTAGGTATTTTGTCATTTTAAGACTTAAGGTGCACGTAGGAAATATTGAATTTTGAATAATGTTTGTCACTAGAAATTTTGTAACAAATCAAAAATCCATTTTAATGAAAAATAAAAATGAAATTTTAGATTGAGGCTAAAGAAGTTGGGGCCCATTAAATTGGTGTTATTGGGTAGGATTTATTAGAGGTGATTTTGTAAATTTTTTACCTAAGATGTAAAAGATATGTTTTTACAAAATTCCTCAAACTTAGGTCCATTAGCAAATATCCCTGATATTAATTAACATTAAATAATGATCTTCTTAAATGGGCTATAAATTTTTTACAAAAATGTTGGTACAAGTGGTGACCTAAGAAGTGCCTAGGTTTAAATCTAGTTAATTTAGTTTTTTTTAGTTCAAAAAATGGTGAAACAAATTCCAAAAATGATCATTTTTTCTTTTTTTTCTTCATTTAAGAAAAAAATCATCAAATTGTGAAATTTTGCCACAGAAAAAAACATTGGTAGGAAATATTGAATTCTAAATTTTTTTCTTCATAAAAATTTGACAAAAATCTAAAACTCCACTAAAATGAAAATGAAAATTGAATTTCAGATATAGGTTTAAAAAGTTGGGGTGTGTTTTTCATCTTGTTGAAAGCCTTTAATGAGTAGGATTTAATAGACATGATTTCATAATGTTTTGACCTAAAGTCTAGGAAATATGAAATTTTGATCAATTTTTGTCTTTGAAAACTTAGTAAATCCAAATTTATGCTAAAGAAGGTTTACTATTATAATATGTGTTTAATGGCACAAGTCACATTAGTTCATTTAAAAAAAACAATGACGACATTACTCCTTTTCCTATAGTGTTAAGGAGGTTATATAAATCTTCATTTAATGCACCCATAGCCTTGTAGATACTTGCAAATGCCCTAAAAACGTTCCTATACCTTTAACTTTTTACTTATATTTACTTTCATACACCTTTATTTTTACTCTAATTTTTTTTAAGTTGATGCAGCAAGATGTGTGAATTGTAATTTTAAAAGGCATGATGTTTTTAGAACAAAGAAAGGGAGTAGGAGGAAAGAGAAGAGAAAGTGGTGATGATATTCAACTTTGAAACCAACATAATCACATTTTTATACTACTAAGGTTTTATTTCAATTTTTTGTTTGAATGGATAGAGGTTCCCACACAACATTGGAAGTTGAAGATTCATTGGATTCTTGGACATTGCAATTAGAAGTTTTATTTCAAGTATTTTGTTTCGGTTTTGCATTTTGATTTTTTTTGCTTTTCATTTTACTTTCCTTTTATTTTGTTATCATTTTATTTGTTTTTTTTTTAATTTTGTCATTTCCTTGTTTTTTTCCCCTTGTTCAATTGTTGTCTTAGGAGTGTTTTTTGTTTCTTTTCTTTTGTGCACAAAACTTGCCCAATGAAGGGAAAATGTGTTTTTTTTCTTTTGGTTATAGTAGTACTATAGTACCTTGCCAACATTGGCATAATATTACGAAATAATTAATATAATTTGAAGTTTTTAATTCGGCACTATAGTTTTTTGATTTTGAAAATTTTGAAATATAATGAATAAATACAACAAAATTACAATTGTTCTCATAAACTACTTGTTGTAATTTTAGTTTGATTAATTCAATTTTATGTGAGTTTAGTGTAAATGGTGTGGGTTTGAATCTGATTGCTTTCTAAAAATTTCAACAATATTGAAAATAATATATTTAGTGCCAAAGATGCCCAAATATTACAATATTTTCTATTTTTTTTTGCAAGTTGTTGCTGGGGGTTTTATCTTTTTATTTTTATTTTTTCTTAACAATATAGCTGAAAAATTAAAAACTCTTTGGGGTTGGCAAGGTGGAGTATTTTGTTTCTTTCCTTTTTGAGTTCTCAAGAAGTATGGTGTTTGTATGAAAAGAAGTAAGGTGCTTTGTTTGTTTCTTTTTAATGTTTTAAAAAAGAATAAGATTGTTTCAAGTTGCAAAAGTGCCCAAAAATGAGGGCGATTCCAATGCAATTCAAGTTGTTATCTTGTTGCTACTAAAATGTGTGATCTAAATTGCTCCTCCCATGGCCCACATTTTGAACTTAATTTGTTCCTTCTTATAGCTTGCGATTCTATTGCAACTATACTTAGGTTGCAAATATGAGGAATTGAATTTGACCTTGCCTCAGTCATAAGTACAACTAAGTCATTAATCAATGAACCACATTTTCTTAAGGTGTGGTCTTTTGTTAACATATAATATATGAATGTTTTGAATTTTTTTGCAAGTGTACTTACATAAGTAGGTAGGAGGGTAAGATCAAATAGGTAGGTACCTAGGTATAGCCTAAGTAGGTTGGATGGTAGGAATAGGTGGTTAAATAAATTAGCCTATGTAGCTTGTGTAAATAGGTAGCCTAGCCTAGGTAGGTAGCCTATGGACATAGGTAGTTTAGTGTAGGTAAGTATGTAGTAGGAGGGTAGGAAATAGATAGATGGGCAATTGAACCTAAGTATGTAATGGTAGCTACCTTAGCCTACCTTACTAGGTAGTTAAGTAACCCTAAAGCTTAGCCTATAAACTAGGTATGCATAGATTAACATGTAGTCATGTAAGAACAATACAATCACAATAATAGTCATGTAATCACAATGTAATCACAATGATGAATAAACGCATAATTACAACTAAGGACATATGACCACATTATTAGAACTAAAACATAGTCGTGTTGAATATGCTAGTCATGAAATACACATTTTGACATTGTGTAAGGTATGATTTCAAGCTTTTATGTGAAACAAAGAGGTCAGGCCACACAATGTTGGAGGTTGAAACTTTATTAAAATCCTAGATATCATGATTGTAAGTTTTATTTCAAGTATTTTGTTTCACTTTTGCACTTTGTCTTTTTGCTTTATATTTTTTTATTCCTCCCTTTATTTTATTTTTTTCTTGTCATCATCAAGATTTTTCTTTGTTTTGCCATTTTTTAATTCTCCTTACTCAACATCTATCCTAGGAAGGTTTTCTCATCATTTTATTTTTTGGTTCCTTTTCTCACAAAATGTGCACTGAGTAAGGGGATCAAATTTTTTTTCCTTCTTTTGGTTGTAGTATTTTTTGTTTTGTTTTGCAAGTTCATGTGGGAGGTTAATCTTTGAAAAAAAAAATTACTTTGTTTTATATATAGCAAAGGAGTTCCAAAAAAAAATTGGGGTTGAAAAATTGGAACATTGTTTTTAATTTCAATATTTTTTTGGTTTTCAAGAGGTCCAATGTTTTAAAGAAAGGAAACAAGATGTTTTGTTTGTTTTTTTGTTTTTTTTTTTGTGTTAGGTTGTTTCATATTGTAAAGATGCATGAAAATGAAAGTGATTTTGGTGCAAGTTGAATTCTTGCCTTACTACCACTATTACAAAATCCAACATGCTCCTTCCCATGGCTCGCAACTCTATTTCTTACGCCCAAAGTCTTGTTCCCTCTCACAACTCGTGATTTTGTTTTGACCCATTGAACTATTATTAAGTCGTAAAAACTCTTTGTCATTTTTACATTTTGTTTCAATAGCTTTTGAAAAAAAATCTTAAAGTTTTTTCATTTTCTTTTGAAAGTAATTTGACATTTGTACATTTGTAAGTTTTGCACTGCATGTGTTCTTTATAGGTAAGTTTACAACATTGTATTTTTTTTACATTTAAAGTTTTTGAAATATCTTTTCACAACATTTTTTCTTGCCTTGTTAATAAACAAATGAACCCATAGCCTTCTTTGAAAGCCTTGGATTGGACATTTGTTGAATTCATGTGTCAATAGACATTTACAAAACATGGAATCTCTTGGGGAATCATGGTGCAAATGTTGTACAATTGAAATATGTTGGTTTTATCCACATGGGCAACAATGACTTACACAAATGAACCCACATTGAAAAGTCATAAGAGATGTTGCATGATTTGCCACAATTTAGGTGATTGGTAGTGATTCCTTTCTATCCATTTGTAATTCCTTAGAATTTTGTAGTGAATGTGCATCAATGTTGTTAGGTATAAAATGCAATGTGTTGAATCAACTATCACTAGAAGAAAAACTATTGATTCTAACCAATTTTAGTAATTAAAAAATGTCATTTGTAACTAAAAAGCAATTCTAAACAACAATTTTTCTTCTTGCGCATTTGGGAAGGTGTAAATAAACAAGGCTTGAAGAGGCATCCAAAAGGCATAATGGTTGCATTAAATTTGTCAAAAAAAAGTGTTGGAATATAGAACATGTTATAAGAAAGTTTAATATCATTTGAGCAAAGGAAGTAGCTACTAGAAAATTTGTAGAACCTACCCAAATGTAAGTTGTTGAAAAATGTTTTTTTTTTGGATTTTTAAATTTTAATCTCAATGTTTTCTAGTTTGAACATTATTTTATAATACTAGAGAAATGATTACATTATGGTCTTAAGTTTTAATGGAAGCAATGATTTTACAATTCAAAATATTGTCAAGTTTGGTGCTGGGATGACTTTTCATCATAATAAAACCATGCCACAAGAATTCCTTTCTATTGGCATCATATCATGTTTATTATTGGGTGTTACTTTACCATTTCTAGAGGTTGACACATTGATCCTCCACTTCGTATTATAGATGGTCAATTGGGTACATAATATTTTAGCCCCAAAAACAAACGACAAGTTGTATATGTGAAAAGGTTGGGGTTTGTGTGTGAATGGTACTTATTATATTCATATCATTAGATTTTGTGTACTTTTTGACATTAACATGTTGTGTAACCATGTACCAAAAGGTCAAAACATGTTAATAGGAGTTAAAAGAGTGTTAGGAATCCTTGAAAATTACAAACTACAATTGTTAAGTTTTTTTTGTGATATTTTAAAAGTATGGCAATCATTTTAAATTGTGTTCAATGATTAACATGAAAGTTGAGAAATTAAAATTAAAAAATTAAATTAAATTTTGGGTTTTGATTTTACTAAAAGAATTTTGAAATTGAACAACAATTGCATGAGAAATAATCAATTTTGCAAAGGACTAAGGTAAAAAACTCTTTAGTAAAAAACATTGATTGTAAAAATCTAAGATTATAACACTAGAAGGAATTCTATCCATTCCAACCCATGTGTTTGTGACTTTTGTCCAAATCAACCATTTTTGCAACTAAAGATATAATTATCTTTTGTGGTATTTGATAAACATGATTTGTAATCACATAAACAATTACAAAATGGTTTGTAGTTGCATATGCAACTTATACTTGCAACTAATGTCAATTTGGATGAAAACGAAGATGAAAAATACACTTATATTAGCCATTTTTACTAACATCCGAAAATAGATGAAAAATGTAGTTGTTTCTACAACTTGGAAAGTGGTTCATAGATTATTGGACACCATGTGGCATCTTTTCAACTTGATTTGTGACTAAAAATGTTAGTCACAAATATGCATGTAACTAAATGTGAAAAATAAATGAGTTGACCAATGAAATTGTTGGATTTAATGTTCTAATTATTTTCCTTTAACTTTTTTCAATGAACTAATCATCAAATGTGTAGTAAGATTTGGTGGGTTTGTGAAAATTTTAGAAGACCCATGGCTATAATGGTAGAATTAGTGCTAAGTAATAGGTAATATGTATGTGGTTAAATAGTAGGTAAGTAAACTAATCAATAGTAGGTATTTCATTGTGTTGAATGAAATAATGTTATGTTTAATTAATTAATTAAGCTAGGTATTAATCAATTACTAAGTTGTAAATTGTAAGGTAGTAAATAGCTAGTAGGTCATATATGTATGTGGGTTAAGTAGTAGGTATTTTATCATGTTGATATGTGATTTTTTTAAATTAATTATTTAACTAGGTAAGCAATGTAATTTATGACCCATTCATAAACATTATATAATAAATCGGTTATATATCATAAATCTAAATTACATTTTTTTGGTGCAATTATGATATATTATAAGCAAAATCATAGAATATAATTTTATAAATCAAATAGAGGTTTGAAATGTGAAAAAACATAATTTATTTTCACACAAATTTTTTATCATAATTTTAAGTAAAAATAAACTATTACATGTGTAAATGTAATAAAATTTATAGCTCCATAAAATCAATTAATTATATGGCATTAATTTAAATTAAATCTTATTGGTAAAATTATGATAATATTTAGAAGCAAATGAAGGTTTTATATATATATATCTTATCCATTGATGAATCATGTGATTGAATTGTTTTTTACACGGAATGGTTGTTGAAATTATATTCAATAATGAAATTCAAATATTTTCTTTGAAATCAATATATATATATTTAAAGGAAAATACATTATTGAAAGAAATTTTAATTTTAATCTTGTCATTTGGACAAAATTTAAATAAGATATCAAAGATCAAAAATAAATTTTTGTTTAATGTTTTAAATGAAGTAGGGTAAATAAAATGCACATTATTTTTTTGACACAACAAGTGAGTTGAGTTGGTGGTAAAGGAGTTGTTGATCTCCATCCTTGGGATTCAAAAATCAATTCCCGCAAATGATATGGGTTGTAGTCAACATTGGGATGTTGATCGAATATTCCCTACCTATGTGACCAACCTAGGTTAGATGCCTACTATGTAACCTTTGGTATACGCAATAGTTGATCAACCTAGCAATTTAAACTATATTTTAAATCCTAACCTATGTAATGACAAATGTCAACATGGTATAAGTTGAACTTGATGAAATTAACAATAATATAAATATAATAATTTTCTAATATCTAAATATTAAGTATTTAAATAAATATAAATAATGTAACTACATTGTTGAGTTGTAAAAGTAGGCATAAATGATGATGTCACCTAAAGTGGTTTGGATTGATGAAAATTTCATGTAAGTTGCATGTGATAATTATGACTTGAAACTAGTTGTTAATCTAATTTTTTATTTGCAATTTTTTTGTAGTATAACCTACTACCCACACTCAAAATACTTTAAAAGTCAAAAATACCCACTTATAACCTATGGAATTTTATATTCCAACACTACTTTCAAACTCCTTGACATCAAAATGCAAGAATTTATGTTATGTTGGGACCTTTAAAGAAACAACCAATTTCCCCCAAAAATTACATTAAATAAAATGTGTTGATTAATAATCCATAATCACATAATTCATAGTCCCCATCATTTGCAATAAATGTGACCTTTAAGGCTTAATGGTGTTGTTCAACTTTAAGGGTCCAACATTGTTCAACAATGGAATAATAACAAGAGAATGATTTGCAAAAATAATAATACTAATAACATAAATGTTTGGCACATTTCCTTACCTTTAAATTCATCCCTTTTCATTATATCTTAGGGTCCCCCTAGCTTGTTTGGGTAGGAAAATCAAATATGTATATTCGTATTTTATCTAATAAATGTAGTAAAATGAAGGTGAAATATGTACTTTAACAACCAAAAAGTCACCAATTCCAAGCAATATTTGCATTTCACATAGATATCATCATTGTATATGTGCACCTATTGCAATACCCACATTCAAAGTTTGTTATATATATGTGTGAGGGGTTGAAAGGAACTTCAATGGATGTCAAAGAGTTTTTTCTTCAATAGGTGGATTATGTTTCTTACAGATATTGTGGGGGTAAGACGAAGAGATCGTTAGACTGTAGGAACAGCTATCAAATAAGTACCTAGGTGGGGCCATTTAGATCAGCTCGTGTCAATGGGTAGTAAGCAAGCAGGTGAGGGTTGTCAATATATTAACTACTTGATGTTGCAATACTCTCATCAATCAAATTTGAACATCATGTAGTTGTTGGGTAGGTAGGTCATTTGGAGGGAGGGAGTATTTACCTAATGTTATTGCAATACCCTCATTTGGTTGATCACAACATCATGTAATTTGTGTGTAGATAGGTAGATGCCAATAGGTTGTTTTAGGTAGGCGGGTAAGCATAGAATAATAGAACTCTTTACCCAGGTAGGTAGGTGAGTCGTCAACATGGATGTCAAAGTGATGGGGTTGTTATTGGTATGTAAAGGTAAGATGGTTGTAAGTAGGTCAGTGTGATCAAAGTTGAAAGAAAAAAAATCTTAAAATTTAAAAGGTTACAAAGGAACAGAAGGGCTGAGGAAATATTTTTAAAAATGTGTATCTATGCTAACAAAGGTAGTTAGCACAAGGATAGGAACCAATGAAAAAAAATCTGGGTATCCAATCACCATCCATCCAAATTGGTGCACTGGTGGGTGCTTTCAGTGCGGCCCAATATGACCAATATTCCAATACCCCAGGATTTCATGCTCTTTTTAAAGTGAAATGGAGCCTAGAATTGAATAAAAAATGACCATTGGAAATTGAGAGGACTCATGCATTTCCTTTTAGTGATGCGAGGAACTGGAGTTTAAAATCCAACTTAAAGAGATTGTTCTTCCAAATTGACACCACAACCACACAAATAGACTAAACACCACAAGGTGACAATTGTGTACACTGCTGCTTCCGAGATTCGACGAAATTATGTCACACTTCAGTCTTTTGTGCCTGTTTTGTTCATGAAGTTGATCTTATTAGAATCGGCCAGTGTGCTCATCATTCCAAGTATAATTATTTGGTAGAAGCAAGTTTTTACCTTCAAAGTTCAAGTTCAATTTGGCACAACCCAATTGACCCATCATCTCATCATATTTTTGTTCATGATATTGAGCTTAAGATCCCTGCATTAGATGATCATTTTCAGTAGACTTTATTAGTTGAACTATTTTTAAGCTTTAGATCCAATTTGGTACAACTCAATTGGGTGATCATTCGAGCAGATTTTTATTTTCTCTTCATGAAAAATGTTGACTTTAAGACTTAGGATAAGGGATTCATTACAGTGGCCTGTGACACATTGACCCAAGAGTAAATAGAACTATGTAACTGCTCCAAGTGTGAACGGGACGCTCACCATAGAGCCCAATCGTGCAAAGAACTATTTGAAATTTGAAATTCATTAAAATGTTTGAGTTTTCTACAAAATTTTCAATATCATTTAAATCATCCATTTTGGTTAGTACACTTTCCTCCTCTCTTCTTAATCATTTTCTTTCTATCTTGATAATTGGGATGTTGAAATACCGGATCAAGTAGAAAATAGCCAGTCACTTTTTAAAATTATTTCAAACGATATTTTTTAGAAAGTTCTATGGAGATTCATATAAGCATCTTTTAGGCTGTGATGCATGCTTGTACAGCCTCTTTGGATAGCCCTTTTATGGACGATAGGCTGCTAGCTGACCCCATTTCATAAGAATAGGTTGCATATGACCATGTATGCAATTGCTTTTGAATTTGTATTTTCTTCAATTTTAAGATTTGATATGTTCTTCATTGTTGCAAGAGGAACAATCAATGAACATATGCTCATTTAGACAGATTCTTGTTGAAGACATTATTCATTTGCACCAAGGTATCTACATATGTGATCATATAATGTAGATGTTGAGATTTTCTTTTGGACTTCTTAATGTCATTCATATTCATGGACTTTGTCGGTGCTCCTTCTTGGTAAATGGTTTGAAGGTGGGGGTGGGGTAAAAGGGTCTCTTTCCATTTAGCTGCTGTGATGTCAGCTACTGTACTCCATAAGCTCTGATCACAGTTACACAGTAGCCTAATGGGAATCCTTGGACCTGGTCCTTGTTGCAATGTATGTGTTTATTTACATAGTTGCAGTGGGCTTTGTGGAACCCTTTTGTGCTGCTGGTGGTGTTGTTGTTTGCAAACTACTGTTCTACAGACTTTGTGGGTTTTGATGGCACTTGTGTTTGTGGCAGTTTTGCAAATTGCACAAGCTGCTGCTTTGTGGGTTCTCATGTGGTGACCGCAGGCGTTTGCTGTTTTACAAACAGCACAAGCAGATTCTAGCTTCGGAGCAGCTTGTTACAGACAAGCAACCAGGAAGTCTTTTCAGAAGAGTTGAACCTCGGGAAATTTTCTTGCTCTATTTGTTGAACTCGGAAGCAGAATCCTTATTTCAACAGGATGCATTCGAGATTCGAGTCCAAGAAGATACTGCAAGCTGCAGAGACGATTCATGGATTGCTGTCAATATGCAGGCAGCTGCTAATTCTAGCTGTTCTCATCTGCAGTGGTTCTTCTTCCGGGGTGGTTCTGATCGGTTGTGCGGCTACCGGCGGTACTGCAGCAGGTGGAAGTAGCGGCGACGATCACGATTCTTCCGTGATGGGTAGTTTCATGAGCTTGCGAACTGTGCACAAATACTCTGCAAGTGCCAGGGAGATAATGAAAGCGCGTTACGGAGACGATCACCTAGCTGCTGCTTCATGGCCGCGGGAGTGAAGTACCGAGTATTACCAACTGCTACGACATCACGATCGAGCTCGACTTACAGCACCTGCTAGCGGATCACGGCGCCGTCTTCTGTCTACTGCAATTAGTACTCCGACATCGTCGTACACGTTCTTTGACGCAGGAAACAAACCGGAGCAATATGGAATGTGAGGCCACCCTGCGCTTCTTACACGAATTCATGCTCCATAATGGATGAGCAAGTTCAGGCCATGTCACCTCATTCACAGGTAGATCACCCTCAAACTCTGGTGTCATAGGCACTGTTTCATTCACAAAGTTTTTCCCCCTTTTCTTTGAATCTTGACACCTGCCGCCAGTTGGAGCACCCAAAACCCTGTGTTGCATATCTGCAAGCAGAAACTTTAGCAAAGGTATATGTGCATGAGCCATAGTGACAACATTGTGGTCCAATTCACTATTCAAGGACGTTGTAGCTCCAGCACCTCTGCCCAATTCCTTCCCATGTACTTGTGCACTTTCACCAACATTTGCTTCAGCCATGCACATTTGAGCTGTTGGTTGCACACTCCCAACTGCAGTCATCACATCAGAACCATCTCCCCTCTTTCCCTCTATATCCTGCTACCTCAAACCAGTTTCAGCAGGCTCACCAGTCTCTCCACCCCCACAAAAGCTCAATTTGTCGAATTTCCCAGGCACGATGAGCTGCATATCTGCCTGCTCTTCAACTCCACTTTGGCTCAAGTGTTCCCCCAATATGGCCACACCAGTTTGACCTTCATCCCCAATCTCTGACAACCCCTCTTTGTTTTGTACCCTGTCATCCTCTAATTTTGGCAAGAAATTGCAATTTCCATCATCAGTCTTTGGCAACCCATTGCTTGGAACCACCAGCCCCATATCACTAAGTCCTGCTTCCAAGTCTTTGAAGGTAGGAAGAAACTATTGCCCAATAACTTCAGAGAAATGGTACAGAAATTCCCAAGCCTGTAGCAATGGCAAAAAATATTTATCAGGTACATGGGTTCAGAGCTATGCATGCTCAACACCAATGTTTTGACCAGGCATGGACTTAGCTGAAGCTGACTTTCTTCATGAGATACACTTACTGCTTTGAAGATAGCAAATGACAACAATACAACCAACTCTGGATACTATAGAAAAGGATTAAATAGCAACATCTCATGTCAGCAACAGTAAATTGTTCTCTGAATGGGGCAGAAAGAACTGTTAAATTCCTGCACAAATACAACTCAAAGAAATGCCACAATAGCTAACTCAGAAAATCCCATGCTAAACAAGCAGCCATTTACATAAGAAACAGAACTGTCCCAGGCTCTCCTCCCTCAATAGATACAAGGAGCAACAGACCATATGTCTATTGACCGTATGATGCTGAGTGTGCACACAGCAACATTCTTAAAGAGGCAGAAGCCCATTGCTGCATCAGCCTCTGCATGGTGCCCATGTGGTCTCACAATTATAGCTCCTGCTTTCCGCTTCCCTTGTGCTACTTGATCAGCAACCTGCAAAATGGGATAGTTCACAGGACTGTGGGTACTTACTTGCACATGAGCAAAGTTCTATTTCAGAGCAATATCCCCAAATTCCAAGACTGCGTAACAGTAAAAAGCCTTAGTAGATGTGAAAAGCAATGCAAGACAGATCAAAAAACCCAAGGGTGGATCACAAATTGAACAACTGATCCAGCCAGAAGGGCCAACTTGGAGGAACTGTTGTTGAAGAAGATTGAATCATAATGACTTGCCAGTGCAAAGCACTGATGGTTACCATAGCTCTTGCTGCTCACTGCTTTCATCAGTTCAACATGATTCTGAGTGTGCACACTGCTCAGTTATATCTGTTAGACACACTCAGAATCACTCAGTTATGCCAGGGAGATGAGCTGAATGAAGGGGGGAGCAAGCAAACTGTACACAGCTGGTTCCAACTGCAGCCAGTAGGAGGACTGACTCCAGGCTCTAGTTGTGGAAGATAATGGCATAGACAAGATTGTAGATGGCACTGCTGAAACCAAAGCAACACTTGAGGATCCCTGTCATTGTCCCTCTTCTGTGTGGAAAATTCTTCATGTTTGTGACTATGTTTCTTGTGTCCAACCATGTGATGTTGTTGGACCCAACTACAAGCAACATGCAGATCTGAAATTGGCAGATCAAAAAACACCACAACCCATCACTGCAAATCAGCCTCAAATGAAAGCTGCAAAACCACAAAAAACAACAACCCATTACTGCAAATCAGCGTAGAAAGCTGCAAGTGCCCAATTGCAGTTGATCACTGCAGGGACAAGAGAATCAAAGACATGATGAATATGGCTTCAGAGTTGGTGGATCAGCCTGCAGGCTGAGGTCTAAAACAAAAACAAGAAGAGACATAGCTGCTGCTGCTGCTGCTGCTGCACAACATATATCTGAGCAATTTCTTTCAAGTTTCTTTCTTTCTTTCTTTCTTTCTTGCTCACCAGCCAGTATGGTGGTGGTGAAATTCTGCCACTGAGAACCATCCAGAGCACACCATAGCCCACAAGACTTTGGATGGAGCCCAAGCTCAAGAATCCCCAGATGGCTATTATGTTGATTGCAAGTCCTGCCACAATGCCAAAATAAGCTCCCAAATCCTTGGTGAATCCCAGGAGGTTCAGCTGGGCTTGGTTGTAACCCAATACCTATTTTCTTATCAGTATCAAACACACACAAGGTGTAGAGTTACATCTTGCACCTCACCATCTCACTGCTCAATAAAATGTATCCAAAGCCCTGTGGCAGAGCAACCAAAAAACAGTTCAGATTAACAAAAGGAATGGACAATTGATTTCTAGACACCATTAAACCACAATGCACATTAGGCACATGCCTTGTTCATTGGACTCATCCATCATCAGAGTCTTCATGCTCATCCCACATTAGATGCTCAATTTCAGTTCAACTCAATGTCAATGCCCCTCCTGTTTCCCTTTCATCCTCATCCTCTAGGGCATCATCTTGACATCTTCTTCTTCTTATACAAGTTCAAGCCCTTCATTGGTTGGTGGGGACTTGGGGGCTCGATCATTGGCAAGAAGGCCGACCACTTCACTACTATCAATCCATGCCCTAGGACCCTTCAAAAGCTTGTCGAAGATTGTATGGCATTTTGAATTGTCTTGCAAAACAAAACTTCTTTCGGGGTTAAGTCTATCTTTTGCAAGAAAAACTTATTCAACCTCATTCAGAAATACAAAGGGCTGGTCACTCATGCAACTGTCCCCAAAATTTTTGGAGGTGTCAATTGAGCAAAACAAGCAGTCTTCCAGTCAAGCGGTGTTGCAGAACCATTGCACCTTTAATACCAAGGTCTTGAAGCTTCTAAAATCCACCTCCAAAATCTCCTCAATTGTTCCAACATAATCAACCTCTAAGCCATCAAGGTCTTCTTAAAACTAACAAGCAATGCAAGAATCACATGTGGCTCACTGTTCATCAACATGATGCATTCAAAAATGCTACCCATATGACCACATTACAATGTAGCTTTGTGCAACAAAGTTGCATCCAACTACAATGTCACAAGTCCACATAAAAGTGTAAGAAAAATTATAGAATTTAGATATTAGTCTAATCAAAACCTTATACTTTGAGTTAAAATTGAGACAACCCATAAATGCCAAGCATTCTCAGGAAAGAATTCAGCAATAGCTGCTCCCCTTACACTGCTTTAGTGCTGCCCCTATTACTACTACACTTGGTAACATTATTGCTACTAGAATTGTCCCCCTACCATTGCTACTGCCCTTACCACTACCCTTGTCCTGCAACAAGATCAAATGAAATAAAGACTACTAGGTCATATCTTTGATTTTCTTTTTGGTCCAACATCTCTTGCATATCAATAGTTATGTTAACGTAATACCTTCAATGTCATATTCTTTTTCAAACACAGATCCCCCACTTTCCTTTCTTGCAACAACTTCTTGATGAATCCACGCAACACAATCTTTTAGCTTCTCAGTCCTTGGGATAATTTTCTAACCCTAAACTCCACAATTCAATAGCACAGAAGTATAGTTGATATTTCCTTTCATACTCATGTCCATTTTGTCATCAACATTGATTGTTGGATAACATAGTTGTTGACTTGTTTGTAGGTTGTCTTCACAACCATCTTGAAATAATTGCTTTCTCCCCTTGCCAACAACTGCCTCCAATGGTTAAAACCAAGCATACACATCAACAACAAATTCAATAAGGTGCAAAATCCATATATGGTAAAACATCCCTTTTGTAGTTTATGAAGTTTAAAAACTATGGTACCTAGTGTTGAAATAAAAGTTTATACATAGTAGAAACAATGGTTGGCAAAACAATGAAAATAAGGACCACTACTACAAAACTTGTCCCCTTTCCTCTACACACTTGCACCTAAATTGAAATTAGTGGATTGGACCTCACCAAAACCACTACACCTTCATTGAATACATTGAACCATGGCTATTAGTGAACCACTCCATCATAGATCCACTACAATTCCACCCCACTATGTAACATAGTGGATTTTTAATGGCATGGATAGTTGAAACCACTAGGCTGTGACTATTGGTGGACCACTTCGACCATAATTTCACTTCACTATGGGGAATGTAGTGGATTCTTAGTGGTGTGAATATTTTTTATTAGTTTAGGTTATTTTAAAACTTTTTATGTGAAGTGTTTAAACCATGGCTTTGACTATACAATTGACCCATATTAAAAATTGTTATACAACTACATCAAAAGAGTATTACACTTAAAATTATATGTTTCATTTCTTATTCTTAATCCTTATATACATGACATATATATATAACAAATTAATCTTGTTGTCCTACACCACCATAGGTTGTACTTATTAGCTTGGTCTAGTTGCTCCTCTGTTGTCACTGCAATTGTGGTTTACCACGAATCTCTATCTTGCCATTGGGTAAAAGCATACTACAATGGACTTTTTTGCATGTCACAAAGGTAGTTTTTTTTGGGTTGTTCACATATTAAAATATGTATTAGAATGCAAGTTAACCCCATCAACAAAAGGGACTCAAATTAGTGAAGTTAACTTCTTCCTTCTTTTAATTTTGAAAAAATTACACCAAAAAAATTAATATTGAATGAAAAGTGGATTTTGAAAATCAAGTAAATGCCTTGTCACAATCCATATGCAAAACTTTATGGACTCATTACTTATAATGGAGTTGATGGTTCCTCTTGAAACCTTAGGAAATGATGTTTTGAAAACATGTGAAGCTTAAGATCCCAAAAAAATAGTAAGATGACAAATTTTTTATTTTTTCATTTAAATTTATGACCTCAAATTTCCTCAAATTTTGCAAAGTCCATCACCTTTCCAAAATTATGTTTTCCAAGATCTATTTTCACTAAAGATGTAAGAAAGAAGCTTTGGGAGGGTTTTGCATAATCAAATGGTAAAAAAGATGGACTTTTACAGAACAATAGTAAAAAGAAAAATGTTATGTATGTTGCCACATCAACAAAACATATGAATCGACGATTAAGTTATAAGGTTAGGGTTTAGGGTTTGCCTTCTTGACGTTTTGAGCTTTGTACGTGATGTTTTGTTTAGTTCTTTTGTTTGAATTGGTATGTTTGTTACATTATGGGTTTTTCAAGTTTGTCAATGACACAGGTCAAATTTATTTTGTGGGGATCTGTCCATTGACAAATAAGGAAGCATAGACATTTTTAAAAAAACACTTGATTTGATTTCTTGAAAGAGCATGTAGGGTTGTGCATTCAAATTATTACAAAGCTTCAAACTTAAGGGCATGGTGTAATACCCCTTACATTTTCTTGACCAAACTCTTCGCCCTTGCATTTTTTGGTTGAATTTCATTTTAAGATGGTCTCCTATGTTTATTGATGACAGTTGGTTGATTTTGTGTATTATGCAAATGCATGAATTAGAGTTCTTACAACATTAGATCCAAACATATCAATTAGGGTTCACATGAAAAGGAAAAACAATTGAAATTGTGGAACCCATCCTAAAGAGAAGATCTTGAATGCTTACAAGAATTGCACTGATCTATTCTTATGATTTGCGATGTGCGCTTGGGTGTAATATCTTCACCAGTTTTGAGATCATGATCCCTTTGTACATGATTAGAATTTAATTTTCTAATGTCTCTTGTTTAAAAACAATCTTTAGTGTTTTTAATGAAGGTGGGATGATTTGGTCTATAACTTGTTATTCACATGTGCAATAATTTTTAAATAGTAAGGACAATGACATGTGAAAAGGAATGGCATCTTAAAAGGCCAAGTCACCCAAAGTAGGAGCTTGGGAGTCCTCAAGGAAAAGGTGTAGAACTCAATAAGTTTCTTCATTAATCTCAACCTTTATCTTACTACAAATCTACTAGTAATTTTTTTTTCAAGTTGTTTTAATGTGTTTTTTGAAGTGGTTGATCTTTATGTGTATAAATTCAACCCGCTGCTCTTGTAGCATTCCCTTGATATCCAAGGTTGGCATAACAAGGAACCTACTTGTATTATCTCACACCTTTCAACATCTAGGTGGGTTTGTAATTCCATTCTAATTACTTTTTTTCATGTACTTTGAGATTGTAAACATGCTCTAAAAAGTTCTATCTAAAAGCCTTTAGATGTGTTTGCTTGATAGTAGGTTCACTAATTTTCCCCTCTTTAGTAATTTAAGAATATTAGTTTGTATTTGGGTTGATGAATTTGTTTCATTTGCACTAACAATGCAAATCTGAATCCACCATTTTACATATTGTAAGTCCTTGAAATTTTGTCTACTTGAAGTTTGGTATCCACTAAACCCTCAAGTTGTTGATTTCAAAAAACTTGGTTTGAATGTCATTTGCAGAATTATTATTTTTTCTTATTAACATTAAGATTGTGTTCAGAATTTAAGTTTTGAAAGCCTTTAGATGCATTTGTTTGAAATTTGGTGCACTAAACTTCACCTATGTGGCAACTTCAAAAACTTGCTTATAATATTTAGAAACTAGCAATTTTTTATGTTGACACCTTTTGATGTGTCTACTCGAATATTGGTAGCATATGTTGTATTGCAGAAATTTGTTTTAACTTAATATGTTAACTTCTAAGGGTTTGTACATGACTATTCCCTTATACTTGTGAAGCTTTTAAAATCAAATTGATGCGTATGTTCAAGGAAGCTATAGTTGTGCATTTCTAAGTTTTTTGAAGTTCCAACTTAATGGTAGACTTTTGGTGTGTATCCACATGGGTAATCCAAAATTGAAGTCCAAAAGGGAGGCTAATAGAAGGCCTCCACAAGATGAGGTCATCAAGAAAGCATCACAAAATCTTCAACAATGAAAATGTCGTGAAGCTTGAAGAACAAAGGTTGTGGGTATGGCTTTTGTGCCAAAATGAAAGCACAAAGGTGGTCATGGGTGAGTGAGAGTTGAAAAGAATTGCTTCTAGAATAGTGGAGTGCAGCCATCATGGCTTGGAAATCTACCCTAGACTAAAAAACATAAAGTTAGTCGTGGAAAAAGTTCTTACAAGTAACTTATTGCAATTAAATATGTTTGATTCCTTTCTACCTCCAAAAATTGTTGTAGCAACCCAAGAGTTAGTTGTTGGGGTGTGTACTTCCTTGGTGGAAACAAAGCATGCCAATTATGCTATTAAACTTGCTGCCAAACATTGCATTTTGACAACGGCAATAAATGCAATGGCATCATCTTCATTGCCATGGCTAGAATGCTTGGTGTCCACCATCAAAACATATCAAAAGCAATAGTGCATCAAGTTGTTACATGTGACACTGAGGTACCATTATGGACACTTTCAATGAGGAAAAAAGGAAATGATGACAATCCACATGTAATAAGAAATATTGTTGTGAATTGGTGGGCAATAAAAACTCGAATCAATCCCAATAAGAACGATGTGACCAAGAAGAGATTGGAAGTTGGAATATTTGATGAAAAGCCTACTCACTTTTTAATGGAAACCTAGGTATGCATCTACCTTATCTACATTGCATATTTGACTTGTGACTTGCAAATAATGATAGAAATGTGGAGTTGGTACTTGTTGGGTTATATCTTGACATTGTTGATATACTACAGAATTATGTGTGATGTTTTCATCATTTGTGAACATCTTTGATTGATACTTGAACTATCATATAATTGATGTTTTATGTAATTTCTAAGTTTATTCTTTATGTGATGTGACTTACATTGAACTATTGCCATGGTTTCTATGTAAGTTATAATACCTACTAAGGACTGCAATGGAAGAAATGGTATAATGGTACACTATTGATGTATTTATATTGTTAAAGATATTTTACCTTCACTTGATGTATTTATATTTTCATGGATGGAGTCTTTCTTGAGTCTAATGTACTTATTTGTTGGTGTATGGATTCAGCCAAGGTTTTATGTAGTTTATTTAGTGATGGATGGAGTTTGTTGGAAGCTTAATGTATTATTTTACTTGTGAATAAAATCCTACTAGAGTTTAATGCGCTTATTTATTAGCGTATGGATTTTGCTTCACTTGAGATGTATTCATATGTTCATTGATGGAATCTGAATGGAACCTAATGTACTTATTAACTTGTGGATGGAGTCTTATTGGAGTTTAATCCACTTATTTATTGGTGTATGGATTCTGCTTAACTTGAAATGTATTCATATGTTCATTGATGGAATCTAAATGGAGTCTATTATACTTATTTGTTTGTGATTGGACTGTAATTGGAATCCAATGTATGTATTCATTTATGGATGGAGTTTAATTGAAGTTTAATGTGTTTATTTATTGGTGTATGGAGTCTGTTGGAAGCCTGATGCATATATTTGCATATGGATGGAGTGTATTGGAAGCTTAATGCATATATTTACTTATGGATGGAGTTTGTTGGAAGCTTGATGCACATATTCACTTCTGGATACAATCTATTGGAAGCCTAAGCTTATGCACTTATGGATGGAATCTCCTTAAAATACTTTGTCTTCATTTATTTTTGGGTGGAGTCTACTTAAAGTCCTATGTCTTCATTTATTTATAAACAGAGTTTGTTAGGAATTTATTATATTATTTTGCATTTGGATGGTTTTTTCCCAAATTTTAATGTA